>JGI24023J19991_10003804_pt1 | contig 10495 bp, 9 predicted proteins | sample Cruoilmetagenom1_FD_19991 | JGI IMG/M metagenome (IMG submission 19991)
TGGGGTCTTCTTTAATGATTTTTTCTAATAGGAGATATTTAAAGAACTGCTTTATTGAAACGATTGTTCTGACTGTGGTGGTGTCACTGAAGCCTTGTTTCTTAAAACTGGAAAGGAAGTCAAGAATGTTCTCGTACTTAATTTCATGAACAGTTTCTATATGACCCTCTTCAAGAAATGCGAGAAACTTCCTGACGTCCCTTCCATAAGACTCTAGCGTGTTTTTAGATAGACCCTTTTCAACTGTGATGTAGGCTAAAAAAGAGTCTAGGAATTGGTCCATCTTATTCATAAAGATTAATATACTCGGTATTTTCGATAGATGTTATTGGGACTATTACTATATTTTATAGTAAAATTCTAACATGGATAAGAAAGACCCTCCAAAGAATCCCCCCATTATTAAAAATATTGGAGTGACTGCTTCTGAAAAATATTTAGGAAAATTATGTAATAAAACATTTCTTTCGCTTTGGAGTTATCCGGGAGTTTATCAAGATAAAGGCAAGTCTGATGATAAAGGGCACGGAAAGGAAGTATGTGATCTACTAGTAGTATTCGGAGAACATATAATTATTTTTTCTGATAAAGATTGCACATTCCCAGATACTGGTGATTTAGCCTTAGATTGGAAACGCTGGTTTAAACGCGCCATTGCTAAATCTGCAAATCAGGCTTGGGGTGCAGAAAGATGGATAAGACAATATAGTTCTAGAGTTTTTTTAGATCGGGAATGTAGTAAGTCTATGCCTATCGATTTCCCAAATATTATAAATGCCAAGTTTCATCTTGTAGTTGTTGCACACGGTATATCACAACAAATAAAAAAATTATTTGGTGGAAGCGGTAGTTTGTTGATAGATAGTACTATCAAAGGATTCAATAGTCATACAAGACCATTTACTGTAGGTGATCTAGATGAAAACAGATCATTTATTCATATATTAGAGGATTTTTCTTTAGAAATCTTAATGACAACAAGAGATACCATCTCTGATTTCATAAACTATTTAGAAAAAAGAGAATTATTGTTAAGAAGTGGTAAAGCAGTGTTTGCCCCAGGAGAAGAGGAGTTATTAGCAATATATTTAAGTCGACTAAATGACGAGAATGAGCATGATTTTATATTCGATAGTTCCAATCCAAAAGATGACAATGATTTAATGATACTTGAAGAGGGTTTCTGGGAAGAATTTAAAAAAAATCCACAAAGAATAGCTCAAATAGAAGAAAATAAAATTAGTTATATGTGGGATTCTCTTATTGAAAAGTTTAATCATTATGTTTTCGAAGGTGAACAATTTCATGTTTCAGAAGGTGGAATTAAAGATACAGAAAAAATACTTAGATTTATGGCTGGAGAATCAAGATTTACAAGAAGATTTTATTCGGAAATTATAATAGATTTATTGAAAACGACGCCAAAAGATTTTCGTAGATTGACGGTATTACTTCCTACGTTAAACAGGACTCACTATTACGTCTTTCTTCTTTTTCCAACCCATAATTCCATATCATATGAACGTTATAGAAATGCTCGTATTGAATTTCTAAAAGCTTGTTGCATGGTTGTAAAGTTAGAATATCCTGATGCTACTGATATTGTGGGGATAGCAACGGAAACTGGACTAAACAATGATAACCAAACTGAGGATGCCATTTATCTTGATGCAAGATATTGGAATTCGGAGCTTGACCAAGAGGCTAGGGACCTTAAAGAAAAATTAGAAATATTAACAAAAGCTAAATTTCGAAATTCGAAGGCTAAGGAATATCCGGATATTGAACTTAAGACAATACCAAAGAATCCACGAAACAAGCCATGTCCGTGTGGCAGTGGGAAGAAGTATAAAAAATGCTGCGGGGCATGAATTTATACTTCTTCTTACGTCTTTTAGTGCAAACTAATAATCTTATGTTCCGATTTCCCAAGAGTTTAGATATTTCTTCTGCTCTGGGGTTAGTTTATCAATGTTTATGCCTTTAGCCCTAAGCTTCATTCTGGCAACTCCCTGATCTACTGCCACAGGTACGTCATAAACTCTGTTCTCAAGCTTCTTGGCGTTCTTTACTACGTATTCGGCGCAAAGAGCCTGGTTAGCAAAACTCATATCCATAACACTAGAAGGATGCCCCTCTGCAGCGGCGAGGTTTATGAGCCTTCCGTTTCCAAGAACGTTTAGCTTCTTACCGCTTTTAAGTGTGTATTCTTCTACGTATTCTCTGATCTGACGTCTCTTCTTCGAAATAGATTTTAGACCATCTAAATCAAGCTCAACATTGAAATGACCTGAGTTAGAAATGATTGCTCCGTCTTTCATATTTCTGAAATGTTCTTTTCTTATTACGCTTATGTTTCCGGTAACTGTGCAGAAGAAGTCGCCAATTTTTGCAGCTTCTGCGATTGGCATAACTCTAAATCCATCCATTACCGCTTCAAGTGCTGCTAGCTCGTCAATTTCTGTTACAACAACGTTAGCTCCAAGTCCTCTTGCTCTCATGGCAAGTCCCTTTCCGCACCATCCATATCCGCATACAACAAAAGTTGTACCAGAAATTAATCTGTTAGTAGCCCTGATAATTCCATCAAGAGTGCTTTGTCCGGTTCCGTATCTATTGTCAAAGAAATGCTTGGTATTAGCGTCATTAACTGCGACTATTGGATATTTTAATACTCCATCTTCAGCCATAGCCCTCAAGCGTATAACACCGGTAGTAGTTTCTTCAGTTCCGCCCATTAACCCGGCAATTTTCTCTTTTCTGCTTTTATGCAGGATTGAAACCACATCCGCACCGTCGTCCATTGTTATCTGTGGGGACATGTCAATTGCGCTGTTTATGTGACTATAATAAGTCTTGGTGTTTTCACCTTTAATAGCAAAAACTGAAATCTTATGGTCTTTTACTAGGTAAGCAGCAACATCGTCCTGAGTGCTAAGAGGGTTTGATGCGCAAAGTGCAACTGTAGCGCCGCCTTCTTTTAAAGTTATCGCAAGCTGCGCCGTTTCTGTCGTTACATGCAGACATGCAGCTACTGTGATGCCTTTTAGTGGTTTTTGTTTTTTGAATCTTTCCTTGATTAGACCAAGCACAGGCATTTCCTGTGTAGCCCATTCTACTCTTAATTTTCCTTCTTTGGCCAGTGCCAAATCTTTAACATCGTATTTCATTTATTGCCTCCGTGATTTTCAATAACAAGTTTCTAATAAATATTATCCGACTGCTTTCTTAAGCTCGTTCACTCTATCTATTCTTTCCCATGTAAATCCGTCCCCGGTTCTTCCAAAATGACCATAAGCTGCGGTCTGCTGGTAAATAGGTTTTAGAAGTTCTAGTGAACTTATGATTCCAGAAGGGGTTAAGTCAAATACTTCTTTTATTGCTGTTGCAATTTTTCCTTCATCAACATTACTGCTTCCGTATGTTTCTACTAATACTGAAACAGGTTCAGCAACGCCAATTGCATATGCCAGCTGTACTTCACATTCTTTCGCTAGTCCCGCTGCTACTACATTCTTAGCAACATAACGTGCCATGTATGCGGCGCTTCTATCTACTTTTGAAGGATCTTTCCCGGAGAATGCTCCTCCGCCGTGCCTAGCCCATCCGCCGTATGTATCCACAATGATTTTTCTGCCTGTAAGTCCTGCGTCACCCTGCGGTCCGCCCGTTACGAATCTCCCGGTTGGGTTGACATGAATCTTTGTATCATTGGTTATTAGTTCTTCGTTGATGCAGGGCTTAATTACATGTTCAACAGCATCATTGTAGATTGTCTTGCTGTCTACATCATCTGAGTGTTGAGAGGAAACTACGATCGCATCAATTGCTACAGGAATATTGTTCTCGTATCTAACAGTTACCTGTGATTTTCCGTCCGGTCTGAGATAAGGCATAACGCCTTCTCTTCTTACCTCGGATAGTCTCTTTGTTAGTTTATGGGCTAATATTATAGGAGTTGGCATGAACTCGGGCGTCTCGTCTGTAGCATAGCCAAACATGAGACCCTGGTCGCCGGCGCCTTGCTCTTTTGATTCTCCCGCATTGACACCCATCGCAATATCACTAGACTGCTTATCGATTGCAACCAATACACCACATGTATTAGCATCATAGCCCATATCGCTGTGTGTGTATCCAATTTCTGCAATCTTGCTTCTTACAATCCCCGATATATCCACTATCGCATTAGATGTTATCTCACCTGCAACCACCGTTAATCCGGTTGTTATAAGGGTTTCACAAGCTACTCTACTGTGAAGGTCCTGCGCTAACATAGCGTCTAAAATTGCATCAGAAATTCCGTCTGCCATCTTGTCTGGATGACCTTCAGTTACTGATTCAGATGTGAAGATAAAGTTTTTAAGAGACATAATATTAGTCCTTTCTTTTGTATGACGTTATTTAATAAAGTCGTCTATGGTAAATTGTTTTATTGGCGCTGTCAAGCTTTTCGCACTTGCGGTGACGGGCAATATTATACCCGGATAATCATCCCATGTTGATTTCAATTCTCAATTTCCGGAGAATCTCTTTTGCTGGTATAATCCGTAGCCACATGACCAGCATTATCTATAACTTTTTGATAAAAGGATGAGTAAATGAAGAAATTAATAGCACCCTCAATTCTTTCTGCAGATTTTACAAAATTAGGCGAGGAAGTGGAGGCCATTAAAAAAGCAGGGGCCGATTGGATACACGTAGATGTAATGGACGGGCATTTTGTTCATAATCTAACGTTGGGCATACCAATTGTTGAAGCGCTTGCCAGAACCAACCCACCTCCGCTTGATATCCATCTTCAAATTGATAAACCTGAAAGCTTTTCTGAGAAATTTATTGATGCAGCCGGGGACTCGATTTTAGGAATCACTCTGCAATATGAAACATGTGCTCTTCTTCACGGTAGTATTTCGAGAATTAAAGCACGGGGGGTTAGGGCGGGTGTCGCAATTAGCCCTATGACCCCGATATATGTTTTAGAAGAAGTTCTTGATTATATAGATATGGTTTTAATTATGACCGTCGAGCCTGGATTCCCTGGGCAAAAATTTATTTCTTCCATGGCGGAGAAGGTCTCCAGATTAAGAGAAATCATCGACGGTATGGATAACAAACCACTTATACAGGTAGACGGCGGCATAAAGATGGATAATATAAAGCTCATAGCAGATGCAGGTGCGGATTCTATCGTATCTGGTTCAGGTATTTTCAGTACCTCTGATTATGCCGAGACTATTTCTCAAATGAGAGCCCAGATAGATTCTTAAATAATAGGACATTAAATATTGCGCTTCCATTAATTTCCCTTTTTGGAATTTGTTAAAATTGGTTTAGAATAATTAATCCCTATGGGGAACAATTCAGATTACGTAAAAGATATTGAGAAGTACTTTCATTCCTTGGCAGGAAAGGGGATAATGCTGTCTTCAATGGACTATAGCTTAATACTTGAATGGAGAAATAAAGAGATCCCGAAAGAAGTTATATTAAAGGGAATAAACCGCGCGTTTGAAGAGAGCAAATTGAGAGATGGACAAGGGGCAGGCTCAATAAGAAATCTCAAGCAGTGCGTTCGGTATATAGAAAGTTCTATAGATGAATTCAGACCCATAATTGCAAAGAATAAAGATGCGGATGTTTCTGTGGAAGGAGAAGATGCATTAGCTATTGTGGTTGATCGCCTTAATAAGTATATAAAATCTGAGAAAGAAGAGAGCGTTAAGAACTATTATATAAATATAAAAGAGAGTATCTTAACTTCAGCAGCTGAGAGTGGTCGTAATATATTAACGCAGTGCGCAGAGATAGAAGAGGATTCACTGGAAAAATTCTTTATGAAATTACCTGAGCCGCAGAGAGAACAAATTTTTCTTGAAGCTAAAAACGCTTTAGGCAATAGGGCGCGCCATATGACCAATGAGGCGCTTGAGGAAAGTATAGTTTCCTTTCGTAACGAAATACTATCTGACAAATATCGTCTTAAAAACATATTCCCATTTACCGAGGACAACCTTGACTAAAAAATCTAAGACAATAGGTTGTGATAACTGTCACTGGACCGGGTATGTAATGGATGATTCCTCTACTAATGCAAGAGCAGTTCTCTGTGAGTGTATTGAGAATTGTGATGAATGTGGGGGCTCGGGAAACGTTCTTTCAGAGAATGAAAATGGATATTCTTATATTGCACTCTGTAAGTCCTGCGGAGTAATTAGAAGAAACGTCAAACTTTACAATATCTCCGGTGTGCCTGCTAAATACGCCCATGTTTTACAGGTGGACGCTGGTTTGGACCCTAAGAGAATGAATACAGCGCTTCAGAAAGCGCTCAAATATGCCAAGCAGGAGTTTGTTAAGAAATATCCTACCAAAAACGGTTTTTTACTTATGGGACCTTCAGGATTAGGTAAAACTCATCTGGCAGTGGGTACAATCTCTGAGCTTACACTCAAACATGGGGTGAAATGCATGTTTAAGGATTTCTTTTACCTCCTTTCAGAGCTCAAGCAGGCGTATTCTTCAGGAACCCCGGAAAATGATGTGATTCTACCTCTAGTAGAGGCTGACGTTTTAGTCATAGATGAACTTGGGAAGGGAAGAAGCAATGAATGGGAATTAAATATTTTAGATCAGCTCATTTCTAAACGTTATAACGCCTCAAAAAAGACATTGATTACAACTAATTACGTCACTTATGACATAGCTAAGGAAATTGGTGATAAGCATGAGATTTTGGAAGTAAGGATAGGGGACCGCATTGCATCCAGGCTTTATGAAATGTGTGAGTTCCTTTATCTAGAGGGTAGGGACTTTAGAAAGGAACAGAAAAAAACTCAAAAATCCCAATAATCAGAATGTATTTTTTTAGTGTTCTTAATTAATTCAACCGCCTGGGTTTCCGAGTCTCCAATATCATAATCCGTGTGTTTCTTGTCGAGTAATTCTTCCAACATTTCTTTTGTAGAAATCCAAAGACCGTCCAAATTGTATCCACCTTCAAGTAAGAAAATGATGTTCCCGTTGCATACCCTGTCTGCCTGGTCCGTAAGATGTCTTGTTAGTTTTGCAAAGCCCTCAGGGGTTACTTTCATTCCACCAAGCGGGTCTTCAAAAAAGATGTCAAACCCAGCTGAGACCAAAATAAATTGAGGTTTGTATTGATCAATAATCGGTTTTAATATTTCATCGAAAATACTTATGAACTCGTTATCACCCATTTCTGGGGGCATTGGAACATTTACTGTATAGCCTGCACCATCTGCAGTCCCTACTTCTTCTGCGGCTCCGGTTCCAGGATAAAATGGAAATTGGTGAGTCGAGAAATAAAGCACTTTTGAACTATCTTCAAAAATATGCTGAGTTCCATTTCCGTGGTGCACGTCCCAGTCAATAACCAGTACACGATCTAAACCTTTCACTTCGGTTAAGTAAGCTGCCCCAACTGCAACATTATTAAAAAGGCAAAATCCCATTGGTCTGTCAGCTTCTGCATGATGTCCTGGAGGGCGCACAATAGGGAAAGCTCTATCAACTTCTTTGCTGAGCACGCTGTCAATTGCAGATATAGTCCCTCCTGCCGCGCGCAGAGCGGCATCAAAAGACACCGCGCAAGTTGAGGTGTCGGCATCTAGGAATACTTTATGCTTTCCTTTTGTAGAAGCAATTTTGTCATAATGCTCTGGGGTATGAACAAGCGTTATTTCTTCTCTCGTTGCATCTCTTGGTTCGATTCTAACTACTTCATCGAACATCTTTGTAAACTTCAGCATATCCACTATCGCTAAAACTCTTTCAAACGTTTCCGGATGACCGGGGCCGTTATCATGATCGACATACAATTTGTCCAGTACAATTCCGACTTTAGCCATTTAGTAATGCCTCCGTTGCATAAATATAGAATGTAAGTCTTGTTACAATTTGATGATCAGCTTAACCGATTAGATTCTTGATTGCTCCTACCAAATAAAGTGATCCGGTAATGCATGAGGGTTTATTAGACTCTAAAAGCTTAGAGTAAGCTGTTTCATAATCTTCAATTATTTCTATGTTCTTTATATATTCGTTGGCTATTGATAAGAGTTGGTCAATATTTGCCGTTCTTTCAGAAGGCACTTTGGTGATAATTAGTTTATCAGCGACTCTTGAAACTTGCCTGAAGAATTCATCATGCCCTTTATCATCGAGCATTCCAATGAGAAAAGTAAACTGCGTGTCTGGATAACTATGCTCAATTGATTCAGCGAGCAATTTTGCGGCCCCGGGGTTGTGAGCGCTGTCCAAAATAAGCGGTGGGCTCTCTCTTGCAATCTCAAATCTGCCCCCCCATTTTATATTGGATAATCCGTCTCGAATGGATTGTTCGGCGATAGTTATATGGTGACTATTTTCAAGAGTTTCTATTGCCGCTATTGCAATGGCTATGTTATTTAACTGGTAACTGCCTTTAAGATTTGAATTAAGGTTCTCCATATTGCATGAAATTCCCTCATAACAGAAGTTGTCAGTATTGTTTCCAATAGTAAGAAATTCTCTACCATATATAAAAATAGGGGAGCCTAGTTCCTTACTATTTTTTACAATAACTTCAAGCGCTTCGTCAACAGCGGAAGTCACTACGGGAACTGAGGGTTTTATAATACAAGCTTTCTCTGCTGCTATCTGGGCGATTGTTTCACCCAAATACTCGGTATGCTCAAGAGTTATATTAGTTATTAGGGATAAAAGCGGTGTGATTACATTTGTAGCGTCCCATCTGCCTCCCATTCCTACCTCTAAAACATTAAAATCTACTTTTTGTCTTGCAAAATATAAAAATGCCGCCGCCGTTATAACCTCAAAATAACTCGGCGTTTCAGATAAAGATTTTTCTGCAGTTTCTTTAATCTCTAAAATTATGGATGAAAGTTCCGATTCTGAAATCTGTAAATCGCTAATTTTTATCCTTTCAGTGATGTTAATCAGGTGAGGGGAGGTGTAGAGTCCGGCTTTGTACCCTTGTGCAGATAGAATTGATGATATTGCTGCCGCAACCGAGCCTTTACCATTAGTACCGGCAATAATAATTCCTGGAACTTTATCCTGAGGGTTATCAAAAGCTTCAAGAAGTTGTTTTATGCGATCTAGTCCCGGTTTTACCTTCTGCAGCCCTAGAGAATTTAGATATTCAATTCCACTTTCCATGATTACAATAAATATTAACCGGAATTAAATTATATCAGAATCTTAACTTTTGACTCTCTATCTACCCAATTGTCATTCTGAGACGAGGCTAAAGAATTTTATTTTGTACCCAGAGACTAATCTTGACAAAAGGGTAGTATTAGATTGATATATATCTATAATGTTTGGGAGGAGAAAAAATGACAAATAGTAATGATGACTTTATAAGCTGTTGGAATGAAATATTAGTCCCAAAATGGAACAGGTTCCGTCATATCCTGTCTGGAAACGGAGCTGTGCATAGTGCAATGGCGCATGCTTACTTTCAAATTCAACCGGGCGACAAGGTTTTGGATATAGGATGCGGCTATGGTGAGACGTGTCTTGAAATCGGCGGGCTAGTCGGCCCTGAGGGTGAAGTATTAGGGCTTGATTGTACCCAGGCATTTTTAGATATAGCCAACAAGGAAAGAGATAAAGCAGGACTTGATAATGTAAAGTTTGTTCTGGGCGATGCCCAAACTTACGAACTCCCTGAGAATTACTACGACGTAGTTTATTCACGTTTTGGTGTAATGTTTTTTCAAAATATCGTTTACGCTCTCAAGAACGCTCATAAAACCCTAAAACCCGGCGGTAAGCTCTGTATGATTGTCTGGAGAACAATAGCGGATAATCCGTGCTGGGGCATGGGAAAAGATATTGCATTGAAACATCTGCCGCCCCCGAGTGAAAGCGCACAAACATGCGGCCCCGGTCCTTTTGCCTTAGCGAGCGAAGAAACTACCAGGGCTATGATGAATGCGGCGGGATTTGAGAATATAGTGCTCTTTGAACGAAACGATGCGGATATACCTATCGGTACCAGCATGGAAGAAGCGATAGATTTTCAAATATTAGTTGGTCCTTCGGGGGAAATAATACGGGAAGCTGCAGAGCTTGGACAGGAAAAGCTTCCTACAATTCGTGCCGATATGGAGAGTTCATTTAAAGAACATGAAAGAGCCGACGGCGTATATCTTCCTTCAAGTACCTGGTTTATTATGGCAAGGAAGTAATAAACGGATTTTAACAAGATAGTCTATCGGTGGGGCTTTTGCCTTTTCTCTTCCTCCCCCTAGATGGGGAAGGGTTGTAAGCAAGCGCGCAACCGGGCTCCATTACATCAAAGCCTCAGGTGTAGCTACATTCCCTTCTCAATGTTTCAGAATCCAAAATAATTTAGGCAACGTCTTTATCAGGAATCTAAATTCCCCTTTTTTGCATAATTATCCTGATATTGTAAAATTAATGTGAGTTACATTGTAGATGATAGTCGGGAGAGGAGAGCATA
>JGI24023J19991_10003806_pt1 | contig 10494 bp, 10 predicted proteins | sample Cruoilmetagenom1_FD_19991 | JGI IMG/M metagenome (IMG submission 19991)
CAGAACGATGATTTGAATTTTTCACAATTCATCCAATAACATCGTCATAAAAATCATAAAAGGAGAGCAAAATGCATATCGTCATGGGACTTGTGGGGGTTGCATCACTGATCCTGATCGCCGTCATTTTCTCAAGTAACCGCAAGGCGATCAATCTGCGGACAGTCGGCGGGGCTTTCACGCTGCAGGCGGCAATCGCCGCATTCGTCATTCTTACATCCTCAGGCGCCGGGATTCTGCAAAGTATCTCCAATGGCGTTCAGGCGGTGATCGACAGCGCCAATGCCGGCATCGCTTTTCTGTTTGGCGGCCTCGTCAGCGACAAAATGTTCGAGGTATTCGGCGGTGGTGGATTCGTCTTCGCCTTCAAGGTGCTGCCGATCATCATCTTCTTTGCCTCCCTGATGGCTGCGCTCTACTACATGGGCGTTATGCAGTTGGTCATCAAGATTTTTGGCGGAGCCCTGCAGAAGATGCTCGGCACCAGCCGCACCGAGTCGATGTCCGCCGCGGCCAACGTCTTTGTCGGTCAGACAGAGGCGCCGCTGGTGGTGAAGCCCTACATCAGAAAAATGACACAGTCGGAGTTGTTTGCCGTCATGTCGGGCGGCCTGTCGTCTGTGGCGGGGGCGGTGCTGGCAGGTTATGCTTCGCTGGGCATTGATCTCAACTACCTTGTGGCGGCATCCTTTATGGCGGCTCCCGGCGGCCTGTTGATGGCGAAGCTGCTGGTGCCGGAGACGGATACTCCCCATGACCACACGCAGGACGTCACTGAAGAGGATGAGTTCAAGGAGGATCATCCCGTCAACGTCATCGATGCCGCAGCACTGGGCGCCAGTTCAGGTCTGATGCTGGCGGCGAACGTGGGCGGTATGCTGATTGCATTTATCGCATTGATCGCGCTGATCAATATTATTTTCGGCGAGGTGGGCGGTATTTTCGGTTATGGAGATCTGACCTTGCAGCAGATACTGGGTTATCTCTTCTCTCCGATTGCCTATCTCATCGGCATCCCCTGGGAAGAGGCTGTGAAAGCGGGCAGTTTTCTTGGCCAAAAGCTGGTGGTCAATGAGTTTGTTGCCTATATCGATTTTGTCGCAGTCAAGGATAGTATGAGTGAGCACTCCCAGGCGATTATCACTGTTGCACTCTGTGGTTTCGCCAATCTCTCCTCCATGGCTATCCTGCTCGGAGGATTGGGGGTTATGGCGCCTTCACGCAGACCGGACATAGCGCGCCTGGGACTGAAGGCCGTCATGGCCGGTACGCTCTCCAACTTTATGAGCGCCACCCTGGTTGGACTTTTCATAGGCCTCAGCAGCACCGGGGGGATTGGGTAATAAAAATCTAACACTTTCTCACCCCTACAGAATAAAAACATAGGAGGAACAAATGAGTGATCTACAACAGGCCGCTCGTCAGGCGATTTCGCTGATGGATCTCACCACCCTCAACGATGATGACACCGATCAGAAAGTGATCACATTGTGCCAGGCCGCACACACTCCTGCCGGTGACACCGCAGCTGTCTGTATCTATCCCCGTTTTATTCCCATCGCCCGCAAGACCCTGCAGGAGCAGGGCAGTGGTCACATCCGCATTGCCACTGTCACCAACTTCCCCCATGGCGGAGATGATAGCGATATTGCTGTTGCCGAAACCCGCGCCAGCGTCGCCTACGGGGCAGATGAAGTGGACGTGGTCTTCCCATATCGGGCGTTGATGGCGGGTGATGCCAAAATCGGCAAACAGATTGTCACAGAGTGCAGAACGGCGTGCGGTGATGCTGTGAAGTTAAAGGTGATCATCGAATCGGGCGAGTTGCAGAGGTCTGACCTGATCCGCACAGCTAGTGAGATCTGTATCGACGCCGGCGCTGACTTCATCAAGACATCGACCGGGAAAGTGCCGGTCAACGCCACCCTGGAGGCTGCCGAAGTGATGCTGCAGGTGATCAGGGAACGCAATCAGGACGTTGGATTCAAGGCAGCCGGCGGCGTCAGTGATGCAACTGCTGCAAAGCAGTATATGGATCTGGCGGCAGAGATCATGGGGGATACCTGGGTCACTGCAGAGCACTTTCGTTTCGGCGCCTCCAGTCTGCTGGCGAGCCTGCTGGCGGAACTGGGACTCGCAGAACAATCAGCCGACAGAGGAGGCTACTAATGAAACGTACAATTATTTTACTGCTCGACTCTTTTGGAGTTGGCGGAGCCGAGGACGCTGACAAGTTTGTCGGCATCAATAGTGATGACGGCAGCAACTTCAATGACGTGGGCGCGAGTACGATGGGGCATATAGCACAAGCCTGCGCCAGCGGAGACGCCAACAATGGCCGCAGCGGATCTCTCAACCTGCCAAATTTAAACAGGCTGGGAATCGGACATGCATGCGAGGAGAGCAGCGGCTATTTTCCCGAGGGTCTGGATGCATCTGTCGAACCTGTCGCAGCCTACGGCTATGCGAAAGAGCTCTCGACCGGTAAGGACACATCCAGCGGTCACTGGGAGATAGCCGGCGTGCCGGTGCTCTTCGAGTGGGGGTATTTTGATAAGAGAGAGAACAGCTTTCCGCAGGAGCTACTGGATGAGCTGGTTGAACGCGGCAATCTGCCCGGTTACCTGGGCAACTGCCACGCCTCCGGCACCACCATTCTCGAGCAACTGGGTGATGAGCATGTCAGGACCGGAAAGCCGATCTTCTACACCTCGGCAGACAGCGTCTTCCAGATTGCCTGCCACGAAGAGAGCTTCGGACTCGAGCGCCTCTATGACCTGTGCGCCATAGCGCGTGAACTGGTCGATAAATACCATATCGGCCGTGTTATCGCCCGACCTTTCGTCGGCACGGAGAGTAGCAATTACGAACGCACCGGCAACCGTCATGACTACTCCGTCAAGCCGCCGGCGCCGACCCTGCTGGACCGTATGAAAGATGCGGGGGGCGAGGTAGTGAGTGTCGGCAAGATATCCGATATCTTTGCCGCGCAGGGCATTACCAGGGCGACCAAGGCGACAGGTCTCGATAAGTTATTTGACGCCAGCCTGGATGAGCTCAAGCGTGCTGGCGACCAGACGATCATATTCACCAACTTCGTCAACTTTGACGCCGAATTCGGCCATCGTCGCAATGTGCCGGGATATGCTGATGCGCTAGAGTATTTTGACAGGCGTCTGCCGGAGATGCTGGATCTGATGGAGGATGACGATGTCCTGGTGCTGACCGCAGATCATGGCTGCGATCCCACCTGGAAAGGCTCGGACCATACCCGTGAACATATCCCGGTGATTTTCTACGGTAAAAATGTCAAGCCAGGCTCTCTGGGCTTGCGCGACACCTTTGCGGATATCGGCCAGTCGATCGCTGCCTACCATGGCTTGCCTAAACTCGACTATGGTACAAGTTTCATGTGATTACGAGAGGGAATAATCTCTTTTCAGTCAGAGATTTGATCATGTTCGAAGAGGTGGCAATACAATGAGAGACCAAAGCATCATTGCCTTCATCATGGCCGGAGGGCAGGGGTCGCGTCTGCAACCCCTGACAAGCGAACGTTCCAAACCTTCGGTGCCCTTTGGCGCCCGCTATCGAATCACGGATTTCGTGTTGAGTAATTTTGTCAACTCGGGGATCACTACCATTATATGCTGGTGCAGTACCGCTCGCAATCCCTTATCGAACATATTCGCAAGGCGTGGCGCCTGTCGCCTATGCTACCCAACCAGTTCATTACCGTGGTGCCACCACAGATGAACAAGGGAGAGAGCTGGTTTCAGGGAACCGCGGATGCCGTGCACCAGAATATCAACCTGATCGAGGATCATGATCCTGACCTGGTGGCAGTGTTCGGCGCCGACCATATCTACCGTATGGATATACGCCAGATGGTGGATTTTCATAATGCCAGTGGCGCGGATGTCACGGTCTCTGCCTTGCCTGTGCCATTGCAGGAAGCAAAGGAGTTCGGTGTCATCGCTACCGATGACGCCGGTCGCATCACTGAATTCCAGGAGAAGCCGGAGCATCCGGCGCACATGCCCGGCGATTCTGCCCGGGCTTTCGCTTCCATGGGAAATTACCTCTTCAAGGCGGATGTGCTGATGGAGGCGTTACTCGACGCAAAGAGTCGTGGAGAGACGGATTTTGGCCACGATGTATTACCGAAGCTGATGCAGAGTCACAAGCTCTTTGCCTACAACTTCGCTGACAACGAGGTGCCGGGCCTGAAGCCCTACGAGGAGCAGGGATACTGGCGCGACGTGGGAAATATCGATGCCTATATGGCGGCGCACGCAGATGTGATGGGACTTGAACCCCGGCTGGATGTCTTCAATACTGACTGGCCGATTATGTCCAGCAACTACCAGGGACCGGTTGCAAGGGTGATCAGCGGCGAGATCGAAAACAGCCTGCTGGGCGCCGCCACCCTGATCCATGGCGGCAAGGTGAAGNACACCATCATCCGCCGCGAGGCAGTGGTGGAAGAGGGGGCCGAGCTGGAGAACTGCATAATCATGGATTATGTGCACATCGGCGCCGGGGCCAGGCTGCGTAATGTGATCGTGGATCGTCACAACAACATCGAGCCAGGCGCCACTATCGGCTACGATCTGCAGGAGGATCGCAAGCGTTACAAGGTTACCGATTCCGGCATCGTGGTCGTGCCGCGTGGAGGAGCACGCTATTACGCACGGGATACGCACAAACAGCGGCGTGCGCGCTATTCGGAATAAGTTAGCAATCCTGGAGATTGAGTGAGCAACATCTTTACGAATTAATCAAGTTTCAATGATTCCTCTCGCATAGCCGCAAAGCCTGCCAAGAAAAAAACCTTTGCGTCTCTGCATCTTTGCGAGAGATTAACAGGGTCTTCATCGCTTCTCGGTCTGAGACCTGGTTTCGCTGGTTATTAATCTAAAATCTAAAGGAGATAAAAATGGCAACACCACATATCAATGCAGAAGATGGCGCCTTTGCAGAAACCATTTTGCTGCCCGGAGATCCACTGCGTGCAAAATATATCGCAGAAACCTTCATCGACGATGCCAAACAGGTCACTGATGTACGCAATATGTTCGGTTTCACCGGCTCTTACAAGGGTATACCCGTCTCGGTGATGGGAACCGGCATGGGAATTCCTTCCTGCTCGATCTATGCGACCGAACTGATTACAGAGTATGGCGTAAAAAACCTCATTCGGGTGGGTTCCTGTGGCTCGGTCAGCACTGAGATCAAACTGCTGGATGTCATCATCGGCATGGGCGCCAGCACCGACTCCAAGGTCAATCGCATTCGATTCAATGGCCACGATTTCGCCGCCCTGGCGGATTACGAGCTGCTGCGAAAAGCAGTGGCTGCAGCCAAAGCGCGGGGAGTCGATGCACGGGTAGGCAATATCTTTTCCGCCGATCTCTTCTACTCGCCTGAGGAGAACGCCTTCGACCTGATGGAGAAGTACAACATTCTCGGGGTCGAGATGGAGGCGGCTGGCTTGTATGGTGTCGCTGCAGAATATGGTGCCAATGCGCTCTGTATGCTCACCGTCTCCGACCAGATACGCACCGGTGAAAAAGCGACCGCCGAAGAGCGTCAGACCAGCTTCAACGACATGCTGCAGATCGCGCTGGATTCAGTGGTTGTTGAATAAATATTGTAAGGGGTATGTCATGAAATCCAATATAGAAACTGGTGCCGTCGGTGTAGTCATATTGCTCTCTCTGCTTGCTACGCCAATGGCGTTGGCGGAATCTCCATCCGAGATGTACCACGCCGAGAATGAGATGCTGAAAGCCATGAGAGCCGATCAACAGCCGGTCACTCCTCAAGTTCCGGATGCTGGACAGCAACCAATCTCAACAAAAGAGGCAGAGGCAACCGGCCAGCCAACCGTAGCTGAGCAAAAAGCCGTAACCGCGCAGCCGGCAGCAACCGGGTCGGAGAGCAAGTGGGACAGCAGTATGTTCAAGCCTCTCTATAAATGGGGGAACATGAGTTTCAACTACCTCGACTGGACTTCGGGAACAACAAAGCGTTCAGGAAAAGAGGACTTCATCTATCTTGAGCTCGAAGGCGGCGCCGGCTGGGACTGGGGTGAGTTCTACATGTTTATCGACTGGGAGAACCCGGGCAAGAGCTGGAGTGAACCAACTCCGGATGATGTGCGCATAGTCGTCAAGCCAATCCTCGATATCAAACTGGGAGACAAAGGCTGGTATTTTCATCTGCAGAACTACTATCTGGGATCTGACAGCTTCTACGTCAATAACCTGGTGCCGGGCATCGCATATAAATTCACCACGGAAAACGGCTTCTGGATCAGGCCTTTCATCGGTGGTCACTATCAGAACAGCACCTTCTACAACGGCTGGAACGGCTGGATGGCGGGGTGGGTGTTTGCCTATGACTTTACTATCAAGGAACAGAAATTCACGATCTCACAGTGGAACGAATTCGAGTTCGACCGTGACGAAGAGCACTACCAGTTGGCTGACGGCACCCCGGTAGGTGATGGTAAAAGCTACGGTCTCAACGGCGCCATTGCACTGTGGTGGCATCCGCATAAAAAATTCACCGCCGGCCTGCAGTGGCGTTATGCGAATCACAAACTGGGTTCCATCAGTTATCAGACCGGTGGCATCGTGTCTCTCAAATATAATTTTTAGGAGTTCGTAGAAATGTACCTTCCACAAGAGATTATCCGCAGCAAGCGTGACGGCAACAGCCTGAGCAAAGAGGAGATTGACTTTTTTATCAAGGGAATAGCTGATAACAGTGTTTCCGAGGGACAGATTGCAGCTTTTGCCATGGCTGTCTATTTCCAGGATATGAGCATGGATGAGCGTATAGCGCTTGCCATGGCGATGCGCGACTCCGGCACGGTGCTGGAGTGGAAATCGCTGGATCTGGGCGGACCGGTGGTCGACAAACACTCTACCGGCGGCGTCGGCGATGTCATCTCCCTGATGCTGGGGCCGATGGTCGCTGCATGCGGTGGCTATGTGCCGATGATCTCAGGCCGTGGCCTGGGACATACAGGCGGCACCCTGGATAAATTCGATGCGATTCCCGGATACCAGACGGCGCCGGACAATGCGCTGTTTCGCAAGGTGGTGAAGGAGGTTGGCGTCGCCATCATCGGCCAGACGGGTGACCTGGCGCCGGCAGACAAGCGTTTTTACGCCACGCGCGACATCACCGCCACCGTCGAGTCGATCTCGCTGATCACTGCGTCTATCCTGTCAAAGAAACTGGCGGCTGGCCTGGATGCGCTGGTGATGGATGTCAAGGCGGGCAGCGGCGCATTCATGCCGACCTATGCCGACTCCGAAGAGCTGGCGAAGAGTATCGTGCATGTCGCCAACGGTGCGGGTTGTAAAACCACGGCGCTGCTGACCAACATGGAACAGGTGCTGGCCAGCACCGCCGGCAACGCCGTCGAAGTGCGCGAAGCAGTGCAGTACCTGACAGGCGAGTATGTCAATCCGCGTCTGCATGAGATCAACATGGAGCTCTGCGCCGAGATGTTGGTTCTGGGCGAACTCGCGGCGGATATCGGCGAGGGCAGGAACAAGCTGCAGGCTGTGCTCGACAACGGCAGGGCTGCAGAAGTGTTCGGCGAGATGGTTACTGCGTTGGGTGGACCTGCCGATTTCGTCGAGAACTACGACAACTATCTGGAGAAGGCGGAGATTGTGCGTCCTGTCTATGCGCCTGTAGCAGGGGTTGTGCAGTCGATGGATACCCGCGCGCTCGGCATGGCAGTGGTGAGTATGGGCGGCGGACGCCGTAGGGCTTCGGACAGCATCGACTATGCGGTGGGGTTGAGCGATATGATCTCGCTGGGCGAGGAGGCGAGTGCAGATAAGCCGCTGGCGATGGTGCACGTGCGTAATGATGATCAGTTCGCAGAAGCGGAAAAGAGCATTCAGCAGGCGGTTGTGACCGGCGAAGGCAAGCTTGAAGAGAAGCCCCAGGTCTATCGTCGCATCCGGCTGGAAGACGTTTAAAACAATGTATGCAGTTGGCAGTCATCAGTTAACAACATGCAGTTAAAAGAGAGTTTGCAGTTGGCAGAAAAGAGAGTTGACTGAGCCACTTGCAAGTACCTCGGCTGCTAATGTCTACTATTTTTACTGCAAACTGACGACTGCTAACTGCCAACTTTTTAAAAGGAGAGTATTGTGGAATTTGACTGGGTAGAGTGGTTAGGTTATCTGGCTTCCTTTGTGGTGCTGATATCACTGACGATGTCTTCGATTATCAAGCTGAGATGGATCAACATGCTGGGCTGCTTGCTTTTTGCCTACTTTGGTTATCTGGTCTCATCACCTCCTGTACTGTTCGCGAATCTCGGTATTGCCGTGATCAACGTCTATTTCCTCTACAAGATCTATAGCACCCGGGAGGAGTTCAAAATCATCAACGCCGCGACGGACTCGGACTATTACCGCCACTTTCTCGCCGTCAACAGCACGGAGATCGGCAAACAGATACCGATGGCGCTGTTGGAGAAGGAGCATACTGCACTCTACATGCTGCGTGACAATGAGATTGCGGGTGTGTTGATCGGTGAAGAGGATGGCAAGGGCGCGCTGGATATCAAACTGGACTACGTGATACCGCGTTACCGGGATTACAAACTGGGGAAATATTTTTTTAGCGATCACCCCGGGTTTTTCAGGGAGAGAGGGATTACCACATTGAAGGCGACTGCTGATGACGAAACGCATCGCAACTATCTTGAAAAGATAGGTTTCAAACAGCAGTCAGACAACCCCGGTCTCTACACAAAAGCGATATGAACTACTTTGCAAGACTCCATGAACTGCTCGGTGCCTCTTCAGCGCCCTATTCGGGTTTTTGTGTAGCGTCGATCGTTATTACGCGCGACGGCGGGGAGTACAGGGGGGTAAATGTGGAATCAGCGGCATATCCCACGACGATCTGCGCAGAGAGAAATGCTATCCATACAGCCGTTACAGAGGGCGCCAGACGCGGTGATATCAGTGAGGTGCATATTCTTGCACGCAACGCCGCAAAGGAACTCGTTAAAGCTTACCCCTGCGGCTCGTGCAGACAGGTTATTGCAGAGCAGGCCGGCAATGATGCAGCTGTCTACAGCTACGCCTCGGCAACAGATGTTTCCCGGCACACTATTGCAGAGCTGCTGCCTTTCGGGTTTCTTGGGGAAGAGCTATAAGACTTGCAGCCAGCCGTACCACAGGGGGAGGGTGAAGAGTGACGCGAAGGTTGTCATTGTCACTGCTGTTGCATAGAGGGCGGTTTCCAGCCCAAAACGATCACACAGTACCAGTCCAAGCACCATTGACGGCATGGCGGCTTCTAGAATCACGCCGTCGCGGATGATACCCTGCATATCAATCATGGAACTCAATCCCAGCACGACCATTGGAGCCAGCAGCAGCTGGATCACCATCACCTGCAGGATCGCAGGAAAATAGGCGGGTTTCCAGCTGTCGAAACGGATGCTGAGGCCTACCGAGATCAACATCAGAGGAACGACGCCGCTTCCCAGCATCTGCAATGCACCATCCAGCCACAGGGGAAGTGCGGTTGCAGAGAGCTGCATCATGATGGCCGCTGCTGCTGCCCACAGCGGCGGAATTCGCAGCAGATCGCTGAACAGATTCACTGGTTCGTTGCTGGTGCCATAATATTTTGCCATCAGGATGCCACCTGTCAGCAGTATCGGCGTGCAGGCAAACAGATCGTACTGGATAGCGATACTACTTCCCTGTGCGCCATAGAGACTCTCCAGAAATGGCAGTCCCATATAGGTGGCGTTGGGAAAGGCTGCCGCAAGCAGCAGGGCGCCCATGACGGCCCTGGGTTGACTGCAGATTCTACAGGCCAGGTACATTGCCGCCAGGCTGAGGAGAATAGCGACTGCGGCGCTGAAGGCGATATGTAGGGAGTCCAACCCCAAAGGCGTTGTCCACAACAGACGCAATACCAGCGCCGGCAGCAGCAGGTAGTAAACCAGTGTCGTCACCGTCCTGCGCAGGGTATCAGCGCCAATTCCAGCTGGCTGTATGACTCTCCATGCAAACCCGCAGAGAATCAGGAAGCCCATTTGTATGACGACATGCTGCATATCAGGGTCTCAGTGCGGGAACAGTGGGAGAGCTAACTCGTGCAGAGGTGCAGAGGATAAACAGTAATTTCTCGATAACTCTGTGCATGGCGGCAATTCATAGGATGTACTAAGTGAAGCGCATCGATTTGGCGTAGATATTGTTGCGCCTTGTGCCTCGACACATCCTGTGCAGATTCGAGCACTTGGAGTTGTTGAGAAGTTTCGATAAACAACGCAGGCGCTTTGAAAAAGTTGTACTAGCCTGCGCGAAGATTATGCTCGCGTGAGATGCCTTTGTAGACGATGTCGGAGACCTTGCGGATGACATTCCCGCGGGAGCGGATCCAGGGGCCATAATTGCGTGTGCGTTTGCGCTTCTCGATGATGCCAATGAG
>JGI24023J19991_10003808_pt1 | contig 10490 bp, 9 predicted proteins | sample Cruoilmetagenom1_FD_19991 | JGI IMG/M metagenome (IMG submission 19991)
TATTTTAGTGGAATTGTCTTGCTTAGTCCCTAGGCTGGAGGTACGTATCTGGTACTACCCAAGAAAAACATGTTTAGTGAGTGGTGCAGGGACATCACGAATATTTCTCGGAGCCTTGCGGGCCTTATCGGGTTTCGAGGTATGCGGTTTTTCTTGCATAACCAACCAGTAGCCTTGAGAGTCACTGCTATTTAAGCGTGCAGCTTCGATAAATCCAGAAAAATCCTTGAAAAATGCAAAACAGTCCAGCAATGCTCATAGTCTTTTTAAAATGGATTTTCAGTTGCACTATCCTCTATCGATAGGCCCTGAAGTTCCGGAATTCCTGCTGAAAATATTTTGGTATCCTTCACCATGCCTTAAAAGTAGTTTACACTTTTCGCTGTCATCCTGAGGGATTTGAGCTACGAACGGCGAGGGATCTTGACGCTCGGAACATCAAGATCGCTCCTTCGTCGAGATGACAAATTCTAAACTGGCAATGAAAGATGCCANGGTTTTATAGCTCATTGATCTGTCATAGCTTGAAGAGGGGGGCCTTTTCCTCCGCTATTGCAGTTGTGTATGAGAGATGCTTGTATAATAGCGTTATTCAGGCCGACTTTGGGCTAGAATACACTTGTTTTGACCTGTAAGTGGCTGATTCTCTCTGGCTTCCTGTCTTGGAAGGGGGCGCGAACTCTGCGGTCATTGTGTGGAAATTATCTTTTTTTGGGTTTTACATGAATCAAATGAAGTGTTTGACAATATAGTGAATCTTCTTTACTTGTAGCCACGCTAGGCGTCCTTTCTTACATCAACAAATATGACCGGAATTTCTTTCTATGCTGAATACAGAATTCTCCCCCTGGCCTGATTTCACCGATGAGGAGGCTGAGAGCGTTAAACAAATATTATTGTCTAACCGGGTCAATTACTGGACTGGATCTGAATGCAGGGAATTTGAAGCTGAATTTGCTGAATGGTGCGGCGTCTCTCATGCAATCTCGCTTGCGAATGGCTCTGTAGCTCTGGAGCTGATTTTACGAGGGCTGGGTATCGAGGCTGGCGATGAAATCGTTGTTACGCCGCGAACCTTTATTGCATCTGCATCTTGCATTGTCGCTGTTGGAGCAACGCCTGTTTTTGCCGAGATCGATCCTGATTCGCAAAATATAAATGCAGAAACCATCAGTAGGGTGTTGACGGAAAAAACAAGGGCAGTGATATGTGTTCATCTGGCTGGGTGGCCATGTGAAATGGATGACATCATGGCGCTTTCTGAGCAACACAACCTTTTTGTCGTGGAAGATTGTGCGCAAGCGCATGGGGCAAAATATAGGGGGGCGTCTGTAGGCAGTATTGGTCATGCTGCAGCGTGGTCATTCTGTCAGGATAAGATTATGACCACTGGCGGCGAAGGTGGCATGGTGACCACCAATGACCAGGTTCTGTGGGAAAAAATGTGGGCCTACAAGGATCACGGCAAATCCTATGACGCAGTCTATCATCGTCAGCATTCGCCTGGATTTCGCTGGCTGCATGAATCGTTTGGCAGCAANNTGCGCATGACCGNAATGCAGGCTGCCATTGGCCGTATCCAGTTGCGTCGCATGCCGGAGTGGCACCGGTTGCGTACTCTCAATGCGGAAAGAATTCTCGCNGCCTGTGAGCAATTCAAGCATATTATAAGAGCACCTCGTCCATCAGCGGAAATCGAGCATGCCTGGTATAAATGTTATCTGTTTGTCCGCCATGAAAACCTTGGGAATGGGTGGTCCCGAGACCGCATCATGGAGAGTATCAACCTGCAGAGTGTTCCCTGTTACTCGGGGTCATGCTCTGAGGTTTATCTTGAGAAGGCATTTGATACTACTGGTTGGCGTCCTGAACAGCGATTGCCTATTGCAAAGGAGCTTGGGGAGAGTAGCCTGATGTTTCTTGTGCACCCGACGTTGACCGAAAAAGAGATCGACAGAACCAGCGAGGTGATTATGTCAGTGTTGCTGCAGGCGGTATCCTCCTGATGCGTATACTTGGAGAGTTTTGCATGGATCTGGCTGGCTGTATCATATGAAATCGATATTGAAGTTTTCCCAGCTTCTGCTCTCCATGCCAAAATCATCGAAGCAGTTTGTGATGCTCATCATGGATGTTTTTATCATCCTGGCGGCAATCTTCTTTTCTATTCTGCTGCGGCTCGAGGCTTACGATCCTCCACAAGGTGAAGCTCTGTGGCTGTGGATAGCTGCTCCCGTGATTGCCATACCCATCTTCATCCGTATGGGACTCTATCATGCGGTGATCCGCTATCTTGGGAATGATGCACTGGAAGCAATTTTTAAGGCGGTAACGCTCTATGCCATCGTATGGGGCGGCTTGCTATTATTGTTGTGGGGCTTCGGTATTCACGGCATTCCGCGCTCTGTTGTCCTGATCAACTGGCTGCTGACGCTGATGATGATTGGCAGTGCCCGTATGATTGCACGTTGGTGGTTTTCCCACGCTGTGACCTCGGGGGGGCATGATGCTGTAAAAGGTGCAAAATCAGTTGCTATCTATGGCGTTGGTTCCGCCGGGATTCAGCTTGCCCAGGCGCTGTTTGTCAGTACGGAACTCAAGCCGGTTGCCTTTATCGATGACGCTGCTTCCCTGCATTGGCGCAAGGTGCACGGGCTTAAGGTTTATCCCTCCACGCATCTTGATCAACTTGTCACGGAACTGCACGTCGACGAGGTGCTGCTGGCGATTCCCTCGATCCCACCTGCCAGACGCAGGGAGATACTCTCATTGCTGGAGCCCTTGCCCGTGCATATTCGCACACTGCCGGGCGTGTCGGAACTGGCGCAGGGGAAGATCAGGGTCGACGATATCCGCGAAGTGAGTATCGATGATCTGTTGGGGCGCGACCAGATTCCTCCGGATCAGGGACTGCTGCGAGCCAACATCGAGAACAAAGTGGTGATGGTAACGGGAGCCGGCGGATCGATCGGTTCGGAGCTGTGCCGCCAGATCATGCGTCTCTCTCCGAAGCAGCTTATCCTGTTTGAACAGAGTGAATTCAATCTCTATCAGATCGAGCATGAGATCCTGGAGGCGGAAGGACACTGCGTTGCGGTATTGGGCTCGGTGGTTGACCGCCTGCGTGTTGAAGTCGTATGCAACAAATTTNGTGTACAGACCATTTTTCACGCAGCAGCATACAAACATGTCCCTATGGTGGAGAAGAATCCGCTCATGGGTGTGGCGAATAATGTGCTGGGGACATGGCATACAGCCCAGGCAGCGATGGCAAGTGATGTCGACACCTTCGTGTTGATATCAACAGACAAGGCAGTGCGTCCAACCAATGTTATGGGGGCAACCAAGCGTTTTACCGAGATGATCCTGCAGGGATTGCATTGTCATCAGCAACGCGATAGCCACTGCACTCGATTTACCATGGTGCGCTTCGGCAATGTGCTGGGCTCCTCCGGATCCGTGGTGCCGCTGTTTCACAGGCAGATTTGCAGCGGCGGCCCGGTGACGGTAACGCATGCGGAGATTACCCGTTATTTTATGACTATTCCCGAAGCAGCTCAGTTGGTTATCCAGGCTGGCTCAATGGGCGAAGGGGGTGATGTATTTGTACTTGATATGGGGGAGCCTGTGCGTATCTATGATTTGGCTCAACACATGATTCGTCTGAGCGGGCTCGACGTCAGGGATGCTGACCATCCTGACGGGGATATTGCGATCAAGACAACTGGCCTGCGACCCGGAGAAAAACTCTATGAGGAGTTGCTGATCGGGGATAACGTCATGTCAACAGGCCACTCCCGCATCATGCGCGCGGAGGAGGAGAAGCTTTCCTGGGATCGGCTCAAAGGCTATATAGATGAGCTTGAAGTCGCGGTTGCCTCGAATAGTGCTGAGCAGGGCAGGGACGTGCTGTTGTCAGCAGTGCAGGGGTACGAACCGCAGTGCGGTATTGAGGATGTGCTGTATGAAGCTATAGAGAGTGATCAAATGAAAGCGTCGATCACTTAGCCCGCAAAATCAGGCCACTTGAGATCTCTGTCGGAGATCACTTCAATTGTGCGCGGCCACTTCACGTCAAAAGCGGGGTCATCCCAGCGGATGCCGCTTGCAGAGTCAGGCACATAGGGATCGGAGATCAGATAGGTGGCTTCGGTATTATCCTTCAGCGTGATAAAGCCATGCGCAAAACCGGCTGGTATATAGAGCGTCCTGTAGTTGTCCGCAGAGAGTTCGATAGCCGTCCATTGTCTGTAGGTTGACGACCCTGCGCGCAGATCAAGGATGACATCATGCAGCGCTCCNCTGGTGCAACGGATAAGCTTGGTTTCCTCATAGGGCTCCACCTGGAAATGCATGCCCCTGAGAGTCCCTGCGTGTTTATTGAAGGAGATGCTTGTTTGGACAATCTCCGCGTTGAGTCCATGATCCCTGAATTCCTGCTGACACCAGGTTCGTGCAAAAAACCCCCGCTCATCCTCGTGTCTGTCAAGATCGATGATATAGGCTCCGTCGAGCTTTGTATGATTGAATTTCACAGATTTACTCCCTCTCCTCGTGGGAGGGGTGGGGGAAGAGGGGTTTCAGTAAATCGACTTCAACCAATGCATCAACGGCCGCCTTGATAATGTCACGGTGCAACCCTGACTGTTCAGAAATATCCCGGATCGAGTGTTCGCCGTCCGACAGATTCAGTGCCCACAACAAGGCCATCTGAGAATCTTTGCTGTTGCTTTGCCCCCCGATTTTTTTAAACAACCCTCTTTTACCGAGCTGCGGCTCACACTTTGGAGAGAGATTCAGATACTTTTCTGCAGACTCCAGCTCCTGAATGAGGGAGCAGAGCAGGTCATAGGATTGTGCAAGTGATTCAGGTCTGACGAAGTCAAGGTTGTCAGCCGATGTATGGTATTCGGGGAATTCACCGTGCGGCGTGCGTGATAACCGGCCTACGGGCAGATTGATTCCAGGAGAACAGAACTGTCTCTCATCATAGCCGTAGGGGTAAAAATCGATAATGCCGTACTCATCGCGCTCTCGCTTCAGGTGAGATGTAACAAGCCTGTCGATTTCGGCATCTCCCCTTCTTGATTTTTTGTAATTGAACTTGCCGCTGTCGCCGAGCAGAGACAGCACCAGGCCGTGTTTGATATTGCTGAGTTTATCTTCATTCTGACTCAGCCATGTGATGGAGCCGATAGTTCCGGGGATGAAAAGAAACCTGTAGGAATATTTCAACTCGGACTCACGCAACGCCATTGCCACAAAGGCTGCGATTGCAATACCTGATAGGTTATCGTTGCACAAAGATGGATGGCAGATATGACAGCTGATCAGCACCTCTTCTGTGGACGTACCTTCGATGAAATATTCACCGTAGGTTAGATGCCCCGGCTGCAGAGTCGAGTCTACCTTCACCTCGTAATCATCCTCCTGCAAACCCAGAAGCTGATTATGCGACAGGCAGAAGCCCCAGTTCCTGTCATGATATGAAGTGCGGTAGGGAACCCAGTCCGGATGGTCAGGCAGTGAAAAGAGATGCTCTTTAAGCTCATCCAGTTTGACTGTTTTCTCGACAGGTACGCTATAGTTGAGCACATGCAGGTTGAGTTTTTGAAAATCGACAATTTTTTTACCCCTGCTGTCCTTTATCCAGGCGTCACGGATGTTCCATTCATCCGGAACCGTCCAGTCAAAAACCTCTGATCCTGATGGAATCTCCCTGATCTCTATCGGGATGAACTCGTCGAGAATCTTTAAAGTCTCCCTGACTCCATCGCCGGTAATGCTTCTGCAGATCGGATAGAGGCGTTCGATCAAATGGTGGAGATCATCGCCGATTTGATCATCCCTGCGGCGCTTCAGGCTGTCAGTTGTGGGCATCAGAATTCACGAAGTTCAGGAATAAAGACCACGAATTTTCCATCCCACTCCCGGATATAGTCGAGCTGACTGCTAATTTCAGACGTCAGGTTCCATGGGAAAATGATGACATAATCCGGTTTGTGTTCTCTGATCTGCTCTTCACTGACAACACCGATATGACTGCCTGGCAGATGCTTGTTTTGTTTGTGCGGAGATGCGTCAACAACGAAGCGGATGAGATCGCTTCCCTTGATGCCGCAGTAGTTGAGAAAGGTATTCCCCTTGGATGCTGCGCCATAAGCAGCCACTTTTTTCCCTGCACGTTTTTGCTGAATAAGAAACTCAAGGGCGCTGTATTTTATCTCGTCTATCCTGCCCTGAAAATCAGCATAATAGTTGCTGTCGGCAATCCCCGCCATCATTTCCGTTTCGAGCAACTCCTGTACATTGGGTGAAATTGTTTTGCTGGTATCAGCAGCATGTTTCGCAAAGATTCTCAATGACCCGCCATGCGTCTGCAACTGCTCGACGTCAAAGAGTTCCAGTCCATGGGAGTTGAAAATTTTGCTCACTGTATATAAAGAGAGGTAGGAGAAGTGTTCATGATAAATAGTGTCGAACTGGCACTCCTCCACGAGCTTCAGCAGATGCGGAAACTCCATGGTGATAATGCCCCCGTCTTTCAGTGCGGTTTTCATTCCACCGACAAAATCGTTGATATCCGGGACGTGGGCGAGCACGTTATTACCGAGAATCAAATCACCTTTGATCTCCTTTTCTACAAGCTGCGTTTGTGCAAACGTGGTGGAGAAGAAATCAACTATCGTCGGAATGCCCTTGTCAATTGCAGCCTCAGCAGTATTTGCTGTTGGCTCGACGCCCAACACGGGAACACCCGCCTCCTTGAAATACTGCAACAGGTAGCCGTCATTTGATGCAATTTCAATCACCTGGGAATCGGATGAAAAGCCGAATCGCCCAATCATCATCTCCACGTAGCGTTTTGCATGCTGCAGCCACGAGGATGAGTAGGATGAGAAGTAAGTGTAGTCAGCGTCAAAGATTTGATCAGCTTTCTGCATCTCATCGATCTGCACCAGTTGACAATTGTCGCAGACAAAGGTCTTTAACGGAAAATAGAGCTCAGGCTCGTTCAGCTGTTCATTGGTAAGCATTGCATTCGAGATAGGCGCATAGTCGAGGTCGGCAAAAACGTGATGCAATTCACTGTTACAAAATCTGCAATTCATTTTTTTAACTCTAGGTGATTATTTTGGTCTGTAATCCGTAGGGTGTAATAAGCGACAGCGTATTGCACCAGGCAATCACATGGTGGGATGTGCTGTCGCTTATGCCACCAGTCCTGCGCAGAATCAAGTGATATGCGGACATGATCATTATTTTGATGAATACTTGGCATAATAGTCGATCGTCTTTTGCAGGCCTGTCCTGATATCTGTCGCCGCCCGCCAGTTGATTTTGCGGAATGTCTCGTCAACATCAGCATTTCTCTCCTGTTCCATGGGGCGGTCACTGATCGAACCAAATTCAGGAAGAACCGCAGGGTCAATCAACTCCATGGTCAGTTTGACGATATCCTCAATGGAAATAGACTTTCCCGAGCCGATGTCGATAGTCATACCATCAATATCCGCTGCCTCCGCCATCTGTATCAGCGCTGAAACCACGTCATCAACATAGATCCAGTCTATTTTGCGTACACCGCTGCTCATCTGCGGGGATTCACCCTTGAGGGTTTTTAAAATCACATAGGGCAGCAGTTTTGTCACATCAATCTGGCCGGGGCCATAGACCATATAGAGTGCAGCCATGCAGACTGGCGTTCCATAAAGTTTGTGAAACATCCGGGCGTAGTTCGATGCCGCCACTTTAGCGGCGCTATATGGCGAACTGGGGATGATCGTTTTCGAGTGAGAGTTATACTCTTCAAATGAACCGGCAAGGATGAGGCGCCTGCATGGATATTGATGCGTGGCGATCAAAAGATTGAATGCTGAAAGGAAATTGCTCCTGAAAGTCGATTCAACGACTTCAAACTCTCTGGCTCCCAATACATGGCTGGCCAGATGGTAGATATANTCGGGCCGAATCTCCTGGATGATGGTTTTTACAAATGTCAGATCTGACAAATCACCCTGAAACCAGTTGATTCCATTATTTGAATCACCCCTGTTTCTCGAGGTCGCGTAAACATCTGCGCCTGTTTGCAGTAGCTTATTAGTCAATACTGAACCGATAAACCCAGTTGCTCCGGTTACCAGTACTTTAGCATTTTCTAATTTCATGTGATAATAATCCGCAGGCAGGAATACGCTGGCTGATTCTAGCAAAATCCGCACATGATAGCAGAAATGCACGCATCAGGCTATGTACGGGGATTCATCGTTTGGTTGCTTTTCAGTCTCTAGATACACATGATATATAATGCTGCTTCTTTGCAGTTTTGCACACTTTTCTGATTCGGAGTATTCGCATGAAGGCGGTAATTTTGGCCGGGGGACTGGGTACCCGTTTGAGTGAAGAGACTGACTTAAAGCCAAAGCCGATGATTGAGATTGGCGGCAAGCCCATTCTCTGGCACGTGATGAAGATCTACTCAGCGCACGGGATTAATGACTTCATTATCTGTTGTGGCTACAAGGGCTATGTGATCAAGGAGTACTTCGCCAACTATTTCCTGCATATGTCGGATGTCACATTTGATATGAAAAAGAATAAAATGGAGGTGCATAACAGACGTGCGGAGCCCTGGCGCGTTACCCTGGTTGATACCGGGGATGAATCCATGACAGGTGGCAGATTGAAGCGCGTTTCCGATTATCTTCAGGGCGAGCAGGAGTTCTGTTTTACTTATGGGGATGGTGTCGGCGCTATCAATGTTACTGAATCGATTGATTTTCATCGTCGTCATGGGAAGCTGGCAACCTTGATGGCCGCAGCTCTGCCCGGGCGTTTTGGCTCACTGGATCTGGATCATGATAAGGGTAGCGTACGCACTTTTGATGAGAAGCCCAAGGGGGATGGCGGCATGATCAACGGCGGTTTTTTTGTGTTGTCGCCCAAAGTCCTGGATTATATTGAAAATGATAGCACCATGTGGGAGCAGGCTCCTCTGCGTAGACTGGCTCAGGAGGAGGAGTTGATGGCCTACGAGCACCATGATTTTTGGCAGCCGATGGATACGCTGCGTGACAAGCACCTTCTCGAGGATCTCTGGCAGGCTGGAGATGCGCCATGGAAAATATGGGACTGAACCCTGTTATCCAGGTAGGAGTATCAATATGAATAGTGGATTCTGGTCGGGGAAAAAAGTTTTTCTAACCGGTCACACAGGATTTAAAGGGAGCTGGCTTGCGCTATGGTTGCAGTCGATGGGCGCGCAGGTCAGGGGGTTCTCACTGGCGGCTCCTACACAGCCAAGTCTCTTCGTTGAGGCCCGGGTTGCTGAGAATATGGAATCTGTGACGGGTGATATTCGTGATTTCGATCAGTTGCATCAAAGTATCGAGGAGTTTCAGCCGGAGATTGTTTTCCACATGGCCGCACAGTCACTTGTGCGTCTCTCCTATGATGTGCCGGTTGAAACTTATGCCACAAATATCATGGGGACGGTGCACCTGCTGGAAGCGGTCAGAAAGGTCGGGAGTGTCAGGGCTGTCGTTAATATCACCAGTGACAAATGCTATGAAAACAGGGAGTGGGTATGGGGGTATCGTGAAAATGAAGCGATGGGAGGCTTTGATCCATACAGTAGCAGCAAGGGGTGCGCGGAGCTGGTCACTTCCGCTTACCGGAACTCTTTCTTCAGCTCCTGATAACTATCTTGAGCATGGTTGTGCCATGGCGACAGTACGCGCTGGCAATGTGATCGGAGGGGGCGATTGGGCGCTAGATCGCCTGATACCAGACATTCTGAGGGCATTTCAAGCAGGCCAAGATGTGGAGGTGCGTAGTCCGAACGCGATTCGTCCCTGGCAGCATGTGCTGGAACCACTGTCAGGGTATCTGGAGCTTGCCGAGCGACTTTTTGTGGATGGTGTTGAATATGCCGAAGGGTGGAATTTTGGCCCTGATGAGGAAGATGCTCTCTCTGTGGGATGGATCGTCAGTCGTATGGGAGGGCTATGGGGAAAAGGCGCAGGCTATGAGGTAGATGAAGGGTCGTCTCCACACGAGGCAAATTACCTCAAACTGGACTGCTCCAAGTCGAAAATGAAGCTGTATTGGCAGCCAAAGTGGCGATTGGACGAGGCTCTCCGCCGGATTGTAAAGTGGCATAAAGCTTGGGTTGACGGGGAGGATATGCAGGAATATACGCTGACTGAGATCAGCGATCACGAGAACATGAACCGCCATGTTGCAGGTGGATCAGCACGGGCTGGTGAATAGAGCTGAAAAAAATGTGGGATTGACGATTGATGCGTGATAGAGCATAATGCGCGGTTCCATTCAAATTTAATACCCAGATTTTTCTGGCAATCATGCTCTGTTTTTTCCATTTGGAGAAGTATCTTGACTGAAGAAGTCTATTGGCATCAAGGCGAAATTGATCGTCTGCAACGAGAAAAGCGTACAGGCCACAAGAGTTTTGTGATGTGGTTTACAGG
>JGI24023J19991_10003809_pt1 | contig 10487 bp, 9 predicted proteins | sample Cruoilmetagenom1_FD_19991 | JGI IMG/M metagenome (IMG submission 19991)
CCCGCCACACTGGCAGGGGCGGTTTTTTTTGTGCAGATCGTTAATAACGCTTGCTTCATAAACGCGCCGTTAACCCTGTTTTGTTAGGTCTGGGCACATATTATCGTCAGCGGCGGGCATTGCCCTTGCATCTCATATTGGGGGAACACGTGTTCATAACTGTTTTAATCATAATTATATTCGGCGGCTGTATGCTCGCAGCTAGCTGGAACGACATGACGAGCATGAAAATACCAAATTGGATTAGCCTAGCTCTTTTGGGGGGGTTTCTGATGATTGCACCCTTTGTTGATATGAGCTGGGGTGCATTTGGCACCCATATTCTCGTGGGACTGCTTTGTTTTGTTATCGGCATAATATTATTTGCTGTTGGCGGCATGGGTGGGGGCGATGCAAAACTATTTGCGGCGACAGCTATATGGTGGGTTTGGTCAGATTTACTGGTTTATGTAATTTTTACAGCGATCGCTGGCGGCGCTTTAGCTTTGTTTTTACTGCTTGGCCGCCAATTTATTCCTGTCAAACTGCTAACAACGGACTGGATGCACCGTTTATTTAAAGATGAAAAGCGTATGCCATATGGTCTGGCGTTAGCATTTGGGGCGATTGTTACCATGCTTAGGACAGAAACTTACCCAATAGCCGCACTATTTTCTTAAAAAATAGGAAAATGAGGAAAAAATTTACACTTATTAACCATGCTTTATCGAATAGGGCGCTAATTTCGCTCCAAAGTATGGCCGATTCAAAGATTTGTGAGGGGATATGGATACTAAAAGAATGATATTAGTTGGAGCTTTGGGTGCGGTAGCAGTCGTTGGGTTCCTTCAATTACAAAAAATGAACAAGCCAGCGCCAGTTGTTGAAACGCAGCCGGAGACAAATGAGCCTATTATTCAAGTTGTGTCAGAAGTGGACTATGTCAAAGTATTGGTGGCTTCACAGGACATCCCTTTAGGCTCGCGGCTTAATCCAAGCCTGTTGCAGTGGAAAAAATGGCCAACCGAATCGCTCAGCCCTAATTTTATCAACCAAAAAAATAGTCCTCAAATTATGGAAGAAATGGTGAGCGCCGTTGCGCGGACGACCATTTATGCTGGCGAGCCAATTATACAGCGAAAAGTTGTTCAAGCTGGTGATAGAGGACAAATGGCTGCAATTTTAAAGCCTGGTATGCGCGCGGTTTCAACGCGTATTTCAGTTGATTCGGCTGCGGGTGGATTTATTCTTCCTGGCGACCGTGTAGATGTTGTTTTGACAGTGCTTGTACAAAACAATGCACTGCCAGGCATGGCTACTGCTGGTCAAAAAGACTACCGCGCTACGACAATTATGGAAAACGTACATGTATTAGCCATCGGGCAAATTTATGGAGATGTTTCTCAAGGAGAAGCATCTATTATTGGCTCAACGGCGCTTTTAGAACTTTCGCAGCCAGACGCAGAGCTAATGACGGAAGCTCAGTCAAAGGGTGATGTATCATTGCTCTTACGCGGTCTTGAGAACCGCCGCCCAGGATTTGTGCCAAGCGCGGCGACTAAAGCGCGCAAAAAAGATACGGGCGTATCTTCAATGGTCATCTACAGAAACGGCCAACCGCAAACAGTTGCGATACAAGGACAGTAAAATGGTAGCCAGACACTTTTTGACATCCATCTTCTCAGCCGGCTTAATCGTCGGTAGCGCCGCATTATTTGCAGGGCAAGCCAACGCAGGCCCGCGCTCATATGCTGATATTCGTTCGCCTGAGGCGCACGTGATTACCCAAGCTGGCGCGGAGCGCTCAATTGTTGTGCCATATGGAAAGTCTACAAGTATTGATCTTCCAGCTGGGCTTATGGACGTCATTGTTTCTAACCCTGAAGTGGTGGACGCAGTTGTACATACATCAAACCGTGTGCTTCTTGTGGGCAAACAGCCGGGGCAAACAAATGCATTTTTCTATGGCCGTAATGGACAAGAATTGTTGAAATTAGACGTGCGTGTCGAACGGGATATGGGCGGCCTAGATGGACTGATAAATCAACATGCGCCAGGTAATAATGTTCAAGTAGACTCGTTTAACAATAATATTTTACTTTCTGGTGAAGTTGCTGATGCAGCGACGGCGCAGACTGTTATGAACTTGGCCAAAATGTGGTTAGGCGAAAGTACAACGGGCGGCGGCGAAGGTGAAATCATCAACATCATGACCATTAAAGGTAATGATCAAGTACAGCTAAAAGTTCGCATTGTTGAAATGCAGCGCTCAGTGACCAAACAAATGGGCATTGACTTTAATGCAATCGGTCAGGTCGGGGATGCGACGCTTGGCCTTGTAAGTAATGCGGCTACGGGCGGCGGTGCTGGCTTTGCCGGGAATTTAAATTGGCAAAATTCAGGCGGTGGGGCGTTTCGTTCGCTTACATCAAATCTAACGGCTTTAGAAAAAGTGGGCCTTGTTCGCACACTTGCAGAGCCTGTGTTGACGGCAATATCAGGCGAAACGGCTACGTTCTTGTCTGGCGGTGAATTTCCGCTGCTTACCAATGTATTCATTGATGAAAATGGGCAGCTTCAACGCGAATTTGAATATAAGCCATTTGGTGTTTCACTGGGGTTCACGCCTGTTGTGCTTAGCGAAGGACGAATATCACTGAATATTTCAGTAGAGGTTTCCGAGCCTACGACAGAAGGTGCATTTGAAACAGGTAATGCTGATATTTTAGGGCTGCGCGTACGGCGTGTGAGCACTGTAGTAGAAATTCCAGCGGGCGGATCAATGGTTATTGCTGGTCTTATCCGCGAAGAAAGCCGTCAGGCAACCGACGGAACGCCAGGCCTTAAAGATGTACCCGTCGCGGGTGCTTTATTTCGCTCGCGCGATGACGAAACAACGGAAACAGAACTAGTGATTATTGTGACGCCATATTTGGTCAATCCAACTCACCCCGATAACTTGCAAACGCCTTTAGATGGCTTTGTTGCCGCAAATGATCGGGACGCTGCCTTTATGGGGCGGATCAATAAAGTTTACGGTAAAAATGGTTTAGAAAAAACCGAAGGAACACTCACTGGGCCATTTGGTCATGTGGTCGATTAGGAGCGGTAGGATGATGAAGAAATTTTTACTTTGCGGCCTGACAGGTGTGTTGTTAACGGGATGTTCGATGTATCAACCGTCCTATGTTTCCACGGATCAGCGCAATAAAATCACCGTTGCAGAAACAATTGAGCGGATGGAGCTCTATGTTCAGCCAACAGGTTTGAATATATCTGCACGTGACCAAGATGCTGTGAGCAATTTTTTGTATCAATATGCCCGTGATGGACAAGGCCCGCTCTATATAAATATTCCGTCAAATGCTGCCAATGGCGCCGGTGTTCAGCAAGCAAATACCCTCGTTTCGTCCCGTCTACAAGGCATGGGAATTGGGGCCGCAAATATTCAAACTGGACAATATAATGTAGGGCCAAGTGTATCTGCGCCTGTCATCGTGTCTTATCGACGCCTAACAACTGCGCCGATAGATTGCCAAATGGGCGCAAGTTTGACCCATACATCGACAAATCAACCATATCAAAACTTTGGCTGCGCCCAAACTGCAAATTTGGCAGCAATGATTGATGACCCACGGCAATTGCTCTCTCCTTATGATATGGCGAACTCAGCCGTTAGGCGCCGTGTCACTGTGGTTGGAAAATATGAAAATGGTGAAGCTACAGCATCGCCACGCCCTGAGGGACAAGAAGTGTCTGCTGGCGGAAACTAAGAATAGGATGGAGATGATCAGAACAACTTAAGTTCTGGCGTAAAATTGGATGAACACTATGAAACAGCCGCTACCAAATCCTGTAAGTGCACCAACTGCATACCCTGCGCCATCACCTGCGGGGCAGGCAAGACCGCCGATTATGCCGCATCTTGCAAGCCCGCAACCAGGAATGCCTGGGCAAGCAGCGCCTGTGCAGGCTCCACATGTACAGCCTAATATACAAAACCCGGCGGTCCCAGCGCATCCTCCTGCATTAGCACAGCAACAACAGCCTTCTATGGCTGGTGCACCCGCGGCGCCTTATGGCGCACCCTTACATGGTGCGCCTCCATTGCAGCATGCGCAGCCAGGTCAAGCCATGCCACATCCAGCGCAAGTACAACCACATCATGTGCCAGTACCGCCTCAACAGGCAGCGCCACAAGGTATGCCCCAACAGCAGGGCGCACCAATGGGCATTCCAAACCCTGCTTTGCATGCGCCTATGCCTGAAGAAAACAAAGAAGGCGGCGAAAAAGCTTTGCCGCGTATCTCTATTCATGCGTTTTGTGAGCGCTCCGAAACCGCTGGTACAATTCAGGCAACGACCCAAGATTGGCGGATGGCTAGAACCAATGTTAAAATATATATGGGCGGCCTTCCTGCTGCGATTGAATACTACCATAAAGAGGGTACGCCTGGGCTGATATTGTTTGAAAGTGGCATGCGCGGACAAGAGTTATTCGCACAGCTTGATCAACTCGCCTCGGTTTGCGATTCAAATACTAAAGTGGTCATGATTGGCGCGGCAAATGATATTCGGTTATACCGCGAGCTAATGGAAAAAGGCCTTAGCGATTATATTGTGCCGCCTTTTCACCCGCTCACGCTCATTCGCGCGCTTTCGGATTTGTATTCTGACCCAGATAAACCATTTGTTGGCCGTGTCGTGGCATTTTTTGGTGCCAAGGGCGGCGTTGGGTCTTCAACGCTTGCTCATAATATTGCTTGGGGACTTGCAGGAAAAATGCTGCAAGAAACAGCGCTTGTCGACATGGACAGTTCNTGGGGAACAACGGGTCTTGATTTTAATTATGATAACACGCAAGGGCTTGAAGAAGCGCTTGCTGACCATGAGCGCCTTGATGAAACATTGCTCGACCGGATTATGGTGCGGCACACTGATAAATTGTCAATATTGCCAGCGGCTGCGTCCTTAGGGTCGACAGCGCCAACTGCGCCAGAAGCTTATGAAGCACTTGTTGAGGGCGTGAGGTCACTATCTCCGCTAACCGTTCTTGATATGCCGCATATGTGGACGGAGTGGACAAGTCAGATGCTTGTACGCGCAGATGAAGTTGTTCTGACGGCGACGCCTGATCTTGCTAATTTGCGCAATACAAAAAACCTTGTAGATTTTTTAAAAGCGGCGCGACCAAATGATGCGGAGCCATTGCTCGTGCTTAATAAAACTGGCGTTCCTAAAACGGCAGAAATCCCAGTTAAGGAGTTTGCCGCTGCTGTTGGGTTAGATCCAGCCTTGGTGCTACCATATGAACCTGGCCTTTATATCGAGGCTATGAATGAAGGTAAAATGCTCGGCGACATCAAAGCTGCAGCGCCATCGTTTGAAGGCATGATGTATCTGGCGCACCGCCTAAAAACGGGACAATACCCATCTATGCAGCCAACTAAGAAACGTAGGTTGCGTAAAAAATCAAAAAAAACTGATGCAGGCGCACAAGAGCTTGGTCAGCCAGAGCAGACGGAACAAAAATCGAAAAAATCGCTTTTTGCAAAGCTAAAGAAACGGAAATAAGCGTCTATGTTCGGAAAACGCACCAGTGGAAGTCAGGCCAGCCCAGCGCCTGTAGCGGAGACTAATAATACTAGCCCAGCCGCAGAGTCAAAACCTGTTCCTGCAAATGTAGAACAGCCTAAAAACGTGCAGCCACGTGCATCTGAAACATCGGATGCATATTACGAAACCAAAGCGACCATATTTAATGCATTGTTTGAAACGATCGACGTTTCTGCTTTAGCGGGGATGAAGCCAGAAAGCGCGCGCGAAGAAATTCGCACGATCGTCGACGAAATCATTGCCATTCGTAATGTAAGGCTATCTGTTGTTGAGCAAAATCAACTTATTGGTGAAATCTGTGATGACATTTTGGGATATGGCCCGCTAGAGCCGCTTCTCATTCGTGACGATATTGCCGATATTATGGTCAATGGCTATAAGCATGTGTTCATCGAAACAGATGGTAAAATGGAAAAAACCAATATCCGTTTTCGCGACAATCAACAATTGATGAATATCTGCCAGCGCATTGTGAGCCAGGTTGGCCGCCGTGTTGATGAAAGCTCACCTATTTGTGATGCGCGCCTGCTTGACGGTTCACGTGTGAACGTAATTGCGCCGCCTCTTGCAATCGATGGCCCAACGCTGACAATTCGGAAATTTAAGAAAGATAAGTTAACGCTGGAAAACCTGGTGAACTTTAAGTCTATTTCTCCGGCCGCCGCGAAAGTGTTAAGAATTATCGGAACTTGCCAGTGTAATATTCTAATATCTGGCGGTACAGGTTCTGGTAAAACGACTTTACTTAACTGTATGACAGCGTCCATCCATCCTGATGAACGTATTATTACTTGCGAAGATGCAGCCGAGCTTCAGCTCCAGCAGCCTCATGTGGTACGCCTTGAAACACGTCCTCCCAACCTAGAGGGCAAAGGTATGATCACTATGGCGGATCTTGTGAAAAACTGTTTGCGGATGCGTCCAGAGCGGATCATCGTGGGTGAGGTACGTGGCCCCGAAGCGTTTGATTTACTGCAAGCCATGAATACGGGCCATGACGGGTCAATGGGAACGCTCCATGCTAACTCACCGCGTGAAGCTTTATCGCGTCTTGAAAGTATGATCACGATGGGCGGCTTTAGTTTGCCCACGCGTACAATTCGGGAAATGATTACAGGTTCAATTGATATTGTTATTCAGGCTACACGCTTGCGTGATGGCTCTCGGAAAATTACCCATATTACCGAAGTGCTTGGTATGGAGGGTGACGTAATCGTGACCCAAGATCTTGTGGTTTTCGAAATGGATGGTGAAGATGCATCAGGCAAACTTATAGGCGAACATAAATCAACTGGTATTGCCCGTCCTGCGTTTTGGGATAGGGCGCGTTATTTCAATCTTGAAAAAGACCTTGCTGCCGCGCTTGATGAGGCGGGAGAGAGCTAATGGATCCAAATACCATTTTAGCTGCTGCTGGTGCCATTGGTATTTTTATCATTGGATATCTGTTACTTGATGCTGGCCCCAGCAAAGCCCAAAAGCGCATTCGTACAATCGAAGGCAAACAGGGCGGTAGCAAAGGGTCGTCAAGTATATTTTCTTTTATGAAAGTAGAAGATTCGAGTGCGCGGCGTAAGCTTATAGAAGACTCTTTAGAAGAGCTGGAAAAAAATCAAAAGGATAAAAAGAAAAAACTAAAATCCTTAAAATCCAAATTAATTCAAGCCAATTGGAAAACTTCGCCACAAACATTTACCATAATTTCTGTGGTTATTGGTCTCGCGATTGGCGCGGTAATGATCGTGTTACATATGAAGCCGTTAATTGCATTTGGCGCAGCCTTTGTGATTGGATTAGGATTGCCTCGTTGGTTTTTGAATATGATAATTGCCCGCCGGCAAGCTAAATTTACAGCAAATTTTTCAGATGCTATGGATATTATTGTTCGCGGCGTTCGTACGGGGCTGCCACTTGGTGACTGCCTAAGTATTATTGCGCACGAATCGCCAGAGCCTATTCGCGGCGAGTTTCGGCGCCTAGTTGAAGGCGAACAAGTCGGCGTTCCCCTTGGTGTGTGCATCGAACGAATGGCTGACCGTATACCTTTGGCTGAGGTGAACTTCTTTGGCACTGTGTTGTCAATTCAGCGCTCAACAGGCGGTAATTTAGGCGAAAGCTTATCTAACCTGTCAAAGGTTTTGCGCGAAAGAAAATTGCTACGCGAAAAAATTAAAGCATTGTCTGCCGAAGCCAAAATGTCTGGTATTATTATTGCCGCCTTACCGCCAATGGTGATGGGCCTCGTGAGCGTTTCCTCACCAGAGTATATGAATGAGCTATATACGACACCAACAGGCCATAGAAATTTGATGATAAGTGCTGGCATGATGGTGTTTGGCATTTGGATTATGCGTAAAATGATTAACTTTAAGTTCTAGGGAATATTATGAACCCCGAATCATTAGAAATGTTTAGAACGGTCTTAACCGCAGTGATTTGTCTCGCTGTGGCAGGAACGCTTTATACATTACTGGCACCGATCCTAGAAGGTGATAAACTTAAAAAACGTATGCATTCCGTCGCCAATGAGCGCAATAGAATGCGCGATGCGCGCACAGATGAGCTGAATAATGCAGGCTTACGTCCCGAATCCAAAGGGTTCGTGAAAAAAATTGTTGATAATCTATCACTAGAAAGATTGTTAGCTGCGTCTGACCTTAAAGATAAATTAGCGCAAGCGGGGATGCGTGGCCAGCGGCCAATTTATATGTTTTATTTTTTCCGCCTCGCAATGCCGATAATTCTATTTTTAGTTGGCACATTATTATTTGTCATAATAAATTCACAGGAATGGCGGCCAAGCCAAGGGTGGCTTGCTACATTTGCTATGGCACTGTTTGGCTATTATGCACCTGTTATCTTTCTGAAAAACAAGGCAGGGAAACGCCTTGCCGCGATAACGCCAGTCTTTCCAGACGCGCTCGATTTACTTTTAATTTGTGTCGAATCAGGCATGTCCATTGAGCTTGCTTTTGGGCGGGTCGCGAAGGAAATGGCCGAAAGTTCAATCGAGCTTGCAGAAGAATTTTCTTTGACCACAGCAGAGCTTTCATATTTACAAAGCCGCCGTCAGGCCTATGAAAACCTAGGGCGGCGTAATGACCATGTTGGTGTGCGCGCCGTATCAACCGCGCTTATTCAATCGGAGCGTTATGGTACGCCGCTTGGCTCTGCTTTGCGTACGATGGCGGATGAAAATCGGTCAATGCGGATCATGGCCGCCGAGAAGAAGGCTGCGGGCCTACCAGCGAAATTGACCGTGCCGATGATTGTGTTCTTCTTGCCGGTTCTGTTTATTGTTATCCTAACGCCTGCCGCCATGCGGATTAAAGAGAACTTAGGCTAAGCGATTACTAATATTTACTAGCGCTTTTATAAGCAATAAGCCCCGCCAGTTATACTCGCGGGGCCATCAATAATAATCTTTATTGTAGGTTTTAGAAACGTTTGCCAATACCAACGCCGATTAGCCATGGATCGAGATTAACATCCGCTGTGACAATGCCAAGGGCACCTGCGTCCACTGTTGTATCAGTATTCATCCAGACTTTTTTGACATCTAAATTCCAAAACCAATCGCTGTCGGGGTTCATTTTTATGTCAACGCCAGCTTGTAGGGCGACACCAAAACTCGAATCATGGTCTACACTGACCAAAGGTGAACCGTTTGGCAAATCTTCGCTAAAGAAGATGGTGTAGTTTACGCCTGCGCCGATATATGGGTTAAACTGTGTATCGGGTGCAAAATGATATTGTAGTGTCACTGTTGGTGGCAATAACCAGACAGAGCCAAGATCAACATCGCCCAAAGCTGTGTTAATCGCTGCTCCGTCATGTTTGGTAACGCCTAAAATTAGCTCCGCAGACAAATTGTCATTAAAGAAATATGAGATATCAAGTTCTGGCACTACCTGAGTTGAGTGATCTGTATCTCCGCCAATAGGCGTGATGGTTGAGCTATCATCAGGGGAGACGACAAGTGCTCTTACGCGGATTTGCCAAGGGCCCTCGCCGTCTGCTGCAAATGCAGCCGGTGCGCAAAAGATTGTAGATGCTAGTAATACACTAGCTAATGTTTTGAACTTCATATTTCCCTCCTGGATAAAGTTCTGTTTCTATTTATGGGAGGGGTTTCCTACATTTATATGATGGGTGCCATTAGGCAAAAAGCCGCGCGTCACCTCGCCGCGCGGCAGGCTGTCGCAGGCTATAAGGGCATAAGCTCCAGCTAGCTCGCGCCGCGCCAAATATAGACGATACCAACGGCGCTAACGATCCATTTTGTATACTGGCGAAAGCCCACATCGCTCATGCGTTTTAGGATGCGTGTGCCAGTAAATGTACCAAGCATAACCAGCGGCACGGCGGCGAGGAAAAACCACCAGGGCGGCAGACCTGTGAACTCACTAGTCCTTAGAAGCGGCCAGCCGAAATAGACAATTTTCATCAGATGGGAGCTAAACATGCTGATGGCTTTGGTGGCGACAATTTCGTGGCGCGGCATGTCGGTTTTAACGAAAAACATATCCATGGCGGGGCCCGCTACGCCTGCGACCAAATTAAGCCCCGTGACGCAAAATCCACAAAGAACGGCATGACTTGAGATTTGCGCGTCAAAGCTTATCCAGCCTTTGGGCAGCCATAACAATATGGGCAACATACCAAGTACAAGAAACAACACACTTTTGCTAGGCACATAAGCGGCAAGGGCTAAAAGCGCTAACGCGGGCACGGCGCCCAGTGCCATTTTTCCGAACACGTCCCAGCGGATATTGTCTTTAAGCAGGTAAGCGCGGTAGGAATTGGAAACGCTTTGCACCGCCCCGTGAACCACCATGGCTTGGGCCACGCCCATAAAGCTGGCGATGACCCCCATAAAGATAAGCCCGCCC
>JGI24023J19991_10003810_pt1 | contig 10485 bp, 7 predicted proteins | sample Cruoilmetagenom1_FD_19991 | JGI IMG/M metagenome (IMG submission 19991)
CGATCTTCACCTCGCCGGCCTGATTTTTGATCGGCCCGGTGAAGGGATGCAGGGTGCCGGCGATGATTCCATCGCGGGTGGCATCGGCCGCCTTGCGCACAGTCTCAGGGACCGCATCGCCATAGGGGGCCATCTTGACCATGCCTTCCTTCAGGCCCCACCAAATGGACTGGGATTTCCAAGTGCCGTCCATGACATCCTTGGTCCGCTGCACGTAGTAACCGCTCCATTCATCCAGGATGGCGGTCAGTTGCGCCTTCGGTGCGAAGGCTTTCATGTCGGAGGCCTGGCCGAAACCGTGAATACCGCGTGCCTCGGCGGTCTGCAACGGCGCCGGGCTGTCCGTGTGCTGACACATGATATCGGCACCTTGATCGATCAGCGCCTTGGCGCCGTCTCCCTCTTTGCCCGGATCGTACCAGGAGTTGGCCCAGACCACCTTGACCTTGATGTCGGGGCGAATCTTTTGCGCCGCCAAGGTAAAGGAGTTGATGCCCATGACCACTTCCGGAATCGGGAACGAGCCGATGTAGCCGACGATGCCGGATTTGGTCATGTGGCCGGCGATGGTGCCGCAGACCGCCCGCCCCTCGTGGAAGCGTGCGTTGTAGACCGAGACGTTCGGCGCCGTCTGATAGCCGGTTGCATGTTCGAACTTCACATCGGGGAACTGCTTGGCCACCCGCAGGGTCGGGTTCATGAACCCGAACGAGGTGGCGAAGATCAGCTTGTTGCCGCTGCTGGCGAGCTGGCGGATGACTCGCTCCGCGTCCGGCCCTTCCGCCACGTTCTCCACAAACGTGGTCTTCACCTTGTCGCCATAAGCGGCTTCGATCGCCTTGCGGCCAACGTCGTGGCCATGCGTCCAGCCATAGTCACCCACCGGGCCTACATAGACGAAGCCGATCTTCGTCGGCTCGGCGGCCAAGACCCGCCGCCCGGTCAGCGTCAGCGCGCCCGCCGCCGCCGCGGTGCCAAGAACGAAGTCCCGGCGATTCATGGATATCTTCATATCGCTAACCTCCCATTTTTTTGTTTCCAATGTTCGAAGTCGCAAATCGTCCTATGCCGACGGCCGGAACGGCTTGCCCAAACAAGCCGGCGCATCCAGGCGCCCCTTCCAGGGTCCGGCGGCGATGATCGTCAAGACCAGTATGGTCGCCAGATAGGGCAGCATCGACATGACCTGCGCCGGAATACCGAACCCGCCGGCGCCCTGAGCGTAGAGTTGCAAAATCGTCACCCCGCCAAACAGATAAGCGCCAAGCAACGCCCGCCACGGCCGCCAGGATGCGAACACCACCAAGGCAAGCGAGATCCANCCACGTCCGGCCGTCATCCCCTCCGCCCACATGGGCGTATAGGAGAGCGACAGGAACGCNCCACCCAGGCCCGCCATGGCACCGCCAAACAACACCGCAGTGTAGCGAACGGCGATCACGTTGTAGCCGATGGAATGGGCGGATAAATCCGATTCACCCACCGCGCGTAGGATCATACCCGGACGCGAGCGCTTTAGGAACCAAGCGACCGCCGCGGTGGCGGCGATGGAGAGATAAACCAGCGCATCGTGGCCGAATAGCAGCGGGCCGATGAAAGGCAGGTCGCTCAACCCGGGAATCGCCAGCTTGGGCAAGGCGGCAACCGGTATGCCGACAAAGCCAGAGCCGAACAGGGCGGACAAACCAATGCCGAATATGGTCAGCGCCAGACCGGTAGCCACCTGGTTGGCCGATAGGGTCAGTGTCAGCACGCCGAAGATGAATGCCATGGCGCTCCCCGCCAAGGCCGCCGCCAACACGCCCAGCAAGCCGCTCCCCGTGGTCACGGTCACGGCAAAGCCGACCACCGCACCGGCCAGCATCATGCCCTCGACCCCCAGGTTGAGGACACCGGACTTTTCGGTAACGAGCTCGCCAAGGGCGGCGAACAACAGGGGTGTCGCAGCACCAATGATGGTCAACAAGACCAATCCCAGGGAGGTCATTGTCATCGCCGATCACCCGGCCATGGCGGGCGCCAAGCGCACCCGGTAGCGAACCACGAAATCCGAGGCCAGCAGGAAGAAGAGCAGCAAACCCTGGAAGACTCCGGTGACCGCTTGCGGCAGGCCCACTTCGACCTGCGCGTTCTCGCCGCCGATGTAGGAGAGCGCCATCACCAGGCCCGAGAGAATGATGCCCAGGGGATGCAGCCGGCCGAGAAAGGCGACGATGATGGCGGTAAAGCCATAGCCGGGGGAAACCGCCGGCACCAATTGCCCGATCGGCCCCGCGATCTCGAAGGTACCGGCCAAGCCGGCGAGGCCGCCGCTGATCAACAGACACAGCCAGATCAAGCCGGTGCGGCTGAACCCGGCGAAGCGGGCCGCGGCGGGGGCTTGGCCCACCACGCGAATCTGAAACCCGATGAAGGTGTAGGTAATCAGGACCCAGCCGGCCACGGCGATGAGCAGCGCCACCATGGTGCCGACGTGCAGGCGCGTTCCTTCCAGCAGAATGGGCAGGATGGCGGCATCGGTGAACATGCGCGATTGCGGGAAGTTGAACCCTGCCGGGTCCTTCCACGGCCCATAGACCAATGTGCTCAACAGCAAGGTCGCCACATAGGTCAGCATCAGGCTGGTCAGGATCTCGTTTACATCGAAGCGTGTCTTGAGAAAGGCCGGTATGGCCGCATAGAGCGCCCCGCCGGCGATTCCCGCGGCGCACATGAGCGGCAAGACCCAGATACCTTCGTTCCCCCACAACGCCAACGCCACACCACCGGCGGCGATGGCGCCACAGGTGAGCTGACCCTCCGCGCCGATGTTCCAGACGTTCGCGCGGAAGCCCATGGCCAACCCGACACCGATGATGATAAGCGGCGCCGCCTTGACCATAAGCTCGCTCAAGCCATAGAGGGTTAGAAGCGGCGAGACGAAGAAGTGATAAAGCGCCGGGCCAGGGGCGTAGCCCATGAATACGAACAGCACCAGGCCGGTTAGCACAGTCAGGATCACCGCCACCACCGGCGTGACATAGAGCAACGGGCGGGAGGTCTCCCGCCGGGGCTCGATTCTAAAGCGTAATGCGGGTCTAAGACGCATGGGCGGCTCCCGCTCCCCGCGGCGCCGGATGCGCGTCCAGGCCGTGCACGCCGCCCATCAACAAGCCGATCTCAGCGACATCGGCCGCCGCCGTCACCAAAGCATTGGAAAGCACGCCCACGTTGATGACCGCCAGCCGGTCGGTGATGGCCAAAAGCTCGTCCAAATCCTGCGAGATCACGACGATGGCGGCGCCGTCACGCGCCAGATCGGCCAGGGCCTGATGGATAGTCGCGGCGGCGCCGGCATCCACACCCCATGTCGGTTGAGAAACCACGAGAACGCCGGGCGCTTGCAGGATTTCACGGCCGACCACGAACTTCTGCAGATTGCCCCCCGATAAACTCCCGGCCGACGCTGCGGTTCCCGGTGTGCGCACATCGAAGGCCTTGATCACCTTCTCGGCGAAGCGCCGCGCCGCCGCCGAGTTGATGAAAATCGAAGAGAGCAGATTCAGACGGTGATGGCCGCTGAGCACCGTGTTCTCGGTCAGGCTCATGGCCGGCACCGCGGCATGGCCGTTGCGTTCCTCCGGCACGCAGCAGACGCCGAGGCGGCGGCGTGCCCCGGCGGATAGACGCCCGGCCGGCTGGCCATCGACGCGAATGACTTCTCCATGATGCACCAGCCGCTCGCCGGAAAGAGCGAGCATCAATTCGCTCTGCCCATTGCCGGCCACACCAGCGATGCCGAAGATTTCACCGCCCTTCACTTCAAAAGAGATGTTGTGCAGCGCCACGCCGTGCACGGTTTTCGGCCGCTGATCGAGGCCCTCGACCACCAGCCGCGCCACAGCGCCGCCGCCACCGGCGCGGCGGGCTATGGTTCCCACCTCGTGGCCGATCATAAGTTCCGCCATGGTGGTGGCGGTCTCCACCGCGGGATCGCATTCGGCCACCACCCGGCCACCGCGCAGGACGGTTGCGTGATGGCATAGCGCCTTGATCTCGTGCAGCTTGTGGCTGATGTAGAGAATCGAGCAGCCTTCAGAGGCAAGCTGGCGCAAGGTTTCGAACAGCCGCTCCACCTCCTGCGGCGTCAGCACGGAGGTGGGCTCGTCCATGATCAACAGCTTCGGGTTCTGCAGCAGGCAGCGAACGATTTCGATGCGCTGCCGTTCGCCCACCGACAGGGTGTGCACCTCGCGGTGCGGGTCGAGGGGCAAGCCATAAGCCTGCGACACCTCACTGACGCGGCCAGCCAGGGCACGCATGTCGGTGCCGCCGTCCATGCCCAGGGCGATGTTCTCCAGCACGGTCATGGCCTCGAACAGCGAGAAGTGCTGGAAGACCATGCCGATCCCCAGACGCCGCGCGGCCCGCGGATCGGCCACCGAAACCGGCCGCCCATCCCAAAATATGACGCCCTCGTCTGGCTGCAGGACGCCATAGATGATCTTCACCAGGGTGCTTTTGCCGGCGCCGTTCTCGCCCAGCAGGGCGTGGATCTCTCCCGCCCGCACGGCGAAATCCACGTGATCGTTCGCCAGCACGCCGGGAAAGCGCTTGCTCACGCCCTTGACCTCCAGGCGCGGCGAAGCCCTATCGGTGTTCAAACCGTCTCGCGCCATCGCCCGTCCTGCGTGCTTGCCGCAACACTTGTGTCTTGGTGCAAAAGGGCCCGCAGAATTTCCGTCGCCGCAAATGTGGCGATGACCGGCGGCCGCTTATCGACCACGCCCATATCGCCGATCGGGCAGACCAGCCGGGCCAGTGCCGTGGCAGAGCCGCCGCGCGCCGTGAACCAGCGCGCGAACCGCCGCCGTTTTGTTTGCGAGCCGATCAGGCCGACATAGGCGAACTCATTCCGGCGCAATGCCGCCTCGGCAATCGCATAGTCGAGAGCATGGCTATGCGTGAGTATCACCGCCGCGGCACCGGGCCGGCAGCGAGCGACAAGGTCGAGGGCATCGCCCGTCTGGCTTTCCACATTGTCCCCTGCCAGGCCGGCCAGCGCCTCCGGTCGGCTATCGCACCAGAGAATGTGAAGTGGCAAGGGCGCCAGCACCTGGACCAAAGCCCGGCCCACATGCCCGGCCCCGAAGACGGCGACCTGCGGTGCCTGTTGCCTTTCCTGTCGTTCCATAGCCGCCAACTCTTGCACCGCCGCATCATCGGCACGGCGCAGAGTCAAAACAACTCTGCCGCCGCAACATTGGCCCACGGCNGGCCCCAAGGGCATATCCAGCCGATCCTCGGTCGTATTCGTGGCGATCATNTCGCGCGCCCGCANCATCGCCTCAAATTCCAGACGGCCACCGCCTACCGTGCCAGCGATCGTGTCTGCGGTTATGACCATGCGCGCCCCCGCCGCTTGCGGGGTGGAGCCGCGGGCTTCGGCCACGGTGACCACAATGGCCGGCTCGCCAGCGCGTAAGCAGCGCTCCAATAAGCTGGTGAGGTGTTCGCTCATGCTGCCGCATCCTCGGTCCGCAGGCGTTCGATGGCCTGCAATACCCGCTCCGGCGTCGCCGGCGGGTCCAGGCGTGGACAGATGCGGTGTCCGGCAACGCTGGCAACTGCGTCGGAAAGGGCGTGCAAAACAGAAATGGCCAGCATCAACGGCGGCTCGCCCACTGCCTTGGAGCGATAGATGGTCTCCTCTCGGTTGCGCATGCCGTGCACCATGCGGACATTGAAGATCCGCGGCCTGTCGCCACAGGCGGGAATCTTGTAGGTGCTGGGCGCGTGGGTGCGTAGATGCCCTTTGTCATCCCACCACAGTTCCTCGGTGGTCAGCCAGCCCATGCCTTGTACGAAGCCGCCTTCGATCTGGCCCATGTCGACGGCCGGGTTCAGGGAATTGCCCACATCGTGCAGGATATCGACTCGCTCCACCTTATATTCGCCGGTCAGCGTATCGACGCACACCTCCGAGCACGCCGCGCCATAGGCAAAATAATAGAATGGCCGGCCACGCCCCTTGGCCCGGTCCCAATGGACTTTCGGTGTCTTGTAGAATCCGGTGGCGGAGAGAGAAATCCGCGCCATGTAGGCCCGGCCGATGAATTCGGCAAACGGCACGTCCTGATTGCCGATACGGACCCGGCCAGGCAGAAAGGCGATCTGGTCCGGCGGGACCTCCCAGGCCTCGGCGGCAAAAGCGATCAGCCGGTTCTTGATGGTGCGCGCCGCCGCCTGCGCCGCCATGCCGTTGAGATCGGACCCCGCCGAAGCGGCGGTGGCCGAGGTGTTCGGCACCTTGGCCGTCGTAGTGGCGGTAATGCGCACCCGGTCGATATCCACCTGGAATTCCTCGGCTACCACTTGCGCCACCTTGACGTACAGGCCTTGCCCCATCTCGGTGCCGCCGTGATTGAGGTGGATGCTGCCGTCCCGATAGATGTGCACCAGCGCCCCGGCCTGATTGTAGTGCGTGGCCGTAAAGGCGATGCCGAACTTGACTGGCGTGAGCGCCAAGCCGCGCTTGAGCACCCGCGAGCCGTTGTTGTAGGCACCGATCCCCTCGCGCCGCATCCAATAGTCGCAGCTTCCCTCGAGCGTCTCGATGATGTCGCGGGCGGTCGTTTCCTCCACCGTCTGGTAATAGGGCGTCAGGCTGCGCTCGCCGGGGCCATACAGGTTGAGCTTGCGGATCTCCAGCGGATCCCTGGCCGTCGCGAAGGCAATTTCCTCGATCAGCCGTTCGCCGCCGAGCATGCCCTGTGGCCCGCCGAAACCGCGAAAGGCGGTGTTTGAAACGGTGTTGGTCTTCAGGGGTTGCGAGACCAAGCGCACATGCGGATAAAAGTAGCAATTGTCCGCATGAAACAGGCCGCGGTCGGTGACCGGCCCGGAGAGGTCCGACGACCAGCCACAGCGCGCCGCATAGGTCATATCGACCGCCTGTATGCAGCCGTCATCGTCGAAACCCACCGCGTAGTCCACCAGGAAGTCGTGGCGCTTGCCGGTGATGATCATGTCGTCGTCCCGGTCCGGGCGCACCTTGGCCGCATGGCCTGTTTTCTTGGCGACGAGGGCGGCGACCACGGCGAACAAGTTGCCCTGGGTTTCCTTGCCGCCAAAGGCGCCGCCCATGCGCCGCACCTCGACCGTCACCGCATTTGCCGGCACGCTCAGAGTCTGGGCCACCATGAGCTGAATTTCGGTCGGATGCTGGGTGGAGGAATAGACCGAGACCTCGTCGTCCTCGCCGGGCAGGGCCAGGGCGACCTGACCCTCCAGATAAAAGTGGTCTTGGCCGCCGATACGCATCTGTCCGGTTAGCCGCCGTGGTGCGGTACCTAGGGCCGCATCGGCATCGCCGCGAACAAGCGTCAGCGGCTCGGTGACCATAATGCCCGTGCGCTTGGCCGCTTCGATGGAGAGGACAGCCTCAAGCGGCTCATACGTCACATTCGCGAGGCGCGCGGCCCGGCGTGCTTGGTCGCGGGTGTGTGCCGCCACGGCAAAGATCGGCTGGCCGGCATAGAGCACCGTATCGGTGGCGAAGACCGGCTCGTCGTGGCGATGGGTGGGGCTGATATCGTTCTCGCCCGGAATGTCGGCCGCAGTGAAAACCGCCGCCACCCCCTCGGCGGTGCGTACCGGGCCTAAGTCCAGCGTGCGGATGCGGGCGTGCGCTTCGCTGCTGGTCCCGAAATAGACGTGCAACAGGCCCGGCGGCTCCGGCATGTCGTCGATATAGACCGCCCGGCCAGCGACGTGCTTGTGGCCGCTGTCGTGCTGGCGTGGCGTGCTCACGCCACCAGCAATGGCCTCAGGCCGGTCACGCATGCATAAGCCCCCGGTCGCCCACCAGCCGGGTCTCGGTGTTGGGATCGCTGGTTTCGATGAATAAGCGCAGCAACAAGTTTTGTGCTGTCCGCATGCGGTAGTCGGCGCTGGCCCGCCAATCCGTGATGGGCTGGAAGTCCCGGGGCAAATCGGCCATGGCGGCGCGCACGGCCGCTTCGGTCCAGGCGGCGCCGGTCAGGCGTGCCTCCACCGCCCGGGCGCGCTTGGGCGTAGCCGCCATGCCGCCGTAAGCGATGCGGACCGCGGCCACGGTCTCCCCCTCAAGATGTACGGCGAAGGCTCCTAGGACCGCGGAGATATCCTGGTCGAAGCGCTTGCTGATCTTATAGGCGCGAAAGCGGGTGCCCGGCGCCGGGACGGGCACGACGATCTTTTCCACGAACTCGCCCGGCTGCCGGTCCTGCCTGCCGTAATCGATGAAGAAGTCCTCGATGGGAATGCTCCGCTGCGCGGCACCGCAGCGCAGGTGCAAGGTTGCCCCGGCGGCAATGAGCATGGGCGGTGAATCGCCGATGGGCGAGGCATTTGCCACGTTGCCGCCGATGGTGCCCACATTGCGAATGGGGATCGAGCCGAGCCGGCGGATAACTTCGCCCATGTCCGGGTAGTGCCGGGCCAACGTCGCGGCCGCGTCTGTGTAAGTCACGGCGGCGCCGATCTCGATTCCCTCGGCGGTGTCCTCCAGCTGGGTCAACGCTGGGACACGGCCAACGTAGATAACCGTAGCCGGCCGGCGCATTTGTTTGGTCACCCACAGCCCGACGTCGGTGGAGCCGGCGACAATGGCGGCATCGGGATGAGCCAGGGCCAGATCGGCCAAGGCCTCGACTGTGGCCGGGGCGAAGAAACGCCGCCCATCTTTTTCCACCGATACGGTTTCGTCATCGGCCTGGACGCGCAGCGCCGCTACGGTTTCGGCTTCCCGCGCGGTGACGCCGTCGGCGCGCGGGTCGAGATCGTACATGCGCTTGGCCGCCCGCACGATGGGCGCATAGCCGGTACACCGGCATAGGTTGCCAGCCAAGGCATCGTCGATGGCCGAGTCATCGGGCGCTCGANCCGTCTGCCGGGTCAACGCGAAGAGCGACATGACGAATCCGGGCGTGCAAAATCCGCACTGGGACCCATGACACTCNNCCATGGCCTGCTGCACGGGATGCAGGCGGTCGTCCCGGTCACTGAGATGCTCGACGGTTAGAAGCTGACAGCCGTCGAGAGTGCCGACGAACTGAATGCACGCGTTGACCCCCTCATAGCGCAGGCCGCCATCAACCAGCCGCGCGCGCACCACCGTGCAGGCCCCGCAGTCACCCTCGTTGCAGCCCTCCTTGGTGCCGACCAGTCCCTCGATTTGGCGAAGATAGTCGAGGACCGTCATGGTCGGATCGACCGAGCGGAGAACGCGAGCCTCGGACCCTAGGAGAAAGCGAATCTCATTGCGCATGCAGGGCCTCGCTTCCGTATCAGCTGCCGCGATAGGTGGAATAGCCGTAAGGGGATATCAGCAGCGGCACGTGGTAGTGGGCGCTGGCCTCGGCGATGCCGAAGCGGACCGGAACCTGATCAAGGAACGCCGGTTCCGTTAGCAGCGCATGGGCGGCGCGGAAATAATCCGCGACGTGGAAAACCAGCTCATAAACGCCGGGCCGCATGTCCTCGCCCGCCAGCAGCGGCGCCGGGCAACGGCCGTCCTGGTTGGTGGTCACCTCGGCCAGCCTCTCGCGGTCCGAGGCGGATAGGCGAAAAAGCTCGATACGCACGCCCGCGGCCGGACGCCCGCCGGCCGTATCCAACACGTGGGTTGTCAGTTCGCCGCCCCTAGCGGATGGATTGCCGCCCGATGTCTTCGCGCCCATCGCAACTTCCTCCCAGGCACCGCACCTTAGCAGGCCGGCCCTCTAGCGTACTCGCGCGGGTGCCGCGGAAACTCGTCTACACCCAAAGGACTTTCAAAGATTTTCGAATAATCCCTCGTTGCAAAGCCGCATTCTATTGCAGACTGTATCGTCCATTCGCCGCCTGGGATACGCCCATGTCAGATGCTTACCCGCGGGATCTTGTTGGTTATGGCCGCACACCGCCTGACCCGCAATGGCCCGATGATGCCTATATCGCGGTGCAATTCGTGCTGAATTACGAGGAAGGCGGCGAGAATTGCATCTTGCACGGCGATGCTGCCTCCGAGGCCTTTTTGTCCGAGATCGTCGGCGCGCAAGCCTGGCCGGGACAGCGGCACATGAACATGGAATCGATCTACGAATACGGATCGCGCGCCGGGTTCTGGCGCCTCTGGCGCTTGTTCACGGCGCAGCGTGTGCCGCTGACGGTCTTCGCCGTGGCCACCGCCCTGCAACGCAATCCGAGCGCCGCCGGCGCCATGCGAGAGGCCGGTTGGGAGATCGCCAGCCACGGGCTCAAGTGGATTGAATACAAGGATTTTTCCGCAGCGGACGAGCGCACCCACATGGCCGAGGCTATCAAAATTCATACCGAAATCACGAGCGAACGGCCGCTCGGCTGGTATACCGGTCGCTGCTCGGTAAATACCTTGGATCTGGTGATGGCGGAGGGAGGTTTTCTTTATTCCGCCGACTCCTATGCCGACGATCTGCCCTATTGGGTCGCCGGACACCAAGGACC
>JGI24023J19991_10003811_pt1 | contig 10484 bp, 10 predicted proteins | sample Cruoilmetagenom1_FD_19991 | JGI IMG/M metagenome (IMG submission 19991)
GCGGGCGCCCTCCCCCGTCATTCGCGTCGAGCAGGGCGATACGGTCATGATCACTCTGGAAAACACGCACTACTTTCCGCACAGCATACACCTGCACGGCGTCGATCACCCCTGGCGCGACGCCGCCGGCAATTATAATGATGGGGTGCCGCAGACCGGTGAACGACACGTGCTGCCGGGAGAGCGCAAGACCTACACCATCACCCCACGACAGACCGGCACCATGTTCTATCACTGCCACGTGCAGACCGACACGCACTTGATGATGGGCTTGAATGGGATGTTCGTGGTCGAAGAGAACCGCCCGAACAACTGGCTGCAGACATTCAATGTCGGCGCCGGCCACGTGCGCCACTCCTCGGCCGCGGTAAAAGAGCGCTATGACCGTGAATATGACCTGCATTATCAGGCGCTGGACAAGGAGCTGGGTTCCATAATACAGTCAGCCAACGACCCGCGGCTGATCGCCAAAGCGATGAACCGTGACTATGATCTGACCGATGCGACGGAGGATTATTATCTGCTGAACGGCCACGCCTTTCCCTATACGCTGCGCGATGCCTTGATCGTCGCCAAGCCGGACGAGCATTTGAAGCTGCGGGTGGTCAATGCGCAGCGCGGCCTGCTGGCACTGCATTTCCACGGGCACAAGGCGGCAGTCACTGCGCTCGACGGCGTGGAACAACCGCTCGGCCTCCAGGTAACCCGCGACGTGTTCGACATCGCACCCGCTCAGCGGGTCGACCTGCATCTGCAGACGACCGATGACGGCCTGCACAGCTACGGGCCCGGCATCTGGCTGTTTCACGACCATGTGGAATCCGGCATCACCACCAACGGCTTGAATCCGGGCGGCAACATCTCGGTATTGGTTTACGATCAATTCCTGACCGAACAGGGCATGCCTGCCGTCGACCGGAGCATCGTGCAGCAGCTCTTTTCGAAACGCTTTCAAGCCCGTCAGACCCCAGTCTGGCAGCAGGGCGAAGCCGCTCAGCTATATGGCGACACCGCGCCACTGTTTCCGCCCACAGGCCGGGTCATCGCCGCCGGCCTGCTTGTCGGCATCGGCTTCTGCCTACTGGTCATCGTTTTTCGCTCCTTTTCACGCAGCCGCTAAGCTCATCGAATCGCCATGCATCGTATTCCGCTGTCAATAGTTTTGTTCATGCTGTCCCAAACCGCTGTCACCCAGACACGGTCGACCGAATCACAGCCATCGGAGCCGATGACCGTTCGTCCTGCTCCCGATACAACCCCCCATCAGCATCATCGCATGCATATCGACATGGATGGTATGGTAATGAACAAGAACAGCGAAACGCTGCCGGAAGGGTGCGAACGCATCGCCGGCGAAGCCGAAATCACCGTCCATGCCGGACGCCGGCATGCCCGGCGATTCAACGGCAAGATCTTTGCCTTCGATCGACAGGAGTGGTCTGTCCAGCCTTGCACACGGGTTCGGATCACGCTGGTCAATGATGACGACATCAGGCATCAATTGATGATCCACGAACTGCCGGTCTATCTTCATCCACCGTTCGGCATGTTTACGATCGAGCTGAATGGCAAGGGCCGTAAAACCGGCACCCTGATTACGCCGAAGGAGAAGAAAACCTATCTTGTTCACTGCGACGTTCCGCAACACATGGAAAACGGGATGAAAGCCCAACTCAAAGTGGATGGCGGCGACGGCGACCTCTCTAGCATTCCCGGCCTGACAGCCGAAGAAACACCGGATCATTATCCGGTCGAATGGTCGAATCAGGCGTATGCGCTGCTGTGCATTGCGGCGTTCACGGGACTCACCATACCTTTTCTGCTGCGTGGCCTGCTTCGCAATCGCCGCAGTACCTCACCGACTGCCGACCAAAAGAAGTAACCGGTCAGTGCGTGTGCGCGTGACGGTCGTGATTTTCCGGTTTTTGAACAGCACGATCATGGTGTTCCGCTTGTGAATCGGCATGGTCATCGGCTTCCGGTTGCGTCCCGACAGGCTCATGGCTTTCCATGCGCCCCCCGGCATGGCCATGGTTTTCCGATTGCGACCCGGAATGGTCATGGTTTTCCGGTTGCGGAACAGCCTTGACCGCTACGCCGTATTTATAGACCATCAGTCCGCCAAGATCGGCCCCTGCGGTCAACAGCCCGACCATGACGAAGGCCAGGAGCAAATGGAGCGCCCGACCCATGATTGAAACCGGTGCACCGGCGAAAAGATGCCACAGCGACAGAACGACCGCCAGCGCCAGAACTGAGAATCCAAGCGTTTCGTGCGTCTCCATCACATCGTGCACAGCACTGCCGTGTGGAATAGATTGGGCGGCAAGCCACCCGGCGGCAACTGTCGCCATAGCTCCGAGTGTACCCAGATAGAGCATCCAGCTGGCAACAATCTCCAGATTCTCTTTCTTGAAAATCACCGCGAGCAGCTCAACGATCAGGAAAGCCGTCAACAAAGCGATCGGAAAATGAACGAGGAGGGGATGCACGTTCGCCATTTCGCTCACCCCCGGCAACAGGAGCCGGCCGAGCCCGGACAGTTCGATGTTGGAAACCGCAGCAAGAAACCGGTCCACCATCTCAACCAATCCGAGCCCGCCGCCACTATGAACATGGAAAACAACGCCCACAAAACTTGCGGACCATTCAATCAGATAATTCACGGTATTTCTCACTTCTCAAAAACGTTAATCGCGACAGCGCGCAAATGTTCAATAAGAAATTTGCACGCAATAAGTTAGGCATGATGATATTTCAATGGCTATTGTATCGTCCGACATGGTGCGCACGGCGCACCCTACAGTCCTCCGGCGCGGCGACGTCAAACGTAGGGTGCGCCGCGCGCACCAATCGACTGGGATGAACGTGTCGAATGCAGGCGGTTAACCAAGCTGACTTTTACCGATATTTCCGCAGCATATAGTTCTGGTACTGTTTGCTCGAAATATTTTTGCGCGCCCATTGCGACTTATAGTAATTGTCCGGATATTGTCGCTTCAAATAATTGCGGTACTGTTCGTTCGAGACGTTGTTGCGCAACCATTTCGACTTGTAATAGTCCTCGAGGTTGGGGTCGACCGAGCGTTCGCGGTAGCAGTACGTACAGTACGCCGAGTACGACCCGTAAGGCGGGTAATAGCCGGGTCCATAATCGCCATAGTTTGACGGGAAGTATCCGTAGCCTGCGCAGCCATTCATGCCGGAAAGCAGCAAGAAGAGTGGAATCAGCCTTTTCATGGGTTCATTATAACCTGAATGTCCGCCGTGCCGGTTCGACAACTGATTCCTGCGTAGGAGGCTGCCCGCCCAGTGGTGGACAGACAGACAACAGGCCGAACCCGGCCCGGCGCGAAAAGATCATCTGCGGGGAGGGACCGACCAATGGCCCGAGATGATCGACCATCACGCTTGCGCGCGTCAAGCCTCCCAAAACCGCCTTCTTGAATAAATTTGCCGCGCATCGGGGGCTCCCCCCTTTACCCCGGAATGGCGTTTGGATTATCATGTGCGTTTATCCTGGTGAGGCTCTCCGAGAATAGCAATCGTGGCGAAAGCAAGCCTCCTGGATTTTTTGAAAATAAAATAAAAGGGCACCATACATGGCAAAGAATTTATTTGAGCAGTTTATCTCGATGTTCGGCGACAAACTGCCTGGATTGCATGAAGAAACGGAATACCCGACGTATTCTAAACACCCCAGCGGAATGTCCGGGGTCGAGAGGTACTTGGCCAAGCAGGCCGTGGCAGAACAAGCAGTGCCGTCGCTTCGTGAAGGCGCAACGGGGGTTGAAAAGTATTTAGCCAAAAAGGCTTTGGCCGAGCGAGAAGCGACGGCGAAAAAGGGGCCGGCGACCAGCGTTGACAAGTATTTGGCACAACAGGCGGCCGCCGAAAAAGAAACAACCGCCGCAAGGCAGCCGGCAACGCGGGTGGAAGCGTATTTGGCGAAACAGGCGAATACAACAGCTCAACCGACGACCAAAGTTGAAAAATACCTGGCGGAGCAGGCGGCAGCCGAGCAAGAGTCGGCAGCAAAAGAAGAACCTGCAACCGGAGTCGAGAAGTATCTCGCAGATCAGGAGTTGGCCGGCAAAGAGAAGACGGGAACGGATGAGACTGCGACACGGGTTGCACGATATCTGGCTGACCATGGGTCGAGTTCGGCGAAAGACGCAGCGGTCGTTGAAGAGGTTGTCCAACAGCCGGAACCGGTTGAGGACAATACCCCACAGGCATCCGAAATTTCAGAGACTTCATCCGAGACCGCCACACAGTGTCAGGCCGTGACCGGCAAAGGAACTCAATGCACACGGACTGTCAACCTGGCCCGGATAAGCCGCACGATCGATGGCCGGAGCTATCAGTTTACAGTCTGCAGTCAGCACGATACCCAGAACTTTAAACCTTATTCAACTTTCATCGAGAACTGAAACAAGAGCGCTCTCATAGAGTCGGCCAAGGAGGGTGACGCCGAGCGCGGGAAGATTGGCCGTCCCATTGCGCCTTTCGCTGTTCAAGGTCAAGTAACGTGCTGGGCACCGGAGTCGGGTACTTCTTTCCTTCACAGCCATCGAACCGGCCCTAAAAAATCGTGAATTGTTCGACACCGGGAATGGGACAGGACCGGAGGGGAAAACACACTTGAAATCAGCGCATCGGACGACGAAAAAGAAACCTTTATTGCCATTGTTTGATCTAAATCAATTGATTAACAAAAGAAATCCGTTATTGTTGATGATGTTTAGGTTGAACTGAACCAAAGGAGACCTGTCATGGCAAACGAAGAAAAAAGCACTAAAAAAAAAGAGATCGCGCCCGCTCGCAGTGAACGGTGGTTATCGCCCTTTGAAGAGGCCGAGCACTGGTTCGAGGACTTTTTTCCGCGGGGCTGGATGCGCCCTCTTCGACAGGGGTGGCCCAGCTGGCCGGACCTGGAAGCTCCGTTCAAAGGACGGATGCCAAGAGTCGACATTATCGACCGGGAAAACGAGATCGTGGTTCGAGCAGAACTGCCGGGAGTCGACAAGGACGATCTGGATGTATCGATGACCGACCACTCGGTGACCATCCGTGCGACCACCTCTTGTGAAAAAAAGGAAGCGGAAGGTGAGTATTACCGGCGCGAAATGAGCCGCGGCGAATTTCAACGCACATTACCATTGCCGGAAGAGGTGGATGCTGATAAAGCAAAAGCCAGTTTCAAGGACGGGGTGCTGGAATTGGCACTGCCGAAAGTTAAAAGCGCCAAGCGCAAAACCATTAAGGTGGAGTGATCCACCGGCGCCAGGGACGCGGCCCACAACACTTTTCGCCGCGATGAGCCGCACCAGTTGTGACATCAAAGACCCCTCGCTGGCCGATCAGGGCCAGGAGCGAATCGAGTGGGCAATGACCGAAATGCCAGTGCTACAGGTATTACGGGGCCGTTTTTCCACAGAGCGGCCTCTAGCCGGCGCACGTATCAGCGGCTGCCTACATATCACGACGGAAACCGCCAACCTCGCGCGAACCCTTGTTGCAGGCGGCGCGAACCTGGTGTTATGCGCCAGCAACCCGCTCAGCACCCAGGATGATGTAGCAGCCGCCCTGGTTCAGCATTACGGCGTCCCCACGTTTGCCTTCCGCGGGGAAGACAGCACGCGCTATTATCGGCACATCGGAGCCGCTCTCGATCACCGCCCGCAGCTGACGATGGATGATGGCGCCGATCTGGTCAGCGAATTGCACAAAAATCGCACCGATCTTTTGCCTCATATCATTGGTGGAACCGAGGAAACCACGACGGGTGTGATTCGTCTGCGTGCCATGGCGGCGGACAAAGCACTCCGCTTTCCCGTCATTGCGGTTAACGACGCCATGACCAAACATCTGTTCGATAACCGTTACGGCACCGGCCAAAGCACCTTGGACGGCATTATTCGGGCCACCAATATTCTGCTCGCTGGGAAAGTCTTCACCGTCGTCGGCTACGGCTGGTGCGGACGAGGCATTGCAATGCGCGCCAAAGGCCACGGCGCCAGTGTCATCGTCACTGAAACCGAACCGCTGCGGGCACTGGAAGCGGCAATGGATGGCTTCCGGGTCATGCGCCTCGTCGACGCGGCCAGATGTTCAGATTTCATCATCACCGCGACGGGCGACAAGCATGTGATCGACTCCCCCCATTTTGCAGTGATGAAAGATGGCTGCGTCATCGCCAATTCCGGCCATTTCAATGTCGAAATCAACATTCCGGCATTGGAAGCCTTGGCGATCAAAAAACAGCGCCCGCGTCACAATGTCGAAGCATATCATTTGAAGGACGGACGCACGATCAGGCTGCTGGCGGAGGGACGGCTCGTCAATCTAGCTGCTGCGGAGGGTCACCCGGCCACGGTGATGGATATGAGCTTCGCCAATCAGGCCATGAGCATCGTCCACCTGTGGACCAAAGGAGCTGATATGGAAAACGCCGTTCATCCTGTTCCCGCCGCCATTGACAAGAAAGTCGCCGGCATGAAACTGGCAGCCATGGGCATCGTGATCGATCAGCTGACACCGGAACAGCGGGCTTATCTTTCTTCGTGGAAAGAAGGCACGTAACCAACCTCACGCTCTCTGTGCCTGCAGCGACAATGATCGTCGGCTATCCCCGACTAACGGATGGAATCATTCCATCCGCACCCCAGCCGGAAGGCAGCGATTTTTTTCATCGGACCAATCGGTTGCAGCCATCATCGGCAAATTCCACCAAGAACGGTGGAATGAAGGGGTACACCGCCCGCTTCACCCCTAAATTTCGATGATAGTACGCTTGCCGCTCCAGTCAGTGCTAAAATAATGGCGATCGCATGATCTACATCCACAGATGGCTCGTACAAATCCATGTTTTTCATACGAACAGCCCCATCAGATAAGGAGGAACTATGTTAGTCGGCGAATTTTGTATTCGTGACGTGATCATCGCGGAACGTCTCGCATCCATTGTGGAAATCGCGCAACTCATGCGTGATTACCATGTTGGTGATATCGTGATCGTCGACAATGACGGTCCGGATCGCAAACCGGTCGGCATCGTGACCGACCGCGATATCGTATTGGAGCTGATCGCCAAAGAGCTGCCGCTCGATTCGGTCAGTGTCGGCGATATTATGGGGCCCGAGCTGATTACGGTCGACGAAAACTCCGACCTCTGGGAGGCGCTGCAAACAATGCGTGGCAAGGGAATTCGCCGCTTGCCGGTCGTTGATCGAAACGGCAAACTGGTCGGCATCCTGAGCACTGATGACCTGCTCGAAACACTTGCCGACCAACTTCAGGACCTGGTTATCCTGATCAGAAAAGAGCAGAGGCACGAAGAGCAGATAAGAAAATAATTGTTCGCCAACCTTTTTCCCTATGAACCCGTGCTGTGGTGTTCCGCGGTCGGTCGCTGAGTGCCCGGCAGCCCAAATCGAGCCGTTCTGTCAGCACAGAAAGCAATGACAAGGTCCTGGCGTTCACGATACAGCCCGCACTTGACGTTTTCATCGGAACAGCTTCGGCAGGTCGGCCAAACGATTTCAGAGGAATTCAGTCTCCGCGGCTCTGGCGCCACGGTGCCCGAGCTCGTTCTGATGCCTGTCGACCCGTACCATCTTCATGCCTACTGGCATATCGACGCCGGCGATACACCCGCGGTGCAGAAAGGGCAACAGCCAGGTGGCAAGAGTGACCTCAGATTACGGATATTCTGTCAGTACAAGGCACAGCCCGGACAATCGAACAGTGAACCGTGGTTTGATGTTGCGGTAGGAACGGAAAGAAATTGGTGCGATGTTCGTTTACCCTTGGACAATCTGCGTTGTCGTGCAGCCCTCGGCATAAAAAGCGACAACCAGCCGTTCGCTCCTTTGCTGTTCTCCAACCGGGTTCAGGCGCCAAAAGCAGGGCCCTCAGCCGTCCGGACAGCGGCTGCCGAAAGGCTGAAGGGCGCCCAACTCGATCGCCCGACCGCGCCGAGTGATCGTCCAACGGCATCAGCCGCGAGCAATCGCTATGATGAACGACTCATCGATGCCATCATTCGACAAGCACTGTCCGACCAAAACATCCGGGTCAAACTGAAGCCGCAGGCCGACCGTGAGCAGGATTGTAAAACGGAACAGACCCTGATAGCGCCTGCTTTATCGAGCCACACCATTGCGCGCCGGCACATCGAATGAAAAAAGGATTTCTGAGCATCATTCTGCACGCCCATCTGCCGTTCGTGCATCACCCCGAGCAGCCGAGCCCGTTTGAAGAGCGGTGGCTTTTCGAAGCCATCACCGACTGTTATATCCCATTGATCCGAATGTTCGATCGTCTGCTTGCCGCCGGCACGCGTTACAAGCTGGTGTTGTCTTTGTCTCCGACCCTCATTGCGATGCTGGACAACGAGCTGCTGCGAGAGCGCTGTCTCAACCATATCAAGCAAATGCTGGCGCTCGCCGATAAGGAAATGGAACGAACCCGTGTACACGCGCCGGCTTATCACAATCTGGCGTGCATGTATCAGCGGCTGCTGAGCGACAACCTGTATGTCTATGAGACTTGTTATCAGACGAACCTGCTGAACGCATTCATTAAGCACCTCGAGGCGGGTCACGTCGAACTGATCACCAGCGCGGCAACGCATGGCTTCCTGCCTTTGCTGAATCAGCATGAAAGTGCCGTGCGCGCCCAACTGTTCGCCGGCGTGCAGGCTTTCGAGCAGGCACTCGATATTCATCCAAGCGGAATCTGGCTGCCGGAATGCGGCTACTATCCGGGTTTGGAACGGCTGCTGAAAAAAGCCGGGCTTCATTATTTTTTTGCCGACAGTCATGGTATTCTACACGCGAGCGAATCGCCGCGCTTGGGAGTCCATGCGCCTTTAGACTGCGGCAACGGCGTTGCCGCCTTTGGACGTGATCCCGACTGTTCACGCCGAGTCTGGAGCGCAACCGAAGGCTACCCGGGTGACTTCGATTACCGGGAATATTACAGCGACATCGGTTTCGAACTTGATCTCGATTATATCCGGCCACACGTTTTGGAAGGCGGCATCCGTGTGAACACCGGCATCAAATATCACAAAGTCACCGGCGGCGATCGCCCAAAAGAGATTTACAACCCTGTTGCAGCCGCCAACAAGGCCAATGAGCATGCCTTCGATTTTCTGACTCAACGTCGAAAGCAGATCGAGCATCTGACGCCGCACATGGAAAAACCGCCGATCATCGTTGCACCCTATGATGCCGAATTGTTCGGGCACTGGTGGTTTGAAGGCCCTTTATGGCTGGAATCCTTTATCAGGCAGGCGGATATGCAAGATAATAATTTTGAACTGATCGGTTGCACGGACTATCTGGTCGATCATGCCCAACCCATGCAAAAAGCCACGCCATCGGAATCGAGCTGGGGTGAGAATGGCTATCATCGTTATTGGCTCAACGACAAGAACGACTGGATCTATCCCCATCTGCATCAGGCCTGTCGTCATATGGAAGATCTCGCCAATGACTATCGCAACATACCGTCCGATTCACTGATGGATCGTGCACTCAAACAGGCCGCCCGCTCGCTCCTGCTCGCACAGGCCTCTGATTGGCCGTTTATTATGAAGTCGGGCACAACCGTTGAATATGCCGCCAAGCGGGTGACCGACCACCTGGCCAGGTTCAACTATCTGTACGACAGTATTACCAACAACCGAATCGATCATCATCAATTAAGTGCATTGGAAATTATGGACGACATCTTTCCGGACATCGATTACCATTATTATTGCACCGCCGATTAAGCGGTCAGGCCCTTTCAAATCCATACAGACAAACAAAACACATGGCTACGAAACGCTCATCAGACAAAGCACCGGGAACCGGCAAAACCGAAACAGCTCAAGACAGCGTGGACACAATGTCGAACAAAAAGCGCGAAGAAGCAAAGGAGAAAAAGACCCCTGCCGCAGCGACTTCGTCAAAGAAACCGACCGCCTCCGCAGGAACGTCGAAAACAAAGACGCCAGCCTCAAAAAAAGCGCCCACGAAGAGAGCAGGCGCCCGCAAAACAGCTGCAGCCGCGTCCGATAAGAGCGCATCCGCTGAGAAAAAGGCTGCAACGGAAGCGACTGCGACGAGCCAAGCAGAAAAAGAGAAGAGACCGGCTGCGGAAAAAACCCCTCCGAAAAAGCCGTCCGCTACAAGACCCGCTATAGCACCAGCCGCAAAGGCAACGGCACCAAAGAAGCCGGCAGCCCGCAAAACAGACTCTTCCGCACCGTCGGCACCCGCCGTCGGTCAAACGGCTGCTGCAAAGACGGCAGAGCAACGAAGCACCGGCCGGAAACAAGCGGAAAAAACGCCTGCAAGCACAGCCGAATCGGATAAGATCTCAGTCGAGCAACCGGCGGTTTCCGACATTGCGGCCACCCAAGGCGCCCCGGCGACAACCGAGCCGGCATCACCGCTCGTATCCAAGCCGGCCGCAGAATCCGGTTCCAA
>JGI24023J19991_10003814_pt1 | contig 10472 bp, 8 predicted proteins | sample Cruoilmetagenom1_FD_19991 | JGI IMG/M metagenome (IMG submission 19991)
GGCCCCTTCAGCTATAGCAGAAGCGATCCAACCATTGGCTCGTTCACGTGATTCATCATCTATGAGTGGTCCTAAAAAAGTATCTTCATCATACGGAGACCCCACTTTCAATTTATCTGTCTCTTCTGCCATATGTTTGGCAAAGTCATCATACACTGTCTCGTTGACATAAATACGCTGAAGAGAGATACACACTTGTCCGGAGTTATAAAAAGCACCAAAAGCACAACGCGCGGCGGCAAGAGCCAGGTCTGCACTTTTATCTATATAGGTTGCGGCATTACCACCCAGTTCAAGGCTTACTTTTTTAATACCTGCCTGTTTAGTAATAATATTCCCTACAGGGACAGACCCCGTAAAGCTTATCACTCTGGGAATATCACTTTGCACCAAAGTTGACCCTACTTCTGCATCGCCATAAACCACAGAAAGTGCATCTTTTACAGCATATTCTGAGTCTACAAAAAGCTTAGCAAACATATAGGCAACCATAGGGGCTTCTGGTGTAGGTTTGAGTACCACCGTATTCCCTGCTCCCAGTGCTGGTGCGATCTTATGTGCCACAAGGTTAAGAGGAAAGTTAAACGGTGTAATACACGCCACAACTCCCACAGGCTCACGTCTAAAGTATGCCAGTGTTTTTTTACCACTTGGCATAATATCCGTAGGTATTGTTTCTCCATGCAGATTAGCCAATTCCATCGCGGTAAGTCGCACTGTTTCAACACAACGTTCCACCTCAATACGTGCAAAAGCGATAGGTTTAGCCACTTCTCTTGCCAACATCATAGCAAGTGACTCTTTCTCTTCATTCAATTTTTTAGCCACATCTTCAAGCCATAAAATACGCTGGGAGAGTGGAGATCTCGCTGCAGCTTTTGTTGCATTTTTTGCAATTTTCAGTGCTTTAATCGTATCCTCTGCATCACATACGGGTGCAGTACTGACTACTGAGCCATCAAAAGGACTCTTACGTTCCTGAATTTCCTCTTTTGTTTCTTCTTTGGAACCAAAGAATATCTTAGCTTCTGCTATGTCAGATGTGTTGTCAAATAGTGTAAACATGTGTGTCCTTAATGCTTCAGTAAAAATAATTTAGATTATAGCCAATTGAAATTTGATCTGTGTTTAGCCCTCCAAACAATCAAAATATTTAGTGCGATCTTCAAGCAATTTTTTTAAGTTTTTCTAAAGAAATTTAATGTATCTTACCACAAGTAACACTATGATATAATCCCGCCCGACAAACATAATATATCCCTCTTCTATACGTAAGATATGGGTTGCATTATATCTATCATACTCCACTATTTTTGAGTATGATAGAGGTAAGTGTTTCTACGGATACGGGCTTTTCAACCGTACTGTACATAAAAAAATTTAAAGGTTTAAAATGGATCTTAGTATAAGTTATCACCCCATTTCAAAAGAACAAATGAAAGCATGGTATTTTGATGCATTTGAAGATATGGGCGCAGCCGATAAACTCAAAGTACTCATACCCAAAGAGCAATTAAAGAGCCACAAACTTGAAGATGTTGAAACATACTATCAAGACAAATATAAAGAGATGATCAAACGTTCAAGAGAGCTTGATTATGACGATTTCAATAAATGGCATGGATATTTCCTAGCCATAGTACAAGGATTCTTTGAAAAATTTTATTTTATTCAAGGCGCTGCGATCTCAAGCATCATTGACGCAGAGTTTCACAACACCTATGTGACGGCATGGGAAGATGTCATCCCTGGTGATTACATTGAAGACTTACAAGTGAGTAACAAACTTCAAGGTGCCTTTAGTGCTGGGGCATACATGTCACCAGAACAGGTCAAACAGCTTTTATCTGACTATAAGAATGACAGTGAGATCAAAGATATCATGAATGGGCAATTTGAAGGTAAAAAGATAGACGTGTTGTTAGCTGCACTTGAATATGCAAGTAAAAATAACCAAGGTTTGATCGAAGCAACCAAAGTGATCGAGCAAAGCAGTGAACTTTTTGAAGAGCCTTCTTGTTTTTCTAACAGTTTTAACTGTGATGTGATCTCTGCGGCTGTCTACACTACAGAACTGGCTGCACATTATGACGAAATATATAAAGGGACAGGGGATTAACACTCCTCTTCTTCAAAGCATCTCCTTATGAATCAACCTCTACATAAAACTATTAATGAAGAAAATATTGAAATTCTTGTAAGAAGATTTTACTCCGAAGTACTTAAAGACCCTATATTGGCACCTTTTTTCATAAAAGTACTCGGGGACGATATTCACAACGAAAAGTGGGAAGAGCATTTATTGCTTCTCACTGAATTTTGGAAATTTGTAGCCCTGGGTTATGATGAGTATAATGGTAACCCGCTTGAACCCCACACACACTTAAATGGTCTAAGCAGGGAAGCTTTTACGCAATGGCTAACACTTTTTCACCAAACTGTAGATAATTGTTACATCCCCTCAACCGGGGAATACTTTAAAGAAAAAAGCCGTGATATCGCTGGGAACTTCATACGTAGGCTAAATCTTTAAAATACGAATAATGTTTCATGTAAATCGGACAATTTTTGTGTGTTTCATTTTAGCGCATATAAACCCTGATGGATATTCTCTATAATAACTATAAGTAACTCTTTTACAAATTCTGATAATATGCATTCAATATTGAGGTTTTTTGTGTTACACTTAATAATCTCAAATAATCGTTTTAACCGAAACATATGCTAAGATACTTCCCTTGTAAAAAGAGCAGTATGCTAAATAGACTTCTTTTAATTATAAATTAAGCTTCTATTTACTATAAGTATATATTATCTAAATAATGGAGTTTTATATGGAAAAACTAGTTTTATTCATTCCGTTTATACCTATCGTGATAGCCATCTTGATAGGTTTCTTAAATAAAAAAGAGCACATGCCTAAAGTGGCTATCTTTTTTTCATCTTTGGTTGCACTTTTAGCTCTGTATGGTACCTACCATGTGATGAGCACAGATGAAGTGATTTATGGTTTTGATGGCCTGCTGGTCTATAATGAGCTCTCTGCTATCCTCGTTCCTTATGTCGCGATATTAGGACTTGTGATACGAAAGTACTCCACAAAATATATGTGGGATGAGCCTGGGTATAAAAGATTTTTTGTACTTTTAAACTTCATATTCTCAGCTATCTATCTGCTTGTAATGAGTAACAACCTGATCATTCTTACTATTGCATGGCAATTGATGAGTATCAGTCTCTATCTTCTTATTACGTTTAATGTTGAATCAAAATCTGCCATTAAAAATGGTGGATGGACCATGCTTGTACATAAACTTGCAGACCTCTTCTTTATCATAGCTGTCATCCTTACGTATAAAGTATTTGGAAGTTTTGATCTAGCACATCTGGGTGAAAAATGGTTAGCCATGTCCCAGAGTGGCCCAATAGACGATCCTCTGATTTATGTGACCGGTTTTTTATTCTTATTTGCTGCGATGATGAAGTCTGCTATCATACCTTTCCATCTTTGGTTACCGTATACTTCAGAAGCACCTACGCCTGTTTCTGCTCTTATGCACGCAGGGGTTGTTAATGTGGGTGGTATCTTACTCAATAAAATGGCATTCTTATTGCTATTGACACCAGCAGTACTGAATGTTGCATTTGTTATGGGTCTGATCACAGCTATTTTCGCATCCATACTTATGCTTGCAGTATCAGATATCAAACGTTCTCTTGGATACTCAACTGTAGGTCAAATGGGATATATGATCATGGAGGTAGGACTAGGTGCATTCTCACTTGCGATTTACCACCTTATGGTACACGGTATCTTTAAAGCTTCACTCTTCTTGGAATCTGGAAGCCTTATCAACTCTGCAAGAAAAGAACCAAATGTTCCTAAAAGGCTTTCCCATGAACTTTTCTGGGAAGAGAAGCCACAATATAACAGCATGAATATGTTCCGTATGGTTGCACTCTTTACCGTAGTACCTGTCGTCGTTTTCATTGGGGTTAAATTTGCACTGGGTGAAGACTTCTTCCACTTAAATGCAGCCCTTCTCATACTGGCATTTGCCTGGCTTACAGGAACACAACTCTTTTTATCATTCTTTGAAGTTACCAAGGCCAATTCGCCAAAAGTAATTCTTACGGTTATTAGTTCCTTTATTATTGTACTCTTTACCTATGAGTTCGTAGGCTTAGCACTAGAACACTTCCTGTATGGTGAACATGGTGCACTGCTTTATAAAGTAGCTACACTTCACGTATCGGGGACAATGACCCTTCTTATGTTGATAGCCATCATGTTTATCGGTTGGTATTTTACGTATAAGCAACACTTTGTTGGTATACCTATAGGGGAACACAAACCTAACAAAGTTCAATGGCGTATCTATAAGATATTAGCAAAAGAAGGCTACTTGTCTGATCTATATATTAAATACTTCAAAGTATTTTAGAAAGGAATGTTCATGGATTTTATTTTATTATTTTTATTTGCCGGCGTTCCGTACTATCTTTTGTTTGAAAAGACAAATATCTTAGGGAAAGAAAAAATATTTTATTTTTCCACATTATTAGTTGTCACTGGAATAATAGTCTCTAATATCACTATGGAGACTGTATCAATGCCATTTGTTATGGTTGCTTTATTGGCATCTTTGTTCTCACTTTACAAAGCCAATAAAACGAGAAATCTTTACAAATTAGCTTACTATATACTTTTCTTTAATGCTCCTATGCTTCTTATGTTTGGGGTAAAAGAGAGTACGCTCTATGGTATTTCACTACTCTTAACATTGGGTGGTATCTTTCTTATGGGTAAATATTATGAGCGTAACTATGGAAGTGCAAACTATAAATCAGTCACAGGTATTACACTTGTAACACCTTATGCAGGACTCATGTTAACCATTTATTTGACTGCGTTAGCACTCTATCCGCCTTTTCCAAACTCTCTCATGTTCCTCAATGGAATACTCTCCTCTGAGATCAATGCCTTATGGTATATCACTGTTGTGGTGATATTTTTTGGAAACTTTTTAATTGCTGTAAGAGTCATGGCAAAAACCGTCTTTGGCAAACCAAATGACAATGTACACTATATTGACCTCGAACCCAAGCAGAGATGGCTACATCTAACCATTTTTATACTATTACTTGTCCTTAGTATTGTAGGACTTCAGGAGCTACTTTAATGAGTATACTAGAAAAATTAAATGCGGTTAAAGACACGGTACCACACTATTGGCCTATTGGTGCATTTATCCACCATAATCCTCTAAAAGGTTTTGAACACCTTAACTTTAAAGAGGGACTTGATAAAGCACAAAGCATATTTGGTGGTAAGGTCTATATGGATCCGGACTATTACATTGCACTCTATAATGAAGGTAAAGTTAAGCCTGAACTGCTTGAAAAGAACCTCTTAAGACCACTAAAAGAAGCGACACTCGAAAAGCACATTGAAAAAGCTAAAACGTTTATGTTGGAAGTCAGTCCGGTATGGAATGGTCTCAGAAGCTATGAAGAGTTAAAAGTCAATAAAATAGACGATGAACTTCATACTTATCTTGAAGAAAACTCTATCTATAAAGATACAGAAGCATGGATTGCATCATTGACAAATCATATGACACTTTATGAGATCCATGATGCACTATTTAGTACAAGTGAAAAAGAGCTTATAGAAAAAGATGTTATCGAATACATCTCGCGCTTTCTTGATCAGGAACAAACCACACTCAGCATGAAAGATAGAGACCTCGGTATGTTCCATACCTTTAAACTCTATGAAAATATCGACTATGTCATTGATTCCGAGGGGTATGTCCAAGAAGCTCTTGAAACACTTAAAGTACAAGATGTACAAGAATACTTCTTGACACATATACTTAAGCTACACGGATGGGCCGGATTTATCAAATACCGTTCAGAAGACAAAGAGTACTATTCACAGAAAAAACGTCCTTCATCACTGATGGACTATATGGCTGTCAGATTGCATTTTGAATTAAAATATATGCAAAAAGAAAAAATAAACGATTTTGATAAACTCAAAGCCTACATCAAAGAAAATACGCCATATGCCATCTTAAAACTCTTACAGGCAAAAGGTAAGCTTACCGGTACCTATAATGATGCGATGGAAGATCATAAAGACTATCAGGAAATTTTAGATGCTTATGTCAAAGATGAGATCAATTTAAATTCACTTCAAGTACAGCTTGCAAAAAAAGCATTACCTTCACTTGATATGACACTCATAGAGTTTTCAAACTTTGCAAACTTACTTAAAAAAGAAGAAGGTTTTCTTTGGCTGAAATCCCTGGAAGATACCTATATCACTGAACATGTAGATGAATTTACATCAACACATGCCTACGATGAGAAACCACTTTCTTCTACAATATTCTGTTTGGATGTAAGATCAGAAACTATGCGTAGAAAAGTAGAAGAATCCGGTCCACATACTACCTATGGTGCAGGTGGATTCCTTGGGATTCCTATCTCTTTTGTAGAGTTTGACAAAGCACATGCACTAGCACTGGCTCCTGCAGTCATCAAACCTCAAAATATTGTGTTTGAGATACCTGTTGAGTCTCATGAAGAGTATAATTCTAAAAAAGGTGTGACCAAAACATACAAAAAAGTTTTAAGTGATCTTAAAAACAATCCATACACACCTTATATTATGGTTGAGGCGATTGGGTGGATGTTTGGTGTCAAACTTTTTGGAAAAACATTCTTCCCTGAAAAAACAAATAAACTGTTTTCTAACATGAAGCCTAAAAAGCCTAAAACCACTTTTACACTTGATAAACTGACAATTAAAGAGATTGAAAAGTATATTAGAAGACTGCATACAAATATTATCAATGAAGTGTTAACTACACAATCTGATACAGTACTTAATAAAGATGAGCTCTTCATCTTATGGGAACACCTTGTTTTTAATAAGGATCTATGCATTAAGATCTCTCCGGACATCATCGATACATTAAAGCATGCTTATCATATCACTGGAGAAGACTATACACTTCAAAAAGAAAAACTGGCTCAAGTTGGGTTTACCCTTGACGAACAAGTGATGTACATAGATAACCTTCTTAAGATGATAGGTCTTGTAAAAGATTTTCCTAAATTTGTAACCATCTCTGGACATGGAAGCGTCTCTGATAATAACCCATTCGAATCTGCACTTGATTGTGGAGCCTGTGGTGGAAGCATCAGCTTACCAAACGCAAGAGCACTCTGTATGATCGGTAATAAACATGAAATTCGTGAAAAACTCAAAGAAAAAGGTATCGATATTCCTGTTGATACAAAGTTTTTACCCGTGATGCATAACACAACCACAGATGAGATGACATTTCATGATACAGATACACTTAATGCTCACGAACTCGAACTTTTCACTAAAATGAAAAAAGACTTCAAAAATGCATCATTGGCAGCAAGAGAAGAGAGAACCTTGGATTTGCCAAATGCAAATAAACAAGAAGATCTTTTTATCAAAACAATGGATTGGTCTGAACCTAGACCTGAATGGGGTCTTGCAGGTAACATGGGTGTGTTTGCTGGCCCAAGAGAGTCTTGTAGACATATGGAGCTAAGAAATAGACTCTTCCTACACTCTTATGACTCTACGATCGACAATGAGAATTCTGACATTCTTACACGTATATTTAATGGTCCGCTCGTCGTAGGTGAATGGATCAACCTTGAACACTACTTCTCTACCACAGATAATAAAGCCTATGGTGCAGGTTCAAAAGTGTACCACAATGTTGTCTCTAAAATTGGTGTCTACAATGGAAACTACAGTGATTTAAAGATTGGTCTTCCTACACAGTCTGTTCTTACAGAAGGTAAAGCATATCACGAACCAGTACGTCTACTCACGTACATGGAAGCACCATTGGAAACAGTCGGTAAAGCGGTTGAAAACTCTATTGCAAAAGAGTTCATCCTCAATGAATGGATAAGACCGATCATTATAGACAAAGCGGCTAAAAAAGTTTACTCGTATGAGTTTGGTGAATTTGTTGTCATTAAAGAGCTTACATAACGGTTAGAGGATCTATGGGTCCTCATCTGTACTACCCACCCTAAACAACATACTATCGTATAGATACCCCCGCTTGGTATCATTAAATTAAAAGGAAAAAAATGTATAAAATTCATATAGAAAACGAATGTAGATGTTTTAAAAAAAGCACATTTGAAAATGATCTTACTTTTGAAGATAAAGAAGATGCACTCATGAAAGCAAAAATTATGGAGTGTCGTATGAACCAGGAGTTTTGTCATACACACTATTTTACGGCAGAAGACATGGGTGATGAAATCATCATGCGCTCTGTGGTACGTGCGGACGACGAAGACGAAGATGACTTTTAAAGAGTAAATTACTCCTATTTAATATCTCTTTAAGAACTTGTTGCTATTATCCCTTATTAATTAACTGAACCCTCTGAATAACCTAAGGCACTCATAATGGGTTTTTCAAATGTAAGGTTGTGCAAGAGATTTTCAAGTCCTAGCCATAGCTAAGACGAAGTAAATATCTTGTGCAAGATTGCCTTTGCAAAGCCCACCTATGGCAATACTAGCTTCCGCCTATGCGTTGTTACTCTTTTTCGACTTAGCTACGGCTAGGTCTGTAAAGAGTGCCTAGCCTAGACAAAAGCTAGTATTGTTATGAGTACCTTAGGTTATTCAGAGGGTTCAAATATAAAAGGATCATATATGTTTACAGTACAAGTAGAGAAAGAATGTGGTTGTCTCCGTAAAAGTGACATCCAAAAAGAAAAATCATTTGAAAAAAGAGAAGATGCCATTGCATATTCAACGATCATAGCAGAGATCATGAATGAAGATTTTTGTAAAAAACATCATTTTACTTCAAAAGCTACAAGTGGAAATGAATTTATGATTGGCGTTGGAGAAGGTTCAGGTGGTGGATGTTGTGGTGGCGGACACTGCGGTTAAACGCTGTTCATAACAGATAATCCAACAGTGTAAATTCTTTTGCACTCGGAAGCGGAGACTTTAGTCCCGAAGTCCCATTCAATGTGACATTTTTGGTGGGAGTAAACTCTCCACTCCCAAAGCAAGAGCGTTGATTTTATACCTTAGAGGTAGAAAACAGTGGTAGATTTAAGATCTCGTATTTATCACATAAACTAGCCACATTACGGTCTATATCTTCACCTATAAATATAAGCAGTGACTTTCCGTCATACTCAGGAAGCTCTTCAAAAGAAACATCACCGAAAGAGTAGTTAACAAATATTGCATTAGGTACATCTTTTACTTTTATAACACCCTTCACTCTATAAATGTTCTTAGGAATATTTTCCAAAACAGCATCAACATCATCAAAAACAATATCCTCTTTGAGGTAAGCAACCTTCTGCGTGAGTGAATCTTTTATCGTATGGTCAAGATGTTTAAAGTCTTCAGCAAGTTTTACCACATCCTCAACCCTGTAAATGCCATCAAAGACCTCTTTATTCACTAAGCCTTGCTCTGCCCTATGTACAACATAATTCTTGAATATAGCCTTCCCTGTGAATGTATTTTTGATGTTATATTCTTCTTTGATCTCACCCAGCTCTTTTTCAACTGCAAAAGCTTCCTCTTCGCTTACAAGATCGGTCTTGTTTAACACAATAATATTTGAACCACCTAGTTGATATTTAGCTGTGGAGTTGTCTTTGTAAGAAGAAAAGTTCTTTGCATCAACCACACAGATGATACCATCAACAGAAATACCCAGGTTTTGTAATGACAAAAAGATAGGGAAAGGCTCAGATGCACCAGATGTTTCTACAAAGATGATTTCCGGATCATATTTTTCTACTATCTCGGTTACACCGCTCTCAAACTCTTCTGCCAATTGACAACAGATACACCCTTCAGAGATCTCAAGTACTTCACTGTATACATTACTAAGTACTTTGCTGTCAACACCTATGTCACCAAATTCGTTGACAACAATAGCTATTTTCTTATCTGGGAAATATTGTTTAACACTATTGGTAAGCATTGTTGTTTTACCAACACCTAAAAAACCTGTGATTACAAAAGAGGAGATCATACGTATACCTTAAAAATAAATGTGAGTGATTGCATAAAGGGTACCTCTAATAATAGGTAATACCCCCAATGGGTTTTGCAGATGTAAGGTTGTGCAAGAGGCTTTCAAGTCCTAGCCTTAGCTAAGATGAAGTAAGTATCTTGTGCAAGATTGCGTCTGCAAAATCCACCCTTCGGGCAACTCCAGCTTTCGCCTATGCGTTGTTACACTTTTTCGCCTTAGCTACGGCTATGACTGTAAAGCGTGCCTAGCCTAGACAAAAGCTGGAGTTGTTGTGGGTACCACCTATTATTAGAGGTACCCTAAAGAGATAAATGCTATAAAAATACAACGCTATATATTTTGATAGTACTTAGAGGGTAAGAACTGTACATAAAGTACA
>JGI24023J19991_10003815_pt1 | contig 10471 bp, 10 predicted proteins | sample Cruoilmetagenom1_FD_19991 | JGI IMG/M metagenome (IMG submission 19991)
TTTTCATCTCCCCCCCGCCACAATCCGACAACATTATCCGCAGCCATAGCAGCAGCAGCGGAAAGAAAGAGAACGCTGAGAATAATCAGTGCTTTTTTCACTCTGTATCTCCTGAAGTTTCTGTGTAAAGGATTATAGTATGATTTCCCAGATAATAAATATTTTTTTTCAGAAATGCCGCCCCAGGGAGACTGGCCTGCCCGGGGTGTTTGGAACTATGCTCAAAATTATGAGACTCAATGGTAAAACGGCCCTTGTTACAGGTGGTGGCAGAAGACTTGGTAAAGAGATTGCTCTATCCCTGGCCTATCAGGGTGCTGATATAATTCTTCACTACTTTCAATCCCGGCAGGAAGCCAATGATACATCGGAAGAAATCAGATTGTTAGGCAGGAAATGCCGAATAAGCTCACACAACCTTACAGATGCTGAGTTCACTGAAGAATGGTTCGGTAATTTGATTGGGAAATTCGGATGCCCTGATATTCTGATTAACTCAGCTTCAAGTTACTATGAGGATACTTATCAGAATATGCATGTCAAAAAGCTTCAGGATTCGATGAATCTGCATGTCTACTCACCTCTGGTTATGATAAGGATGATGTATAAAACGGGAAAGATTGGATCGGTTGTAAATATTCTGGACACCCGGGCGGCTGACAGAGACCCTTTCCATGCATCCTACCATCTGGGGAAAAGAGGATTGTTAAGTATTACCAGCGACCTTGCCACAGAGTTTGCCCCTGTACTGAGAATTAACGCTGTTGCCCCGGGAATTATACTGCCCCCTGAGGGACGAGGTGAAGAATGGATAGAGCGGCTGAAGTCAACAAACTTCCTTCTTGAAAGGGGAACTGCAAGGGATGTCTGCGATGCTGTATTATTCCTGGCTGAAGCAAGTTTCACCACCGGACAGATTATTTTTGTTGACGGGGGAAGACATCTTAAAGGAAATGCATATGGACTATAAATTAGTTGATAAAATTTACATCAGGGATCTGTTGATCCGGACAGTTATCGGAATATACCCCCATGAGAGGGGTATCAGACAAGACCTGATAATAAATCTCACTCTTTACACCAATCAGAGACCGGCAGCTGAAGCCGATGATTTTAATCTGACTGTGGATTATCAGGCTGTTCAGGAGTCCGTTGTAGAATTGGTGGAGTCATCATCTTTCGGGTTGATTGAAGCTCTTGCATCCTCCATTGCCTCTTTGCTTCTCAATGTTGAAGGGGTTTTCGCTTGCGGGGTTACCGTAGATAAGCCGAATGTACTGAGATACTCAAAAAGCGTTGCCGTTGAGATATTCAGGGAAGCCTGAAACTCAACCGGTACATTTTTCATCCGGTGTTAAACTGCAGAGGCGTTTTTTCCCAGCATTCCGCAAGCCGCCTGTATCCCTCTACCCCGGCTTTTCCTGGTTCTGCACTCAATTCCGGAACTTCTGAGTATATGATGGAAACGGTCTACAGTTGAATCTTCCGCCGCCGGCCAGGGAAAAGCATCCACAGGATGATACGGTATGAGATTTACCTTGGCTGTTAAACTGTCCATCCATTTTATCAGTTCCACAGCATGCTCATCCTTATCGTTTACCCCGGGTATTAGAACATACTCAATATACAATGCGTCTTTTACACCAGATTGAGGTGAATCCTTTAAAGCTGATTTCAGCTCAGCCATCGGCCATATCCGGTTTATCGGCATCAGTTGATTTCTGATGTTATCATTGGATGCATTAAGGCTCACCGCCAGGTGCAGGGTTCTGTAGGCCCTCTCAGGAAATCGGTCTTCCAGCTCGCTTAAAAGCCGGATTCCTTCAACATGGCCCGAAGTGGATATTGAGATTCTCCGCTTGGGAATACCGGCACCCCGCTGATCTGAAAAAATATCTACAGCACGCAACACCTGGTCAAAATTATCAAAGGGTTCTCCCATTCCCATAAAAACAATGTTTCTTGGACTCCTTCCGATTCTGAAGCGGGCAGCAGCCCATTGAGCCACAATCTCCTCTGTCTTCAAATCCCGGCGAAGCCCCATAGCTCCGGTCTCACAGAAAGAACAGCCCCTCATGCATCCAATCTGGCTGGAAAGGCATAAGGTTTCCCAACCGGACATGGGGATTAAAACCGATTCTGTAAGTAAGGAGTCTTCCAGAAGAAGGGTGAACTTCAACGTGCCTTCAGCATCGGGGAATTTATCAATTCCAGGAAGGTTCACCTGAAAATCATGTTCAACCAACTCGGCCAGTTTTTCTGAATGACGGTACTCTTTTTTCTGTGAAACTGATGCATTCCCTTCTGAATAGAGCTGCTGAAAAAGAACCTGAGCGTGGTAAGCACCCTTACCGTAGTGAGAATTGAAGTACTCAATTAATTCATCAAAGCGATATCCGTAGCCGCCGATTGATACTGAACCCATCTTAATGTTCCATCACTTTCTTTTTAGCTATCAAAAAAGTACCTTCAGCAGGAACTTGACGCAAGGGGAATGTAGTCCTAGTGTTGGGAAATATGAATCCTTCAACTATTTTTTCACTACTATCAAGTAATGGCGACAGCCGGGATGTATCTGCTCAGGGATGGATAAGAACAAAAAGAGACAGTAAAAACATCATATTCTTTGAGATTAACGACGGTTCCTGTTTTTCAAGCATGCAGGTGGTTGTCGACAAGGAAAGTGGTCTTGTCAGTGAAGAACTGAACCATAAACTTTTAACAGGGGCCAGCGTTACGGTACAAGGAAGGCTAGTAGCTTCTCAGGGTAAGGGTCAGGGAGTGGAGTTGATAGCCGATGAGGTAAAACTGATAGGAGAATCTCAGGCGGATTATCCTCTTCAAAAGAAGCGCCATTCATTCGAGTTTCTCCGGGAAATTGCCCATCTCAGGCCGAGAACCAACACGTTCGGTGCCGTTACCCGGGTTCGTAATGCACTCTCTACGGCTGTTCATGCTTTTTTCCAGGAGCGTGGTTTCCTTTGGATTCATACACCGATTATTACCGGGAGTGATGCCGAAGGTGCTGGAAACATGTTTCAGGTTACTTCTTTGAATATGGATGATGTNCCCCGGTTAAAAGATGGTAAAATCGACTATCAGCAGGATTTTTTCGGACGAAAATCTCATCTGACTGTAAGCGGACAGCTACAGGTGGAAAACTTTGCCTGCTCCATGAGTAACGTCTATACCTTCGGTCCCACCTTTCGGGCTGAGAACTCTAATACCACACGACACCTGTCAGAGTTCTGGATGATTGAACCTGAAATGGCTTTCTGCGACCTTGATGGGAACATGCAGATGGCTGAGGACTTTATCAAGTATCTGCTCAGTTATGTTCTGAATAACTGCAGTGAAGATATGGATTTTTTCAACAAGTGGGTACAGAAGGGAACCATAGAAAATCTTCAGAAAGTTGTGGACTCATCTTTTACCCATATGAGCTACACCGAAGCGCTTAAGATTCTGGATAAAGCCGATACAAAATGGGAGTACAAACCCTCCTGGGGAATAGATCTTCAAGCCGAACACGAAAAATACCTCACCGAAGAGGTAATCGGCGGACCTGTTACCCTAACCGACTATCCAAAAGATATTAAAGCGTTCTACATGAAACAGAATGATGATGGAAAAACCGTACGGGCTATGGATGTCCTGGTTCCCAGGTTAGGTGAAATAATCGGCGGCAGTCAGAGAGAAGACAATCTGGAGAAACTGCAAAAACGAATGTATGAAATGAACATGGATAGCAGTGAATACGACTGGTACCTGGATCTCAGACGTTACGGATCTGTCCCTCACAGCGGTTTCGGTCTGGGATTTGAAAGAATTGTCCAATATGTTACAGGGATGCAGAACATCAGAGATGTTATTCCTTTCCCCCGGGCACCGAAAACGATTTCATTCTAAGCTCCGGGTACACACTTAAAAAATTTTTGGTCTCTTTTCTGCTGCTCAGGTTTCATCTATGTGCACCTGCCATTATATTTAAGCTATGATTGAAGATGATTTGATGATTTTTTCCGGCACTGCAAGTGTTAATCTTACCTCCACAATATGTGATTGGCTTAAAGTTCCAGTGCGTAAAAATGACTGTCTGACGTTTTCTGATGGAAACACCTTTGTGCAGGTGGGAGAAAATGTCCGAGGCAGGGATGTGTTTGTAATACAATCCACCATACATAAAACCAACGATAAATTTATGGAACTGCTGTTCTGGATTGACGCTTTGAAACGAGCCAGTGCCGCATCGGTTACAGCGGTAATCCCTTATTTCAGTTATGGGAAAGGTGATAAAAAGGATGAACCCCGGGTATCTATCAGGGCGAGAGTTTGTGCTGATGCTCTGGAATCCGTTGGATGCGACCGCGTCGTTACAATGGACCTGCATTCCCCTCAGATTCAGGGTTTTTTTCGTATACCTGTGGATAATCTTTTCGGCCTTCACACCCTGGGAGACATGGTAAAAAAAGACGGTGCGGAAAATCTTGTTGTTGTCGCTGCAGATACCGGTTTTGCCGATGAGGCAAGGAAGTTTGCACGCTATCTTGATGCACCTGTTGCCATCAGTGTAAAACACCGGCCGGATCATGATGAACGAGCGGAGGTTATCGATATAATCGGTGATGTAAAGGGTAAAACAGCTTTAATAGTGGATGACTTTGTTATATCCGGCAGTACCCTGATTGAAGATGCCAGGGATTTAAAATCCAAAGGAGCATCCCGGGTTATGGCGGCGGTTACCCATGGGGTTTTTTCCCCGGGGGCTATGAAACGCATCGGTGATTCAGAACTTGAAAAGCTCTATGTAACTGACAGCGTGGAAAACCGCCCAGAACCTCTTATTGAGAAGATTCAGGTTGTCCCGGTAGCCTCCTGTTTTGGAGAAGCTATTAAAAGAATTGCAAGAAAGGAATCCATCAGTGCCATGTTTCCCGAATAACTGGACTTTAATTCTTCTTCCGTTCTATTCTGTCTCGAATTGGAGTAAAAGATGAAACCAACACTTGTTATTATGGCTGCCGGAATGGGCAGCAGATACGGCGGTATCAAGCAAATAGACCCCATGGGTCCCAATGGTGAAATTATTCTTGATTATTCGGTTAAAGATGCCGTAAAGGCCTGTTTCGGCCGTGTTGTATTCATTATCAGAAAAGACATTGAAAAAGCTTTCAGAGAATCCATCGGAAACCGCTTCAAGGGTTTGATAAACGTGGACTATGCATTTCAAGAACTAAATGATCTTCCTGGAAACTTTAAGGTACCTGAGGGTAGAGAAAAACCCTGGGGAACCGGACATGCGATACTGGCTTGCAGGAATTTAGTAAAAGAGCCTTTTGTCGTTATCAATGCCGATGATTTTTATGGTGAAGAAGCTTTCAGGGAGGGAGCCCGGGGGCTTGAAAACCTGAATTCTGAGGCTTTGGAAGGCTTCCTTGTGGGTTACAGACTTGCTAACACATTAAGTTCTCATGGTTATGTTACCCGGGGTGTATGTGAGACGGATGGTGATACTTTAAGCTGTGTAACCGAAAGATTCAAGATTGGTAGAAATGATAATGGGGTTGTGGAATATCAGGAAGAAGGTGAAAATTTTCCCATGAGCGGGGAAGAACTGGCATCCATGAATTTCTGGGGATTCTCTCCGGCGCTGTTCCCCGTTCTTGAGGCAAGATTTAACGAGTTCCTCAAAGTATCCGGGACCGGCCTGAAAACAGAATACCTGATACCCTCTGAAATTGATTCTTTGATATCCGAGGGAAATATGTCTGTTAAAGTCCTGAAAACTGAGGCCCTCTGGTTCGGCGTAACATTCCCTGAAGATAAACCTGCGGTTAAAGCAACTCTGGCATCTCTGATAAAAAAAGGCATTTACAACTCACCGCTCTGGTAGAAACAGTAGCCAAAAAATACCTGAAACTAATGCACACCGGAATCTCTGTCGGTTGGCGTGACAGGCTCAATTTGCTTACTTCCACTCCGTATCAGAACGCCATGTAGTTTTGGATACCCAGTCTTTCTGCAGCTTCTTTCGGCTATAACTTGAGAATTCCATATGGCTTTCATAATCAGCTCCAGTACAAACAGTACTATGAACTCTAAATTTAGTAGTATTTATACGGGAGGTCAATTTATCTAAGGAGAAACTCTTTTTCGATCCCTGGGGAATAAGGTAGCTTCCTTGATATTAGCAAGTCCCAGTATCTTCTGGGTGATGCGCTCAAGGCCGATGGCAAAACCACCATGAGGAGGACAACCATACTTGAATACATCAACATAGGAACCCAATTCATCTTCAGTCATACCGAATTTTTTAAGTGCTTCTTTAAACATTGAATACTCATTGATACGTCTACCTCCGGTGGTAATTTCCAATCCACGGAAGATCAGATCGAAACTCATTGTTTTATTCCCATCAGGGTAGGTGTAAAATGGACGCTTCCGTCTGGGGAATTCATTGATAAACATCATGGGAATGCCGTGTTCACGTTCAGCCCAGTCACATAGAACTCTTTCCGCCTCAGGGTTGATATCCAGGGCCCTCCTGCCGGTTTCAGCCTTAAAGATAGCCTTTGCTTCATCATGGGGAATGATTGGAATCCCGGCACAGGATTCCGGGTCCGGAACACTCGCGTTCCACGCTTCCAGTTCAGCTGGGTTCTCACGGCGAACAGTCTCAAAAAGATAGGCCATAAACCGCCGTTCAATCTCCATCAGAGGTTTCTCAGAGTCAATAAATCCCATTTCGATATCCAGAGAGACATACTCGTTGATATGCCTGGGAGTTTCATGCTTTTCAGCCCGATATGCATGCCCGATCTCAAAAACCCGTTCCAGTCCACTGGACACCATGGTTTGCTTGTAAAGTTGAGGAGACTGGGCCAGATAAGCGGTTTTCCCGAAATAATCCATGGAAAAAAGGTTTGTTCCTCCCTCAGATCCGCCACCGATAATTTTACTGGTTTTAATCTGAGTGAAGTCTTCACCCCGAAAAAAATCGGCAAAGGCTTTAACACAGGCTGCCTGCAGACGAAAGATGGAGAGGATCTTCGGATTTCTAAGGCTTATCATTCTGTTATCAAGTATTGCTTCAAGGCTGAGAGATTCAGGATCCTGATTTACAGCAATAGGAAGATCCGACTCCGCTTCAGCCAGAATTTTAAAACTCTCAATTGCAATTTCGTACCCACCAGGGGCCTTCTCGTTCCCGCTGACAACACCCCGTACCGTTATTACAGACTCTACAGGATGATTAAACTCTTTGTCTGTTACCAACTGAATCATACCGGAACGGTCCCGGAGAATAATAAAGACAACCCCACCAAGATTTCTAACCCGATGAACCCATCCTGATACCTCTACTGCATAACCGACTCTTTCCACGGCATCACGCGCTAGAGTTCTTTCCATTAGTTAATTCCTTTTTATATATTCTACCACAGGAGTGATATCTGATAACAGATTATCCAGCTATGCGTTAGTTCCAAGCAGTTTATCAAGAATAGAGCCCGAAAGTTCCGGTGCAGCTTTGCCGTCGGAATTTCGCATCACCTGTCCTATAAGAAAGCCCTTCTGCCTCATATCACCTGCTTTCACAGCTGAAACAACATCCGGATTTTCCATCATAACTTTCTTTATTATCGTGGCCAGCTCTTCGGGATTACTGATCTGCAGCCAACCTTCCTTATCTACAATATCCTGGGGATCCAGGTTATCAGAGAAAATCTTTTCAAGAACCTTCTTGGCAATTTTACCGCTAATCTGTCCCTCTTTAATCAGGCCCAGCAGAGTGGAGAAACGCCGGGCATCCAGGGGACTGGCATCGAGAGAGAGACTAGACCGGTTCAGAAGCTTCTGAATATCCGAGGAAAGCCAGGATGCTGCGTTCTGGGCATCGGCTCCAGCCTTAACAGATTCTTCAAAAAAAACTGCAGTGGCTGCATCATCATGTATAAATTCAGCCTGCTCGGGTGTGAGACTGTATTCTGTCTGTAATCGACGTTTTTTATCCAGTGGAAGCTCCACCAGTCCTGCTTCAACCCTGGCAAGAAAGTCATTATCCGGGACAAATGAAGGCATATCAGGCTCCGGGAAATAACGGTAATCATCTGCAGCTTCTTTACGGCGCATGATTTCCGTGATGTCCCGATTCTCATTCCAAAGCCGTGTTTCCTGTACCAGAGAGCCGCCGGCATCAAGGATTCCGGCATGACGGGCAATTTCATGATTCAAGGCCAGTCGGACAAAGCGCGGAGAATTCATATTTTTCAGCTCCACCTTTATACCCAAGCCTTTACCCGGGTGATTAAGGGATACATTGGCATCACATTTCATTGAACCTTCATCCATATTCGCATCGCTTACACCGAGATATCGGACTAGACGCTGAAAATCTCTCAGAAATGATTCTGTTTCTTCACCTGAGCGCAAATCCGGTTCAGTTACTATTTCCAGAAGTGGATAACCCGCCCGATTGTAGTCAAGCAGTGTAATATCTCCAGCATGAATCATCTTTCCAGCATCTTCTTCCAGATGAACATCATGAATCCGGATTTTCCGCGACTCGGATATTCCAAACTCAGCTTCAACCAGCCCTTCCACTCCCACAGGTTCTTCAAACTGAGAAATCTGATAGTTTTTCGGCATATCCGGGTAGAAGTAATTTTTTCGGGCAAAACTTGTCTTTTCAGCTATTTTACAACCAAGTGATTTTGCAACCAGATAACCCAATTCCATAGCTTTCTCATTCAACCGAGGGAGAGTTCCCGGATAACCCAGGCACACAGGGCAGACATTCATATTCGACTCATCTCCGTAATTAGCTTTACAGGAACAGAACATTTTCGATTCAGTATTAAGATGAATATGTATTTCCAGACCTATAAACACATCGTACTTATCATGAACTTTCATACAAGACCCCCGATATCCAGATAATTTGGCGGTATTTGCAGGGGAAATCTATCCTGAAGGTTTCTGGCAACCTTGAATAATCGCTTCTCACCGAAAGAAGGAGCCATAAACTGAACCCCGGTGGGTAGTCCATTTTCAACACCGACGGGCAATGATAAAGCGGGAAGACCCGATAGATTTGCCAGACATGTAAAAACATCGGCAATTCTCTGCTTGTAATCATCCATTTCAGAATCACCCTTTGAAAAAGCCTGTGTTGGAAAAACTGGCATCAATAGTAAATCAGCAGTAGAAAAAACTGATGCCAGCTCATTCTTTATGAGTGTTCTTATCTTTTGAGCTCTTCCATAGTATTGATCCTGAAAGCCCGACCTGAGAACGTAAGTTCCAAGTAGAATCCTGAGCTTCACTTCCCTGCCGAAACCTTCATGCCTGGCTTTCTTCATCAGATCAGAGGGATTCTCAGAAAAATCAGGAGCATATCCATATCGGATACCGTTGAATCGGGCCAGATTCGCACTGGCCTCCGCTGTGGCAATTGTGTAGTAAGCGGGAACAACCAGATCCAGCGTAGGTAGAGAAATTTCGGAAACGCTGTAACCTTCAGCTCTCAAGGCTTCACCGGTTTCTTTGTAAGCCCGGGCAACAGGGTTGTCCAGCATATTATTGTCAACAGACAGCATAACGACTCTTGATGCATCACTATCAGGAACACCAGAAACTTCAGAACCTACAGAGCTCTGGTCGTACTCATCTATACCGGACATAACTTCAAAAGCTGTTTCCATCAAATCTATATCCCGCGTCAGAGTTCCTATCACTTCAAGGGACGAGGCATATGCAGTTAAACCGAAACGGGAGACAGAACCGTATGTCGGCTTTAAACCATACACCCCGCAGAAATTGGCCGGCTGACGGACAGAACCGCCTGTATCACTCCCCAATGCCAGGGGCACAAGTCCGGCAGCAACAGCTGCTGCACTTCCCCCGCTGGATCCACCGGGGACTCTATTGTAGTCCCAGGGGTTAACGGTGGTGCCAAGAGCGGAGTTTTCGTTGGATGAGCCCATACCGAATTCATCCAGATTCGTTTTACCGACAACAACAGCACCGGCATCTTCAAGACGCTGTACAGCCGTAGCTGTATATGGAGACACTAGATTTTCCAGTATTCGGGAACCACAGGTAAGCGGTTGGTCGGAAACAGCAATATTATCTTTAACAGCAATGGGTAATCCACCGAGGAATCCTTTCTCAGTAGTTTCAGATCCAGTTAAATCAAGATTAAAACTGAGAAAACTGCCGATATTCTTATCTAATTCCCGGACTCGCCGGAGGTACGATTGTTTCCGCTCAGAATCAGTGAAAATTCCGGACCAGTTTGTGGGTATCTGGGGCATTTAAACCTCGCTAAAGTACATTCGGAATCAGAAAAAAATTATCTTCCTGCTCAGGTGAAGCCTCGATAAGGCTCTCAACATTGTTAAAAGACACTACAGAATCTGGGCGAATACGGTTATTCATTTCCAAAGCATGGGCAGTGGTTTCAAGCTTCTCG
>JGI24023J19991_10003817_pt1 | contig 10470 bp, 1 predicted proteins | sample Cruoilmetagenom1_FD_19991 | JGI IMG/M metagenome (IMG submission 19991)
GTAAAAAACGTCAACGTGCTTTTACCAATCCTCTCTCTATCAAAATCCCATTATATGATCCAGATAAACTACTCACCCGTTTAACACCATTGGCACGTGTGCTCTTTTCTAAGACTGGACTTTGGGTTTGGACTTTCACGATCCTCTTAGCATTACTCCTTGCATTATCTAACGCAAAAGCACTCATCAGTGACATCTCTGCTATAGAACTCTCGCCTATGCAGTTGCTCGCTTTTATGATAACGTATCCTTTAGTAAAGCTCATGCATGAACTTGGACATGGTCTTGCACTTAAGGCTTGGGGAGGAGAAGTGCATGAGATGGGTGTCAACTTATTGGTACTGATGCCTGTGCCTTATGTAGATGCAACAGCCTCATGGAACTTTAGAAGTAAATGGCGCCGCGTTGTTGTAGGTGCAGCAGGTATATTTGTAGAGTTGTTTCTTGGTGCTTTAGCACTCTTTTTATGGCTAGAGGTAGAACCTGGTCTTGTCAAGCAAACAGCACTCAACGTCATAGTCATCGCTACCTTTTCCACCCTACTCTTTAACGGGAACCCTCTCTTGCGTTTTGATGGCTATTTTGTACTTGAAGATTGGCTTGAGATACCAAATCTCGCTACACGTGCTAAACGCTATTATTATTACCTCACACAAAAGTATATATTGAAAATGGCACATGCCCTTTCGCCTGTTACAGCCCATGGTGAAAAAAAGTGGTTTCTTTTCTACGGATTTGCTGCCCCTGTGTATCGGTTGTTTATATTGTTCACCATTGCCCTGTATCTTATAGATAGTTTTTTAGTTATTGGTGTAGGACTAGCTGTTTGGGCAGTGATGATGCAACTCGTCATGCCACTAGTCAAAGGGACACTTTACCTCACCCGTCATGAAGCAGTGGCAAATCACCGTCAAAGAGGCATAGGACTCATGCTGGCCTTAACGATGGGTATTATAGGACTATTGTTCATACCTATACCTACGGTGACCAACACAGAAGGTGTGGTGTGGACAAAAGGTGATGCACAAGTAACAGCGGGGACTTCGGGTTTTGTTAAAAAACTTTTAGTGCCATCGGGAACAGAAGTTAAAACAGGTCAACCCATCATCAAGCTTATCGACCCTGAATTAACAGCACGATACAAAGAGCTAAAGTCTAAACTTGATGAACTAAATGCCCAGTACATCTCTCAAGAGTATGAAAGTCGTGTAAAAGCATCTATGGTTAAAGATGATCTACATGCAGTTAAAGCAGAGTTTGCGCAGATATCGGAACAAATAGAGAAGCTTACCATGTATAGTCATGCTGATGGAAAGTTCATCTCCGCTGGGTCAAAAGAGCTCACAGACAGATTTGTAAAACAAGGAGAAGTGCTAGGACATATCATCAATCCTAAAAACCTCCTTATCAAAGCGGTGGTACCGCAGTCACGCATAGGGCTTCTAGAAACCTATCATGCCAGTGCTGAATTTATGCTAGCAGATAAACTTGGTACTGCTTATAAGAGTGAGATCATACGTGAGACACCCCAAGCCACAGAATGGATCCCCAGTCCTGCTTTAGGGACTATGGGAGGTGGTACGCTTGCAGTTGATCCTGGAGATGAGTCAGGTACCAAGTTACTAAAACCCGTCTTTCAACTAGACCTTGACATACCCAAAGAGCTAGCCTTACATAAAGTCGGTGGTCGTGTCTATGTAAGACTGAACCACGGAAGTCTGCCTATAGGTGAACAACTGGCACTTAGTTTTAACCAACTTTTCTTAAGACATTTTTATGCACAATAGCTTCAATCCTCACCTTTGACTTTTTTTTGACTTTTTTTAACTATAATTTTACTTATGAGATACAGTAGTTTAACAGTAGTTTAATTGATAAATAAATAGAAAGGTTCATACATGACGCGATTTACAACTCTACATAAAATCATTATTTCCTTACTTTTACTCTTACCTTATGTGATTAGTGCAAACGAGATGAATGCACCAAAAGATTATGATTGTGTGATCATCCCAAGTAATGTGGCAAACTTAGGAAGTAACTCACGTGGTGTTATCAATCACATCGCAGTAGATAGAAATGATTTTGTAAAACGTGGTGATGTGATCGCTGTACTTGATGACAAGGTAGAACAAGCCTCTGTCGCATTGGCAAACAAACATGCTTCTCTTGTCTCTGAGATAGCGTTATCTAAAGTCAACCTTGCTTATGCACAAAGAGAACAAGCACGTGCAAAAAAAGCCTTTAAGGCTAAGGCATATTCTGTGCATGATTATGACGTGGCAAAAGTTGAGGCAAAATTGGCAAAGATCAAACTCTTGCAAGCAGAAGAGAAAAAAATCCTTGCTGACAATGAGTTAAAACGTGCCAAAGCACAACTCGCACATAAAACGATACGTGCTCCTTTTTCAGGTGTGGTAACAGAACGTTTAAAAGTCATCGGTGAATATATCGATGATGAAGCTGTCATCACGCTTGCACAACTTGATCCTCTTTATGTTGAAGTCATTGTCCCTGTATTGCAACGTGGAAAGATACACATAGGCATGCAGGCAAAAGTCTGTTCTGACACACACAAAACAAATGATTGGCAGGCTACTGTCACACAAGTAGACCAAGTGATGGATGCAGCAAGTGGTACCTTTGGTGTACGTCTTAGCTTACCTAACCCTGACTACAAGATACCAGCAGGTCTACGCTGTAACTTAAAATTTGTCGATCCTGTAAAACAAGCAAACAATACAAACACTGAGCATAAAGTGCATCTATGAGTACAAAAACGTCGGACAAGAAAAAACGCTATCAATCTCCACTGATAGAAGTTCTCGAACCACGTTTTATGATGTCTGCAGACCTCCCCATAGACATCCTTGTAAATACTGATGATCAGCAAGATTTAGTAGCTGAAAGTAAAACCCTTCTTGAGAGTGCACAAGAGCACTATAAAGAACTTGATGCACAAGACTTAGCCTCTACTACAGACACAGGCATAAATGAAACACGAACAGAGTTAGTGTTTGTCAATAGTGACATCATTGATTATGAACAACTCATCCAACAGGTAGAATCAAGTGACGAAGACCGAACAATAGAAATAATTATGCTTGATGCAAATCTAGGTGGTCTTGATCAAGTATCAGAAGTATTGGCAGGATATCAGGAAGTTGATGCGATTCATATACTCTCTTATGGAAGTGAGGGTACATTCTCTCTGGGAAGTGACTGGATAAACAAAGATGAACTCAATGCCAATAGTGATGCTATCTCCACATGGGGTGATGCACTCTCTACTGAGGCAGATATCCTTCTCTATGGATGTAATGTCGCTGAAGATACAGAAGGAGAAGTACTCACTGATACTTTAGCAGAGCTTACAGGTGCAGATGTTGCTACTTCGGATGACTTGACAGGAGACGAGAAACTCGGAGGAGACTGGGATCTTGAGTATCGTTCAGGAGCGATAGAGGCTGAGATAGCCATCGCACAAAACTCACAACTACAATGGAATGGACTGCTTGATGTTACGACTGGTCTAGTAGGGCATTGGACACTAGACACAAATGGATCAGACTCATCCGGGAATGCTTTGCACGGTACATTGCAGGGAGATGCTTCCATTGATCAAAGTACTCCAAATTTAAATGTAGGTGCAGGTAACCTTGCGCTAGATGGAAATGATGACTATCTTGACCTCAATACACATGCAGCTACTTTTGATGGTATGACAGAAGGAACCATCTCAGGATGGATAAACACTACAGAAGCATCCGGGTTCCAGTCGCTTTTTGGTGTGTCAGACCATAGTGATACCTTGAGTTTTGCATCCTTAGGTGTGTTTGATGGAACCCTCGCTTTCTCTGTTGCAGAACAGACTTCTTTTAACGGATATCTTCTTGATGTTGAAACGACAGTTTTCATCGCTGATGGGAATTGGCATCATATCGCTGTGACTGTCGATGCCACAGGAAACAGTCTTTATGTCGATGGTACAAAAGTCGCGCTTGGAGACCTTACCTATAATTATGGAAATCAAAACTCTACGCAATTCTTTGATGATGTTTTGAATATAGATACTGTAACCATCGGTGTGACCGGAGAAACTGGAGTTTATACGTATGATACTAATGGTTCCATAGATGAAGTACGTGTCTATGACCGTGCATTAACGGATGCAGATATCAACGAGCTGTTTTTGGAAAATAATGCGCCAGTCATCTCACCAACTGTACTTGACACGTTTTCTACAAATGCTTTTACCAACCATGATGGTACGGAACTCTGGTCTACTGATTGGGTAGATACTGACGGTGCTGGTATAGGTGCCACAGCTGGAAATGTAGTTGTTAGCGGTGGTGAACTGAGTATAAGAGGAGTGGGTAATGACGTTACACGCGGTGTTGATCTTTCTAACACTTCATCTGCAACACTCTCTTTTGATTTTAGAACAGACATCGGAGTCGATGCTGATGTCCCTGCTGACTCCATCATTCTTGAAGTATTTGACGGTACTACGTGGACACAATTGGAGAATTTTGATACTTATAGTGGTGCAAACTCTGGCAATAGAAGTTATGATATCTCTACTTATGCATCTGCAGATACACAAATCCGTTTTACTGTTGCCAATGGCTATGGTGGGCCCGATGAGTATTTTTATGTAGATAATGTACAAGTCCAATACACTAACAACATCACTGTTGCAGAAAATACCACAGCAGTCACAACAGTAGTTGCTACAGATGCCGATGGTGACATACCTACTTTTAGCATCAGTGGTGGTTTAGATGCAGGATTATTTGGTATCGATGCTACAAGCGGTGCTCTTAGTTTTAACACGGCACCAGACTTTGAAAATCCTACGGACAGCGATGCCGATGGTATCTATGAAGTAGAAGTCACTGCGGATGATGGGAACAGTGGTACAGATGTTCAGAGTATTTCAGTCACGGTTACGGATGTGAATGAAGTACCTATTAACTCTGTCCCTACAGCGCAAACTACTGATGAAGATACAACGCTGGTATTTAATGCTACCAATGGAAATCTTATATTTATCTCTGATGATATAGGTGCAGGCTTGTTGGAAACAACTATTAGTGTTAATGATGGTATTTTAACGTTATCGGGTACGACAGGACTTACTTTCATTGCAGGTAGTGATGCTAGCAGTACCATGACGGTACAAGGTACATTGACAGATATCAATGCTGCGCTTGATGGGTTAAGCTTTACTCCGGATGCTAACTTCAATGGGGCTGTGTCGCTGGAGATCACTACACATGATGATACAAACCTTATAGGTTCTTATACATTTGATAATATAACAAACCTTGGAGAAGACAGTGGTACAGGTATCACTTATGACGGTACGGTTGTAGGGGCAACATCTGTGAATGATGGTACAAGAGGGGATGTCCTTAGTTTTGATGGCACTGACTATGTAGAGGTTACGGGGCTTTATGGTGAGCCCGTTAATGTGACACTCTCATCATGGGTGAACTTTACGGCGATGGATACCAATGGCGCAGATGTCATATCTCTGGGAGACAGTGTCATTCTTCGCTATTCTGAATGGGATGATAATTTACGAGGTTCGTATTATGACGGTAGTAGTTGGACGACTGTACAGTATACGACAACGGGGCTTGTCGGTGATGGGTGGCACCATATCGCCTATAGTCTCGATGACACTAATAATGTACAGAGCTTATATCTTGATGGTGTTGAGGTTGCAAGTGGGACCGCGACAGCCTCTATTAGCTATACAGCACCGTCTATCGCAGATGGTACACCCCTAACCAATTCTACTATCGGAGGACATGCTGATCCTGATGATACACAATGGGATATGATTGGTCTTATCGATGATGCACGTATTTATGATAGCGCATTAAGTGCAACTGAGATCAACACTATCATGAATACAGCTCCAGGGGTTGACATTGATACTGTGGCTATCACTGTGAATGCTGTGAATGATGCACCAACTCTTTGGAACCATAGCCAAAATATAACCTTCGACACAGCGACTACATCAGCAAACTATCCTGTAGAAGTCATACTAGATGCCAGCTTTGACTATGCAAGTGCGCAGGCAAATGGTGAAGATATCCGCTTTTACGATGCCACAGGTAATGCATTGGATTATTGGGTCGAAGAGTGGAATGTAGGGGCTACTTCGACTATCTGGGTTGAAGTTGCTATAAATGGTACTAATAGTATTGAGATATATTATGGCAATGCAGACGTCAGTTCAGCGAGTGATATAAATGCAACCTTCTCACTGACACCTGAATTTCAAAATGATTTTGAAGGGTATACAGTTGGTAATACAGCAACTGATATTGGTTGGGAATTAGCTCAAAATGCGGGTTCACCTACCGCGCCTAGTATTCAAGATGATGGCGGTAATCTGGTTTTCTCCGATGGAGATAATGGCGGTGGGCCAGTAACCATTACAGGTGGTAGCTGGAGTGATGTCACAGTGAGCCATGACTTTCGAACAATAAACGCAGGTGATACAATTAATCATGCAGGCTTGATAGCACGTTATGAAGATGTTGACAACATGGTCTACGGCGGTATCATTACCGCAGATACTGCTCAGATCTGGTACCGTGATGGAGGTACTTTTACACAGCTCGAAACAACCTGGACAATTACAGATTTAGCTGTTGATGACGGTAATTGGCACAACCAGGAGTTACGGCTCTTTGGCGATACTGTTGAACTCTATATTGATAACACCTTTATAGGCAGTGCGTCACTGGCTGGAACAGGTTCAGCAACAGGCACAACCGGTTCTACAGGTTTCTGGTCTCAATATAGTAGTGCTGATGAAGCTTATCGAGATAATCACACTGTTCAAAGCTATGATGAAGGAACGGCTATTATTGCAACAACAGTCAATGGTAACAGTACATATGATTTTGCACTTGATGAAAATAGTGCCAATAGTACGTCTGTCGGTTATGTAATAGCAAGTGATCCGGATGCTGATAGCTTGAGTTACAGTATTACCGGTGGCAATACCGACACTGCGTTTAGCATCAATGCAACCACTGGTGAGATTACAGTGAATAATAGTACAGCTCTTGATTTTGAAACTACACCAACGTTTAACCTTACTGTTGAAGTCAATGATGGGAAAGGTGGTGTTGATACAGACACTGTAGTAATTAATCTAAATGATACAAACGATGCACCAACTAACTCTGTACCTATAGCACAAAGCATAAATGAAGATACAGCACTTATTTTTAATACGGCAAATGGAAATCTTATTTCTATCTCTGATGTTGATGCTGATGCAGGCTTGTTAGAAACAACCATTAGTGTGAATGCTGGTAGTTTAACTTTATCTGGTACGACAGGACTTACTTTTGTTTCTGGCAGCAATAGTACTTCAACGATGACAATTTCAGGTACACTAACCGATATAAATACTGCGCTTGATGGTCTAAGTTATACACCTACAGCAGACTATAATGGTGCTGATACACTTACAATACATACTTTAGATGCGGAGTTGGTTAGTTTAAATATTGATACTGGTTTATTGGGTTATTACAGTTTTGATGATACAGCTGATCTTGCTAGTGACAGTAGCGTTTCAGGTGTTAACAATGGTACCCTCGTAGGTGCAACAACACTTAATGATGCGACACATGGCAATGTTTTAGACTTTGATGGTAATGACTACGTTCAAATCACTGGGCTTTACGGTGAGCCAGTTGATGTAACACTTTCTGCCTGGGTCAACCTAACCAGTGCTGCACCCAATGCTTCTCATGTCATTAGTTTGGGTGATAGTGTTATTCTTCAGATTGACAACACAGAAGGTGGTGCATTTGGTATAGATGGTTCCTACTATAATGGTACAGATTGGCTAGGTGTAGAGACAGGCGTATTCATAGAAGATACAGGCTGGCATCACGTAGCATACTCTTTTGATGATACAAATAATACTCAAACCATTTACTTGGACGGTGTTGTACTCAATACGGCAGTAGTAACAGACTCTATCTCTTACACACTGGGTGCAGATACATTTTTAGGTACACATGGTGATGGTCAAACAGGATATGACTTTATAGGACAACTTGATGATGCCCGTGTTTATGACCGTGCATTGACTGCAGATGAGATAGCAACACTTGCGAATAATATAAATCTGCAAGATACAGATACGGTTGATATTACTGTGGATGCGGTGAATGACGCTCCAACGCTTACAGCTCTATCGCACAACCCTACTTTTACAGAAGGGGATAGTGCAGTTAATCTCTTCGGTTTTGTTACAGCCAATACCATTGAGAGTGGACAAACCATTGAAGAACTGGTATTTACTGTCACCAATGTCACTGATGGCAGTGATGAACTCATCACCATCGATGGCACAACGTTTGTTTTATCTGACCTTACCAGCGGAACTACTGCAACGAATGGTTATGGTTATAGTGTTAACCTTTCAGGAACGACAGCAACAGTTACACTCACAACAACCGGTGCTACCACAGCAAACATTGCAAACCTTGGTGGTAGTCTTAGTTATGAAAACAGTAGTCAAGCACCTAGCACGGCTGACCGCGTATTTACTATTACCAGCATCACAGACAATGGAGGAACAGCAAATGGAGGAGTCGATACTTCTACACTGAATTTGGTTTCAACCGTCACGGTTGTTTCGGTCAACGAAGCTCCTATTTCTAACAATGATCCGGTTTCTTACACTAACAGCATACTCGATTTAAATCCTTTAAGTTACTGGCAACTTGGAGAGTCCTCAGGAATAACAGCAGTAGATATAGGCTCTGCAGCAAATGATGGTACTTATGTAGGAAGTACTGTTCTGGGTGTAACAGGTGCACTCACAAACGATATCGATACAGCTGCAGACTTCAATGGAACCACAGACTATGTTGATCTTGGTAATTTCAATGTAGCAGGAAGCGGTATTACCCTGACTGCATGGATCAATGCAGATGATTTTGACGCAACAGCGCAGAGAATCATATCTCAGGCACATGGAGAAAATGAAGCGGAACATAATTGGATGCTTAGCACTGTTGAGACCAGTCCTGGTATATTTAGTTTACGTTTTCGCGTGGATGCAGGTGGTACTACAGATACACTGATAGCCTCTTCTGGCTCTATCACTGCTGGACAATGGCATCATGCAACAGCAACTTATGACGAGACCACTGACTTGATGACCCTTTACCTAGATGGGGTTGAAGTCGGGTCAATGACACATTCCGTCGGTGGAGCCATATCTACAAGTACTGACAGTGTTTATATTGGTGCGAATCCGGATGATGTAAATGGTACTTACGAATCTTTCGATGGACGCATCGATGAAGTTGCTATTTTTGAACAAGCTCTCACCCAAAGTGAGATAGTAGCACTCATAGCAAGTGATCAGGTAAATGACTATACTGTAGATGAAGATAATACGCTTGTCATTAACTCTTCTAACGGTGTACTTGCAAATGACAGTGACATCGATGGTGATAGCCTCACTGCCACTTTAGTCAGTGATGTCAGCAACGGGACACTCACCTTAAATGCTGATGGTAGCTTCACTTACACTCCTAATGCTAACTGGAACGGAACAGACAGTTTTACCTACACTGCCAATGATGGCACGATTGATAGTAATGTGTCAACCGTGACTATCACTGTCGACTCAGTAAATGATGCACCAACAGGAACTGATAATACCATCACTGCCACCGAAGATACCGTCTACACCTTTTCGATGGCGGATTTTGGTTTTACTGATGTAGAGGGAGATCTTCCAAGTGCCGTCTACTTTACAACCCTACCTACAGATGGAATACTACTATGGGATGGAAACACTTTTGCTGCAGATGATTTTATTACAACTACTGATATCACCAGTGGACTTTTAACCTATGAAGCCCCTGCAAATGCAAATGGCACAGCCTACACAAGTTTCACATTTCAGGTACAAGATGATGGCGGTACTGCCAACGGCGGTGTAGATAAAGATCTGACCCCAAATACTATGACCATTGATGTGACAGCGGTCAATGATGCACCGATAGCTGTCAGTGACCGACCATCCCTCAATTTTGACGGTGTTGATGATTATGTCCAGATTGCAGATGATCCAAGTTTAATTATGATCGATACCTTTACCCTTGAAGTGTGGATCAATCCTGATGATGTCACTGCATCAGAGTATATGATCATAAACAAGGAAGGTGAATACGAACTTGCCATCAGAAGCGGCACCCTTCAATGGGGGCTTGATAATGTTGACCCAGATTGGAATTGGCATGACACAGGATACGCAGTGTCGGAAAATCAATGGACGCATATCGCGCTAAGTTATGATAACGGTGTTGCTAATGTCTATGTCAATGGTGTATTGATTGATTCCTATGCTGGTTCAGGAGCGATTGGCGATAATTACCCCACTATGAATGAGTTAAATATCGGCGG
>JGI24023J19991_10003818_pt1 | contig 10467 bp, 12 predicted proteins | sample Cruoilmetagenom1_FD_19991 | JGI IMG/M metagenome (IMG submission 19991)
GTATCGGCATCAACACTCGAGTCTATAAAATCTTTGCCTTTGGCCTCGGTGCTGGAATTGCGGGATTAGCCGGTACCGTTTTCGCCACCCAGTATTCTGCCGTCAGCCCGGAAGCTTTTATGTTTATTCAATCAGTGCTGTTCTTCAGTATTGTGCTGGTCGGAGGATCTTCAATTCCAGGTATTCTACTGGGAGTATTCGTCATGTTTGTTCTACCGGAAATTTTCAGAGAATTTGCAACTTGGCGCTTCTTCATCTTCGGTTTTGCAATGGTCCTGGCAATGATCCTGCGACCTCGAGGTATCTGGCCTGCAACTTTTGGCAAAATCCCCAAGTTTTTGATCAAGGAATCAAACCATGGCGCATAATGAGCTGATCCTGACAAATGTCACCAAACGTTTCGGTGGACTTACAGCCGTTGATGACCTCTCTATAAAGGTAGAAAAAGGACAGATTTACGGCATTATCGGTCCAAACGGTGCGGGGAAAACTACAGTTTTTAACTGCATTACCGGTATCTATCAATCTGAAGAAGGTTCGGTCAACTGGCATGGCGAAGAGATCCGCGGGCTGACCCCCTATCAGATTGTCGATCGCGGTATTGTCCGCACCTTTCAAACCATCCGCCTGTTCAGCCAGATGTCGGTTGCTGAAAACATCATGAGTGGCCGCCACATCAAAAGCAAACAAAGCTGGTGGCATGGCATTCTTCATACCCCGGCATCCAGGCGTGATGAGCTGGAAAACTGGCACAAAGTAGAAGAACAGCTTGATTTTTTCCAGCTGAGTGAATTTGCTGCCATTCCAACAGGGTCACTCCCTTATGGCATTCAACGTCGGGTTGAAATGGCTCGCGCCATGGCTGTAGAGCCAACCTTATTAATCCTGGATGAGCCAGCAGCGGGACTGAATGACAATGAAACCTTGGATTTAATGGAGACCATCTTCAAAATCCGCGACAAAGGGGTCACGGTGCTCCTGATTGAACACGATATGGATATGGTAATGGAAGTGACGGATTACCTGACGGTCATCAACTTTGGTAAGAAAATTGCTGAGGGGACACCAACAGAAATTCAGAAGAACCCTGCAGTTATTGAAGCTTATTTAGGAAGTGAGGATGACGATGAGTAACGACGTCCTATTTAAAATAAAAGATCTCGAGGTTTCCTATGGCAGCATCGCTGCGATCAAGGGAATCTCACTCGAAGTTCATAAAGGCGAAATCGTCACTATTCTTGGAGCTAATGGGGCAGGGAAAACCACCACCATGCGCACCATCAGTCAATTACTCAAGGCAAAATCGGGCTCGATCAAGTTCAAGGGGCACGAACTAACCCAATTACCGGCACATCAAATTGTTAAATTAGGAGTCAGTCAATCTCCAGAAGGTCGCAGGGTGTTCGGCATCCTGACTGTCGAAGAAAACCTGATGCTGGGTGCTTTTGTCAAAAGTAAAATGAATAAAGAGACCCTGAAGTGGGTTTATCAGCTTTTTCCACGTCTAGAAGAGCGACGTAAACAACTNGCAGGAACCCTTTCTGGTGGTGAACAACAGATGCTNGCTATNGGCCGNTCACTGATGAGTGATCCTGAGATGCTGCTCCTTGATGAGCCTTCTCTCGGCCTTGCTCCAATTCTGGTTAAAGCGATCTTTGAGCAAATCAAGATAATTGCCAGCAAAGGGGTGACCGTCCTACTGGTCGAACAGAATGCCAAGGCGGCACTAAAGTTAGCTGATCGCGGTTATGTCCTTGATGTCGGCAAGATTGCACTATCGGGAACCTCTGCAGAGCTGCTGGCATCTGAAAAGGTTCAAGAGGCCTATCTGGGTAAAAAAACCTGATATAATTGGAGGCGTAGCATACTTTATTGATACTGTACCTCTGCTATTGTCGAAACCAAAAGGAGCGAAATTATGAATCTTAAAGACATCCTCGTTCATGTCGACAATCGTAAAACCTGTGACTCCCGTCTGGATGTTGCAATCAGGCTAGCCACACAGCAACAATCACTCTTGACTGGCATTTATGTCATCCCCCACCCCCACTTTGTTGCCCATCAACACAACTTGCAGGAACTTGCTGATGCCGCAGAACAGCGCTTCAAGCAAGCCACCGCTGCAGCTGGTGTTGCGTCCGCGTGGATCTGTATCAACAGCCTCAAAAGTGAACTGAACGTCCCCAATGCACTCAACCTCCACGCCCACTACCGTGACCTTCTGGTTGTCAGCCAGACAGATGAAGAAGCTCCAGATCGTACCATCCCTGACAACCTACCGGAAAAAGCGGTGCTCGGTTCTGGCCGGCCGGTGCTGATTGTCCCTTATGCCGGAGAATTTAAGCATAATTATAAACGGGTGTTGATGGCGTGGCGTGGCGGTCCAGAATCTTCCCGCGCACTACATGATGCTATGCCGATCCTGCGCAAAGCCGATCAGATCAAAGTCGTCAGTGTGCAAGGACGGGAAGGCGATGAAGCATATCAGTCTCATGAAGCTGATATTTGCAAGCACATGGCTCGCTATCAATTGCCGTTAATCTGTGAGAAACGACTCAGTGGCAACCTTAGTGTTGGAGATATGCTGCTGAATGGTTGCGCTGATTTTAGTGCCGACCTGTTGGTGATGGGAGCAACATCGCAATCACGCCGTGGCTACCAGACCCTGGGCGAAACCGGTCGACATCTACTCAAATACATGACGGCTCCGGTTCTTATGTCGCATTAGGATCCAGGTATGGACAGGACAATTCAGGAACTGGCCTGGGAGCACAACGCCATCATCGACTCTTCATCCGACGGTCTATTCGTCTGTGATGGAGAGGGGAAGATCCTCCGCGTCAACCCCGCCTCGGAACGCATTAACCACGCTACAGCTGAACAACTCGTCGGCAGAGATTATTTGGATGTCGCACAAGAGGGACTGGTGATTCTCCCCTCAGCGGCACTNGAAGCGATCAAAAAACGNACNCAGATCAGTCTGCTGCAGGAAAATCGCTTTGGTCGTAAACTCATCTCAACCGCCACCCCGGTTTTTGATGATCGTGACACTTTAATTCGGGTTGTAGTCAGCGAACGGGATATCACTGAGATTGACCGGTTACAACGCAAGCTTGAAGAACAGCAGGCCATCGGCGATCAGTTCCGCCACCAGATTCTGGAACTGCAGCAGACGCAGTTAGCAACCTGCCAGGTTATCGCTGAAAGTCCCGGCATGGTCAAAACTCTGAAGCAGGCATTAAAGTTGAGTGAAGTTGATTCATCGGTCCTGATTCTGGGTGAATCAGGGGTCGGAAAAGGGCTGATTGCCGATATAATTCATAAGAATTCGCACCGAGCAAACCAACCGATCATCAAGCTCAACTGTGGTGCCATCCCAGAAACCTTGATTGAAGCCGAACTGTTTGGCTATGAAAAAGGGGCCTTTACTGGAGCCGTTGGCAACAAGCCGGGCCATTTGGAAATAGCTGATGGCGGAATGGTCTTTCTCGATGAAATTGCTGAACTCCCTCCCGCCTCGCAGGTCAAAATGCTCCGTTTTTTAGAAGATGGGATGATCACTCGCCTCGGTAGCACCCGTAGCCGGCAAGTCAATGTCCGTATCCTTGCTGCAACCAATCGTGATCTACCGCAAATGGTGAAACAGGGGCTGTTTCGCAGTGATCTTTACTATCGCCTCAGCGTTATTCCCTTACAAGTTCCACCACTGCGCAACCGTAGAGAATGTCTGATACCACTGATCCGTTCCTACATTGATCATTTTTCTGCTCGTGCCGGAAAACCAAAACGATTAACCGCTGCAGCGATTGAGACTCTCTCCAAATATTCCTATCCAGGAAATGTCCGGGAACTGATGAATATCTGTGAACGGGTGGTCGTGATGTCTGATACTGAAGTGATTGATACACATGACTTACCNCAAGCGGTTATCTCTGCAGCAAACGNTGACGCAGGAAACGATCTTGAAACCTGGCCNCAAGAAATGAGCATGGCGCAAATTTTGGAGACGGTGGAGAGAAACATTCTGTTGGCGGCAGGTAAACGTTGTCGTAAGCAACAGGATATCGCTGCGGACCTTAGGATGAGCCAACCAACAGTCGCCCGCAAACTGCAAAAATATGGAATCAGTTCCCAGTTCGGGCAGAACAAACACTAAATCACGAGAGGAAAAATGAAAGAAATCACCTGGCAAGAATTTGAGCAAGTTGAATTACGCGTAGGAACCATTACAGAAGTAGCAGATTTTCCTGAAGCACGGGTTCCTGCCTATAAAATCAAAGCCGATTTTGGCGCGGAAATCGGCGTGAAAAAATCGAGTGCTCAAGTCACAGATCTCTACACAAAAGAAGAACTACTCGGTCGGCAGATTGTTGGTGTTGTCAACTTTCCGGCGAAACAGATCGGCCCCTTCCGTTCAGAATTTTTGCTCTGCGGTTTTTATCAGGGTGATCGCTCTGTAGTACTGGCAATTCCAGAACGACAAGTGGAAAATGGGGCAAAGCTAGGATAATTCTACAGAGACTTATCCTGTCTGATCCTCAGGAATGACGGGAATTTAGGAATTCCAGATGGATAGTTTCCGTAAAATTTAAAAGTAATCACCTCACCAATAGGTGGCGGGTTGTTGCGTTCTTCGTCACTGAAGCCTGTACCAATTTTGAACTGCGTACCATCATCCAGTTTTACCAACAAAGAACCAAGCTGCCCCTCATTCCGTCCCTTCCCAGGCAGATAAGCAACAACCGTAGCCTCGGCATCCTGATAACTTTTTACCTTGAGGATTTCGATACTGCGCCCTGCGCGATAGAGAGCTTCCGGGTTACGGACAATGAGGCCTTCTCCACCAAGGNGTTCAATGCGCTGCAGTTCCTGCTGCAGATAATCTTTATCTGGAACCAGGTTTTGCGGGATGACAAAGGCATAATCGGAGGGGTGCAGAGCAAACCAATTTTGCGCAATCTTAATCCGTTGCACAAATCCACCCGGTGCGTTCGGAACATCGAAGATGGAAAATTTCAGCTGCAACCAACCGTCATGTGGTTGCTTGCGTTTAACGATAGACGCGATCTTCGCAAAGGTACCTCGTCCACCCCAAAGTTCCCCTTCCAGCGGAAAGTCGGGCAGACCGCGAACAAATTCTGCTGGTGGATGCAGAACATGACCATTCTTCGAGAATAATTTCTGACCATCCCAATAGCCGCGCACTCCATCCAGTTTTTCGCTCACCAACCAGCCACAGACATCAACCTGCTCTGCATAAACTTTGGGCAACATCGGTTCAATGGCCTGCGCCAATCCTACTGAGAACAAACCATAGAACAACACTAGACAGACAATTTTACCCATTCAGATACACCCATTCAACTTGCCTCGGATTTCGGTGGTATTCTTACAATCAATCAATTTTAGCACTGCTATCTGTATAATTTCTGATTCCATAGGCGTTCTATCAAAAAGACTCGTCGCAAAGTTGCAAATATGCGATTCTGCACTAAGTTCCATTTCACAGATGAGGTGTTTCATCCGAGACACAGCATTCATCCAACTCCGATTTCCAGGAAGAATCTTGTATGCCCCACAAGAAACCCAGCCCACTCTATCAATCAATTTATAACCTGGTGCGTCAGGTGCCACCCGGTTACGTCACCACTTATGGACAAATCGCCCAGATAGTCGGCTGTACTGCGCGGACCGTTGGCTTCGCTATGGCGGCTTTGCCAGCCGGTAATGATGTTCCTTGGCAGCGGGTCATCAACAGCCAGGGTAAAGTCAGTCCACGCACGGATGGGGAAGGAAACATTCTACAACGCGATCTACTTGAAGCCGAGGGGTTGTGCTTTAACCAGAAGGGAAAACTCAATCTGGAGAAGCTACGCTGGACATTTGTATAATATAAATTGGGCTTAAAAAATAAAAGGGATAAACATTTTTGAACGGAGCTTGTAAGTCACGTAAGCGGTTCCCCAAAAAGCGATATTTTCGTTCTCTTCGACCTTGGCAGTTAAAAACAGTGCCAGCGTGACCAGACCGACGGTGGCCAGCGTCAACAAATCTATCCGCTTGAGAAACGCCCCCCAAGCTAAAAACAACAGCGAAGCATACATTGGGTGGCGGATATAACGATACAAACCATCCACAACCAGGTGCTGGGTATTTTCNAANGATAANTTNTCTGGGGATGATTGCCGCACCTGCTGCCCCCCAATCCGCCGAAGGAGCCCCAGTCCATACACAACCAGAATAATGGAGATCATCAACATCAGCCATGACAGACTGTGCAATCCCGAAAATGGCTGATCAAACCATACCGGTTGATTATACAACACCAGACCAGCAACCCCCTCGAATACAAAATATCGNTAGAATCCATGNGAACGGGGNTTCCGTAACGAGCGCCAGGANACGACGGTAAAGAAAAGGGTGACAATGACAAATGCGACAGAACGCAGTACAATTGAATCCACCTTAAAAATTTCTCCATTTTGAGCAGCATGATTGCGACAATCGTGGGGATAGTAATATATTTGGTAGATTGATGGAAAGATGAATCGACAACCGCCACCCCACATAACAACCTCAGAACGACGAATGGAATGAATGATGGAAATCACTGTCCTGGTCGATAATAATACCTTGATTGATCGATATTTTCTTGCTGAGCCAGGGCTGTCACTGCTCATAGAGGATGATGAGACAACAGTTCTCTTTGATACCGGCTATTCAGATATTTTCCTCAAAAACGCGTTTAAAATGGGAAAATATTTGACAAATTTAGACTATCTGCTTCTTTCACACAATCACTTGGATCATACCTGGGGTCTTGAGCCGCTGATCAGATACTTTACGGAATTACAGATCGAGAAACGCCCCTTTNAGCGCCCGACTCTGGTGGCTCATCCTGAAGTTTTTGTCAGTGTTAACGCTGCGGGTCTGGGAGAGGTGGGCTGTCTGCTTTCTCAGGAAAAACTGGAAAAGCACTTACCAATCCAGCTAAGTGCACAACCAAAAGCCCTCAGTTCCAAATTGACCTTTTTAGGAGAGATTCCCCGCCGCAATAATTTTGAAAAAAACCTCACCTTTGGCCGAAAAGAAGGGGCAGAAGAAGATGATCAGGTCATTGATGATTCTGCTCTCGTGTACCATTCTCGCAAGGGATTGATCATTATTACCGGATGCTCCCACGCCGGAATCTGCAATATTATTGAGTATGCCAAAGAGGTGTGTGATGACCAGCGTGTCGTTGACGTTATCGGTGGGTTTCATCTCCTGAATCCTCCCGCACATCAACTGGAAGGAACCCTCTCTTACCTGAAGGAACTTCAACCAGAGGCCGTGCATGCCTGTCACTGCACCGATCTTGCTGCAAAAATTGCCTTATCCCGCGTTATCCGCCTCAAAGAGGTGGGCGTTGGGCTGTCAATCAAGTATGATATTTGAACTTTTTTTGAGAAACAAAAAAATCGAACCGGACAGTTTGTCCTTTGGATAGTAAAATGAATGATTCCCAGTCAGACCCAGAAAATGATCCGACCANCATCTATGAGCCAGTTTCACATCCGCCACCACAGAAAAAGAGTCTGCTGCGCAAACTCGGACCGATTGGCCTGCTGCTATTTTACCTTTTCGGCAAACTCAAATATCTTGCAGTAATCTTGCAGATAGGCAAGTTCAAAACCTTTATCACCATGCTGATCAGCATCTGGGCCTATGCNATGTTCTGGGGNTGGCCCTTTGCGGTCGGGTTCGTTGCCCTGCTGTTCATTCACGAAATGGGNCATGTTGCTGCACTGCGGATGATGGGTATCAAAGCGACGGCACCGATGTTTATCCCTTTTATGGGAGCCGTTATCGGNATGAAGCAGATGCCCGAAAATGCCTTTGCCGAAGCGGTGATGGCCTATGGCGGCCCACTACTCGGAACTCTGGGGGCAATCTTTTGTGCTGCGATTGGGCTACTGACCGGAAATCCCTTNTGGTACGCCTTGGCAATGACCGGTTTTTTACTCAACCTGTTCAATCTTCTGCCGATTTCCCCCCTTGACGGTGGACGGATCATTGGCGTCATCAGTCCTAAACTATGGATTGTTGGATTAATCGGGGCGATTGTCCTGCTCTATTATACTTGGTCCCCAATTGTTGGCCTGATTATCATCATGGGCAGTTTTCAAATTTATGCATCGAGAAAACGTTCTGCAGCAGAGAAAGCTCGCTACTATGCGGTAACTCCAGGAAAACGGATCGGTATGGGGCTGGCATTTCTGGCGCTATTAACAGTGACCTCAGTCGGCATGCTGGCAATGCAGATCCCCCTGGACAACTTCCAGCAACATGGAAGTATCATGCAAGAAATACCCGAAGATAATAATTCATTAATTCGCATTCGCTAGGAAGGTATCATGATCCGCTATATTTTTTTGCTCTTGGTGATGCTGGTGGTTCCCCTCCCCGCCTACAGCATGGATAACCCCTGGACCCACAGTTTGTTCTTCGAGAATGACCTGTTTATCGGTACTGACAGTGACTATACCAACGGGGTGAAGTACTCCGTCATCTCCCCCGATCTGGCACCGCAGGTGCCATTGAATCGAACCGCTAAAATTCCACGCTTAGCGCTGAATCTATTTCACCGCATTCCGCTGATCAAAAATGCTCCCGCTGAAACTGGCCACAAAGTTGAGCTGGCAATCGGACAAAGTATGTTCACACCTCGGGATATCAGTCGGTTTGATCTGATCGAGGATGACCGCCCTTATGCTGGATACAGCTACCTGGCCATGTCATATCATCAAAAAAGTGATGATGGGGAAAGCTGGAGTCAGATGGATACGACAGAAGTTCAAATCGGCATTGTCGGTCCTTCATCATTGGGCGAAGATGCACAAAAATTTGTTCACCGGACACGCAACCTGCAGCGTCCGAATGGTTGGGATCACCAATTGAAAGATGAACTGGGAGTGACCCTGGCATTTGAGCGTAAATGGCTGTATCACCCCACCCGACAAAGACGTTTCTGTGCCGATGCCATTACCCATGCGGGAGTTGCCCTGGGGAATGTCATGACTTACCTCAATGCCGGATTTGAAGTGCGAGCTGGTTGGAACATCCCCCGCAGTTTTGCAGTATCACTGATTCGCCCTGCTGGTAGTACCTGGAGTACTCTGGATTCCAACCTCAGTATCTATCTATTTGTCGCAACAAATGGACGTGTCGTATTGCGGGATATTTTTCTGGATGGCAGTACTTTTCGCAGCAGTCATCATGTCGATAAAAAGACACTGGTCGCCGATCTGTCAACCGGGATAACAGCAAGATTTCACCGGCTTTCTCTGAGTCTGGTCAACACCCACCGAACCCGTGAATTTGAGCAACAACCCCATCATCATGATTTTGGTTCGATAATACTCAGCTATGCGTTTTGAACATAGGTCGTGACTATAAAAAACGGGCATTTGGAATTCAAAACCGAGAACTCTTTATTACCCAAGAATCTGGTCTGAAAGTTGTATTTTCAAATCTTACTANTTTTGACAAACACCACAATTACTCGAAAAGTCTGTACCAAAAGTAATTTTCTGATTTTTGACAAGTCAATTTTGTACCGTTTTCCTCAGACAAACGAGATTTGATTCCAGAATCCCATTCAAGACGATTCAACCAACTAGATTCAGGTTGAATGTTTTATCTTGCTTATAGTGAATGACGAGAATATTTGAGTAAATCATGAGAGTGCTATTGAACATGGAGTCACCTACTTAAACCCTAACTATTCCTGAGTATTCCTTGAAGTGACCATGCTCATCTAAATATATAAAAGCTCTTTTCCCTCGTCGACCAACCACAAAAAACTCCACAAGGTCCCTCCCTACACCTACTAGCCTGAACTTATTTCCATCGGAATCCATGTGAGTAAAGGAATCGGACCCATCGACTTCTACAATTCCTATATCATTCATAAAAATAGCATTCTCGATCTCGGTACTGTGAATGTGTTTCCTTTTTTTTCGCCTCCGAAGGCCATCAAGAGATCCAANAAGATAGAAAAACCCCCCATATGCAGTCGCAAACTCTATTTTATTGTATGCATATCCATAAAAAGTCGGGCCATCGATAGGAGGAGCAAATTCTTTTAAGATTATGATTACAATATAAGTGATCCAGATTGCGATTGCAGTAACCAATAACCACAAAATAAATTTACTGAAGAACCAACGAACAAAGGTTATTGGATGCCATCGAAAAGTCTGCGATGCTGACATGAAAGGTAAAATAATAGTAGATAATAATAGAGATAATAGGATTAGGTAGATTGCCCCCTGTTTGGATTTGCGGTAAATGTCACGCCCGAAACTAAATCCAAAACCAGCTACGGCAGTACCAAATACGGTGTGACTAACTTTCGATACAAGGGATTCTGTCATACTGATCCATGCTCCTTAGAAAAGTGTGCCAGACTTCAAACATCAAGAA
>JGI24023J19991_10003819_pt1 | contig 10467 bp, 6 predicted proteins | sample Cruoilmetagenom1_FD_19991 | JGI IMG/M metagenome (IMG submission 19991)
GCGCCAATCTGGATAATCTGGTCATAATTAAGTTGCTATTTATTTATCAAGAGAAGGAGAATAGTCCTGAAAAGAGTCAGGGAGATAGGGAGATAGGGACTACGGATCACTGCTTTTTGAAAGTCTGCTGCAGAAGCTCGATTTGCTGCGAAACATCTTTCTCAAAACCAGCCGGACCGGGACAGGGAGCCTGCTCCTGGATAAAGACCAGAAAGCTATCGTTGGCAGCCTGGTCAAAAGCAAGCCCGAAACTGCGTTCCTTCGGAACCGTCTGCACAACAGCCTGCTTCATACGCGAGACCTGATCAATATATTTGCATTGCAGAGCGATCCCATTGAGCCTGCCCAGAGCCTTGACGGCATCATAGCGTGCATCGGCGTCTGCATCGGCTACGACTGAAGACATGACAAAGAGTGAGGCAAGAACGAAAGGAGTTATAAGAATCTGCATCCAGTGCTTCCCGGCAAGCAACATATTTAGATATCAGGATACTACTCTATTTGCCCTGATAACACCTGCAAAAATTATCAATTTTCACGAATGCCGCAACCTCTCAATAGCACCCCCGTACTTTACATAAACCTGTAGATTGCAATAAGCGACAGCGCCTTGCGCCCTACACTTTAACGAACCCGCATATTGCACGGAGTTATTGAAAAGGCGCCGTTTATCTTGCCATCATCCTCAAATATCAGGATATAATCCTCAGTCACATCTTACAGCCACTCACCATCTGGAATAATAGTATGAGAATTACCCTGTTTGCCCTGCTCCTCTTGATTTCACCCGGCATATTTGCAGCCATCCCGGCCACCCCGGTGATGACCCTGTATCAGTTCAACGGCAAACTCGAAATCCCCTACTACGAAGTCAACTCTTTTTCCAAATCGGGAACAGCCAGACCGGCAGGGACCCTGAAGCAGGGAACATCGCTGATCCCCTGCCTGGTGATCAAAAACGGCAAACCCCTGACCAACAGCGGCGGCACACCCTTCGTCGGCTTCAAAATCCTGCTCGATTCAGGCACAGCCACACCAGCCTCGGTCAACAAATTCAACGACACCGTCAAACAGCGTAAAGCCATGAGCGTGCAAAACCACCACTGTGACAGCAGCGTCAAGCATGTCATCAATATTCGCAAACTGTTCGAGAAAAACCGCGCCCCGTTTTTCGATCCTCCCGGCAAAGCAACAAGCGGCGGCAGCGGCAAGGGAACCCTGGATTCTATCGTCCGCGCCTTTCACAACTCATCTCAATGCGCGGGCGTCAACAGACGCGTCATCGGGCGCCGCCTCGCCCTGCAAAATGCCTGGGCTAGCTTCATCGACAAGAACAGCAGTCGCTGGCCGGGGAGCAAACTCAAGCAGGCCAGGCACCTCGACTACACCATGCGCACTGCCATCTTCGAAGGACATCTTGATCGGGGCTGCAACGCCTACGGTGCCTGCGAGCGCAATATCATCGCGCTTTCAATACGCAATCGCGGTAGAGAGAGCTGTGCAAAATACCAGGGGTGCCGCTTCAACGGTGACTTTCAGGGCGTCTCGTCCAAGGTCTCGCAATACAACATCTGGGATGAATACCTGACCCAGATCTCCGGCATCACCGCCTGCTTTTTACGCGCTGACCTGGCAAACAACAACTCCAACGCAGACTTTTACAGAAAAGTGCAAAGCATGTATGCGCAAAACGTACCGGATGTCGAGCGCATCCTGTTTGGCGGCGACAAGGATCTCAAGAATATCTTCCCGGGCAACTCCATGGCGGATATCAAGGCGCTCAGGCACTACTATCACGCCCCTGCAATGGGGAAATGCTTCCCCAATCACAAGCGGGTAGAGTATATCTCCGGCGCTGTAGCAACCAGGGGAAAAGATTTCGCCCTGATTGCCAACACCAGGATCCGTGTCGACAAGGCTGCAAAGGGAGGCTATTATTTCAGGGATGTCGATGTCGAGCAGTTGGAAGAACGGGATGTGGTCAATCTCCTCGACGACTACAAAGGCTTTATCATCGATGGTCGAAAGGTCTCCCTGAAAGCATCATCCTGCCCCGCCTACGGAATACCTCGCGGCTGCAAGAAGAAAAACATCGGCCGCTACCGCAGAACTCCGGGCTGGCTTAACGCCGGAAAACCGCTTGAACTCAAGTGCAACATTCAGGATCGTGGTAAATCATGCAACGCATCGGGAACGCTGAAAAGCGTGAAAGTCGGCGGCGTTTGCGATACTCAGATGCGGCCGGTCTCCGGGGTAAGGTAGGAGACAGCCAATCGGGATTTCTACCAGAGCCTGGGCATACATCCCGAAGAACATGACGCGACCAGCGTTCAGATAACTTCCGTAACGCAGGAGAAGCGTATAGAGACTGGAAACAGCATGGCTATACTGTTCATCGGTATTATGTTGTATAGGCCATGCATCTTATAACTTCTCAATACCCCCGTGCAATTCGCAGCCAGAAGGCAGCTCCTGCGGTATGTGCAAATTCCAAATGGATCGAGGAGTGGTCATCTGACCACGATTGAAAAGAGACCGCATACTACATTCGCACATGGGGTTATTGAGAAGTTACTGCATCTTTTCCCAGGCATGTGAAGAAATGGCTAATCATCACTCATGCCCCTAACCGCACTTACTCTCCCCACAACTCAGACAGGTCATACAGCCGTCCATCATCACCACTGCCCTGGTATGACACTTGTCGCACAGGGTGGCACCAGCTGGAAAGTCACTTGAGTCATCCTCCTCCTTCTCTGCTGTGTGCAGTTGACCTGCTTCATACTCAGCTTTTTTCTGCTCGATCAGCTTTTGCTGCTCTTCATCAAGCCGATGGTCTCCGATCATACCGATCATTTTCAGGTGTGATTCGATGGCGTCGCCGATTTCAGCAACGAGTGATGGCATGAACTTGCCGCCTTTTTTGAAGTAGCCGCCTTTGGGGTCGAATACGCTGTGCATCTCCTCGACCAGGAAGGTGACATCGCCGCCCTTGCGGAATACTGCTGACATGATGCGCGTCAGCGCGAGGATCCACTGGAAATGATCCATGTTTTTCGAGTTGATGAAGACCTCGAATGGACGGCGCTTCTCGTGGGGCGTCCCCGGATTGAGAAGAATATCGTTGATGGTGACGTAGAGCGCATGCTCCGACAGAGGAGTCTTAATTTTGTAGGTGCTGCCCAGCAGCATTTCGGGGCGCTGCAGTTTTTCGTGCATGCGCACGATCTCTGCCTTTTCATGATGTTCGGAACCGGTTCCGACCGCTACTGACTCTGCATCATCGGTTTGACGACCTGGGGCTTGTGGCCCTTCTATTGCAGTTTCACAGGCTACAATCTTCTGCTCAATTTTAATTGGCATTTGGTTTTCCTCCTGTTTATTTTCGTTCTTTTCATGACTTTGATGGTCGCATGAAGAAGCTTGGTTACCAACAATCATGCTGCAATGCACTGTCGCCTGTTACTCCCTGCGTTACTTGTTTATAAGCGGCCATAATAGCCTTCCTTGAGTGCGTCATAGAGATTGGCGGCTGTATGTACTTCACCGTCGTAGTCAATCTCCTCGTTGCCTTTGAGCTCGATGGTTTCACCACTCTCCAGGGTAAAGCGATAACTGGTATTGGCGAGGTCCTGTTCCTTTACCAGCACCCCCTGAAAGGCCTGCGGGTTGAAACGGAAGGTGGTGCATCCCTTGAGCCCTTTTTCGTAAGCGTACATGTAGATATCCTGGAATGGCTCGAATGGATAGTCAGGGGGGACATTGGCAGTCTTGGAGATCGAGGAGTCGATCCATTTCTGCGCCGCCGCCTGGACATCCACATGCTGCGTGGGCGTNACATCATCGGCAGTGATGAAATAACCAGGCAGCTGGTGCTCGCCATCACTGGCGGANGGGTCTGCATCGGCATTGACGAGTGCGCGATAGGCAAGCAATTCACTGGAGAGCACATCGACTTTCTGCTTGCACTTTTTGCCTTCGCGAATGATATTGCGGCTGTAGCTATGGGCAAACGAGGGCTCGATGCCGTTGCTTGCATTATTTCCCAGCGAGAGGCTGATAGTCCCCGTGGGAGCGATGGAGCTGTGATGTGTATAACGGCAGCCATGTTTACATATCGCATCCGTAATCTCTGACGGGAACTGCTGCATATAGCGGCTGTATTTCGCCATCAGTGTTGAAGCGGAGAGTTTGTCGCCTGGTTTGACGCCATCTTTCACCATTTCGGGACGCGCGGCCAGCATCTCGGCTGTCACCTCGAAGCTCTCCGCCAGCAGCGGCGCCGGCCCCTTCTCTTTTGCCAGTTCGATACCAGTGCGCCATCCCTCTTCCGCCATCTCCCTGGCGACACGCTCGGTAAACTCTAGAGACTCTGGAGCACCATACTTCATCTTCAGCATAGTGCAGGCGGAACCGAGACCCAGAAAACCCATGCCATGGCGGCGTTTGCGCATGATCTCGTCACGCTGCTGCTGCAGCGGCAGGCCGCTGATCTCGACGACGTTGTCGAGCATGCGCGAGAAGATCGCAACCACCTCGCGGAAACGCGGCCAGTCGAATGCGGCCCGGTCGGTAAATGGATGTTCGATGAAAGTGGTGAGATTGATCGAGCCCAGCAGACAGGCTCCGAATGGCGGTAATGGCTGCTCTCCGCAGGGATTGGTGGCGCGAATCTCCTCGCAATACCAGTTGTTGTTCATCTCATTGACCTTGTCGATGAGAATAAAACCCGGTTCCGCATAATCATAGGTGGAGGTCATGATCAGCTTCCACAATCTCCTGGCGGGAATGGTTTCATAGACGCGGCAGGCAACCTCCCCCTTCTCATTGGCGATGTAGCCCTCATCGAGCGGCCAGTGTCTCCAAAGAATGCTGAATTCACCCGACTCCATTTCATGTTCTGTAGCGGGGAACAACAGCTTCCACTGCTGATCATTTTTTACAGCCTGCATGAATTCATCGGTAATCAGGCAGGAGAGATTAAACTGCCGCAGACGCCCATTCTCGCGTTTTGCCTTGATGAAATCGATAATATCCGGATGCGAGATATCGAATGTCGCCATCTGCGCGCCGCGTCGTCCGCCGGCGGATGAGATGGTGAAACACATGGCATCAAAGATGTCCATGAACGAGAGCGGTCCCGAAGTGCGTGCGCCTGCGCCGCTGACATAGGCGCCCCTGGGCCGCAGCGTGGAGAATTCATAACCGATTCCACATCCCGCCTTGAGCGTCAGACCCGCCTTATGGAGAGTCGTTAAAATGCCATCCATAGAGTCGGGAAGTGTTGCGGAAACCGTGCAGTTGATGGTGCTGGTGGCCGGCTTGTGCTGCAGTGCGCCGGCGTTTGAGATAATGCGGCCTGCCGGGATGGCCCCGTTTTTCAGCGCCCACAGGAATTTCGCATACCAGTAGGCGCGCTTCTCTTCACCCTCTTCGGCTTCGGCCAGCGCCCTGGCGACCCGCTGCCAGGTATCATCGAGAGTCTCGTCGATGACCTCCCCCTGCATGCTCTTGAGACGGTATTTTTTATCCCAGATATCCAGCGAAGCAGGCTGCAGTTGAATTGGCTGCCAGCTCCCTGCAGCATCATGGATTTTAGCGATGTTTGTTATGCTCATTGAGAGCTCCTCCCGGGTGGCTGCTGCAGTTGGCTGATAGATGCTCTCATTCTGCAACAATTGGAATAAATTCTACATATTGTGTTTTTTTACAATAATAGCCCCTACATGTAGATTGTCAAGAGAAAATAGAGAAACAGGGGAGAGACCATGGCTTGCGTTTCCATGAGCCGCAAACCGTGGCCTCTCTCCTATCTTTTGATTTTTTCCCAGGAGTCGCGCAGGGTGACGACGCGGTTCATGACCAGCTTGTCGCTGGTCATGTTGTCACGACAGAAGTAGCCTTCACGTTCAAACTGGAAATACTCACCCGGCTGCGCATCGCCCAGCGAAGATTCAAGCATGGCGTTTTCAACCACGACCAGGGATTGAGGATTGAGATGCTGTTTCCAGTCTTCGACCTCCCTGTCCGCATCCGGGGCCGGATGAGAGAAAAGACGGTCATAGAGACGCACTTCGGCCTTGACGCCATGTTTTTCCGACACCCAGTGGATAACGCCCTTGATCTTGCGATCCGGCGGATTTTTTCCAAGCGTGTCGGGGTCATAACTGCAGCGCAGTTCACTGATCTCACCGTGTGAGTCTCTAATGATCTCATTACAGCGAATCACATAGCTGTTGCGCAACCGCACCTCACCGCCGCTCACCAGGCGCTTGAACTTTCTGTTCGGCGCCACCTCCATGAAGTCATTTCGATCGATATAGAGGAGGCGATCGAAAGGAAGAGCGCGTGTGCCCATGCTCTCATCCTTGGGATGGTTGGGCGCGGAGAGCTCTTCGAACTGCTCTTCCGGGTAGTTGGTGATCTCTACACGCAGCGGATTCAGCACCGCCATGCGGCGCGGTGCGGACTGTTCCATATCTTCGCGAATGCAGCTCTCGAGCATTCCCATCTCGATGCTGTTGTCCGACTTGGTGATACCAATACGGTTGCAAAAGTCCCGAATCGAAGCAGATGTATAGCCGCGGCGGCGCAGCCCGGCGATTGTCGGCATACGCGGGTCGTCCCAGCCGGAGACCAGGCCGTCATCCACCAGCTGCGTCAGCTTGCGCTTGCTCATAACGGTATATTGCAGATTGAGACGTGAAAACTCGATCTGCTGCGGATGGCAGTCGATCGTGATGTTATCCAGCACCCAGTCGTACAGTGGACGGTGATCCTCGAACTCCAGCGTACACAGCGAGTGGGTGATTCCCTCCAGTGCATCGGAGATGGGATGGGTAAAGTCATACATCGGGTAGAGACACCAGGCGTCACCGGTCTGGTGATGGATCAGGCCGCTTCGGATGCGGTAGATGACCGGATCGCGCATGTTGATATTGGGGGACGCCATGTCGATTTTCGCACGCAGTACCCGGCTGCCGTCCTCAAACTCACCACCGCGCATGCGCTCGAAAAGGTCGAGATTCTCCTCTACCGAACGCTCACGCCATGGGCTGTTCCTGCCGGCTTCGGTGAGAGTACCGCGGTATTCACGCATGTCATCTGCAGAGAGTTCGCAGACATAGGCAAGCCCCCTGGTGATCAGCTCGACTGCAAAGTCATGCAACTGCTCAAAGTAGTCCGAGGCGAAGTAGAGATTGTCCCAGTGGTATCCCAGCCACTCGACATCATGCTTGATGGCGTCGACAAACTCCTCCTCCTCCTTCTGCGGATTGGTGTCGTCAAAGCGCAGGTTGCAGCTGCCGCTGTAATCCTCGGCAATACCGAAATTCAGCACGATCGATTTTGCGTGACCGATGTGCAGGTAGCCGTTTGGCTCCGGAGGGAAACGCGTTGCTATACTGCTGTGCTTGCCGCTGGCCAGATCGGCATCAACTACCTGGCGGATAAAATTTGTTGGTTTCTGCTCTTGCATCTAACTTCTCAAATAAACAATGTATTACCAGTGTTCCATCAAGGTTGGATTGATGGAGCACAAGTGAAATCAAGATTTCTCTATCCAGGCAATTGCCTGGTCGATGCGGCGCAGCGTCGCCTCTCTGCCAACCAGCGAAAGCGTCAGATCGAGGTCTGGCGAGGGCGCTCCACCTGTGACAGCAATGCGCAGCGGCATAGCCACTTTGCCAAAACCAACTTCAAGCTGCTCAACTACGCCTGCAACGGCAGCATGCAGGAATTCCCGCGACCACCCATCCAACTCCGCAAGTGCTGTTTTGACGGCGTTCAATGGCTCAATAGCCTCCGGTTTGAGCGCCCGCTTTGCCGCCTTGGCTTCATATTCATCGAAATCCCGATAGTAAAAGAGCGAAATGTCAGCAAGCTCTTCGAGTGTCTGTGCGCGTTCACGCTGCGCCTCGACAACTGCCTGCAGATGATGCCCCACAGTGACCTCGAGGCCGCGCTGATTCAGATGCGGCGCCAGCTGAATCGCAACATGGCGGGCATCGTGCTGCTTCAAATAGTACTGATTGATCCACAGCAATTTTTCAGTGTTGAAGGCGGATGGCGCCTTGTTGACGCCCTCCAGTTCAAACAGCTCCGTCATCTCGTCACTGGAGAAGATTTCCTGGTTGCCATGGGACCAACCCAGCCGCACCAGGTAGTTGAGCAATGCATCCGGGAGGTAACCCTCCTCCTTGTACTGCATGACGCTGACTGCGCCGTGGCGCTTGGAGAGGCGTGCGCCGTCATCGCCGAGAATCATCGGCAGATGCGCATATTTCGGAACAGGCAGATTTAGCGCCTGCAGCATATTGATCTGCCGCGGAGTGTTGTTGATATGGTCATCGCCGCGAATCACATGCGTGATACCCATATCGGCATCATCCACCACCACAGTCAGGTTATAGGTGGGAGATCCATCGCTGCGGCGAATGATCAGGTCATCGAGTTCGCGGTTGTTGATAAGCATCCTGCCACGAATGATATCTTCTACAACCACATCACCTTCATCAGGATTGCGAAAACGGATCACATGCGGCACATCTCCGGCAATATCCAACCCTCTGCAATGGCCATCATAGCGTGGCTTCTCCTTGCGCTTCATCTGTTCATCACGCAGCCCGTCGAGACGCTCCCTGCTGCAGTTGCAGCGGTAGGCGACCCCCTTCATCATGAGCGACTCGATCACCTCCTCGTAACGCTCAAAACGCTCTGTCTGAAAAAAAGGGCCTTCATCATAGTCGAGTCCCAGCCACTCCATGCCTTCAAGAATAGCGTTGACTGACTCCTGTGATGAGCGTTCCAGGTCGGTATCTTCGATGCGCAATACGAATTCGCCGCCATGTTTGCGCGCGTAAAGCCAGGAGAAGAGTGCTGTGCGGGCTCCGCCGACGTGCAGAAAACCGGTAGGACTGGGAGCAAATCTGGTGCGAATAGTCATGCTTTTATGGGGCTCCACCTAAAGTTGGCAGTTGGCAGTTGGCAGTTGGCAAAAGCCTAATCGAGTCATTGCAATCTGACAGCTCCTCAAAATATCCGTGTTCTACTTGAACCTGGTGCTATGCACCCTGCGAGTTGATGGAATCGCAGGATGCTGGGGATTGTGGAGAAGTTACGCAATCAGTAAATAATTTGTTGTTTTTGCTGCCAACTGACGACCGTATGCTTTCTTGTCAGTTCTTCATTATCTTCACAGAAGTGTCGGCGCGCAACTGCTTGATATAGCCGGCCAGTGAACTTTTTCCGCGTGCCGCCTCCATGTTTTGACGTTCACTATCACGCTCTTCCGCTGTGAGTGCAGCCGGATCGCCATCGATGACCGAGGAAACAGCCATCACTGCAAAACCGCCGTTGTCCAGCTCTGCCTTGCCGTAACTGCTCTTTCCCTCTTCGGGACGTGGCATCGCGAAGGCCTTGCTTACAATGCCTGGAGCGATCTCCGAGTTTCCGGTGCGCTTTACAGTTTTATCCTGTACGAGTTTTAATAATTCGTCCGCTGCAATATCGCCCATACTACCACCCTCCTGCATGAGCTTGTTCAGTACCTGGTCAGCGTGCTTCCGGGTGAGCTCCGTAGTCTGCTCTTTTTCCAGAATCGAGCGAATCCCGGCATTGACCTCATGCAGGGGTTTTGCGGTCGCCTCTTCATGATTCGCCACACGAATAACCATGTAGTTATCGTCCTCAAGCTCCAACACGTCACTGTTGCGTCCGGAGTTCAGCACATCGTCACCAAAGGCCGCTTCGATAATTTTTGCGTTGGCAAACTTGCCGCTTGCTCCCGTGCGTGGTACCCAGTCACTCTCCTGGATTTTGACGCCGATTGCATCGGCTACCGTCTGCAGTGTGCCTGAATCCGCATAGGAGAGTTCTGCAAGCTGGTCATACTTCTCGCCGAAGAATTCATCAGCTTCTCTCTTTTTGAGTTCATCAGCCAACTTCTGTTTGACATCATCAAATGACTGCAATTCGCCACCCTCGACCTTTGTTACCTGGATGATGTGATAGCCGAATCGCGAACGCACCAGTTCACTGATTTGATCCTGCTGCAGAGCAAATGCCGCATCTTCAAAGGGCTTGACCATCATGCCGCGTTCGACCACGCCAAGATCACCGCCATTGGAACCGGAGCCCTTGTCATCAGAGTGTTCCCTGGCCAGAGCAGCAAAATCGCCCCCGGCTTTAATCTCGTCAAGCAGCTTTAACGCCTCGACTTTAGCGTCGTCATCACTGACATCACCGCCAACCTTGATCAATATATGACGAGCAGTCCGTGTTTCAGGACTTATGAACTCACTCTTCCGCTCTTCATAACTCTCCCTGAGCTGCTCTTCGTTGATGCTGATATCAGCTGACAGGGCAGCATGATTGAGCTCCACATACTCCAGTTTGACGCGTTCCGGGCGGCGGAAATTTTGCTTGTTTTCGTTGTAATAGGTTTCAATATCGCTGTCGCCGATCTCG
>JGI24023J19991_10003820_pt1 | contig 10459 bp, 12 predicted proteins | sample Cruoilmetagenom1_FD_19991 | JGI IMG/M metagenome (IMG submission 19991)
AGACCTGATGGCAATGCCTCCCTTCGAGGGCAGGGATAATTCCCACTTGAAGCAGGGTGACCGAATCTCCCACTCCAATGCTCACCCCGGGGGGAATCATATCAAGGACCTTTGAGCAGGCTGCCTCTCGATCAGGAAGATAGTGAGCCTTTATGTTATTCCTCTCTAGGGAGGCAACGCATCTTAGGGCTAATTGCTCCCAGTACCATCGATTTTCCTGGTCTAGATTACGCTCATCTGCCATGGAAAATCCCCCCTTGGCCCTTAGAAGGTATAGGTGAGGGTATAATACTTGAGAATGGTTAGCCCTGAGGCAAGACCACCAAACTGCGTTTGGAATTTACTCCAAACGGGCCCCATCACTGGGTTTTCCCCTGGCTCTACTAGGTATAGCTTCTCAAATCCCTCATTGCTAAATATCTTGAACTCTGCGGGAATGAGAGCATAAAACAGCCCTTTCTTTGTTAGCTCCTCGTCAAATCTCTCCCCGGCGATCACCACTGTTTTGCCGCGGCGCCACGCCCTAAAGCGGCGGATCAGTTCGATCAAATCGAAGCGGCGAGGAGGATTTTCACCCATAAGCATCACCTCTGGGGAGGGCATAAACCTTAGATAGCCATCAATCCTGTTGGGATCAAACTTGATCACATAGGTCCTAAATCTGATCAGCTTCTGGATCAAAAATCCGGGATAAAATATGAACCACGAGAAAGGGTTTTTCTGCCGTAGTTGGGGAGGAACATTCTTGTCCACAAACCTTTTCATCTGCCGTCTATCCCTCCATCGCATCGGCCTCATCTCCAAAAGTCCCGGTGGGGTGGGGATATTCCCCTCGATAGGCGGTATGGCGAGCTCAAAGCTAGTCCACTCCTTGGCCACCGCAAATCCCATCTCTTGGAAGACATCGATGTACCATGGTGGGGTATAAGTGAGCGCTGGGGGGGGTTGCCCCTCTCCCTCGGCAAGAAGTCCCCAAAAGTTATGACCTCTCACCACCACCGCCCCCGCCCCCTTCTCTCTCAATCGGCCGAGACAATGCTCGATGATAATCTGTGCCTTGTCTTTATGTTCAGGGATAATGGCAAGATCATCAATCGAGCCAAGCTTTTCCTTCTCCAGCCCTGCTTTTACCTCCATGCCCAGCTTATTCCATTGCTCTTGGGTTTTGGCAAACCGGTTATCTAAGGTTATCGCCGCCCGGGCGATGGGCTTAGCTTCATGGTGAAGGATAAAGAACTCCTTATCCCTGCCTCTTCTTTTGCGCCAGTCATCGGGATAAACAGCGGGGACAGGGTAGGGCGAGTTAGCGAAAGCTTCCCTAGCCACCTCTCGCCATATCGCCCCGGTCTTTTTGTCTAGCTTGGCACCTAAGGATAGGATTTCTCCCTGGCTCATTTTACCCTCCGTTGGTTCAAATAGAGTCTGTTGAGGCTAAAATTTACCAATATTATGCAGCTTATCGGCCAACAAATCAATGAGTAGAATTTTCATCACCAGCCTGATATTTGTTTATAGTTGGCCGCAAATTCGGCATGCCTCTTGCTGCTGAGGCGAGGGAGTTGGGCAACAGACTCACCTGAGCCAACCCGCACCAAGGCGCGGGAATCCTACACACAGTCATGCGAAAGAGTACAATCAGCGCAGAAGTTGGGGCATGTCCGTGCCGAGGCGGACACGATACAGACAAAGGCTGAGAAAATGTTTGCCAATCGTTCTCTGGGTTAAATAAGCATAATTTATATTGCATTAATAAATTGCTTATGATAAAATTTACCCGTGCATAGTTACTGGACACCGAAAACAAGGATCATCCTTGCCGGGCTGGTTTTTGGGCTGTTTGCCTCGCTGCTAACCAAGTGGGGCAATCCGCCAAATATGGGCATTTGCGTGGCTTGCTTCTATCGCGACATAACCGGGGCACTCGGCTTGCATCGCGCCGAGGTGGTACAATACCTCCGCCCAGAGATTATGGGTTTTGTGCTGGGTGCCTTTATCACCTCTTTTGCCTTCGGCGAGTTTCGCTCCCGGGGGGGTTCGTCTCCGCTAATTCGTTTTGTTCTTGGCGCCTTTTTTATGATTGGCGCCTTGGTATTCCTCGGTTGCCCTATCCGGGCTCTGGTTCGCCTTGCTGGCGGTGATCTCAATGGCATCACTGCTTTAGTGGGCGTTGTCTTTGGAGCTTTCTTGGGCATTATGTGCCTGAGACGAGGCTTTACTTTGGGACGCTCGGTAAAGATGTCCACTATTGCTGGCTGGATAATGCCGGCTATCATGATGGTATTTCTTTTGTTAGTTATCTTCAAGCCAAGCTTTATCTTCTTCAGCACCAAGGGGCCTGGCTCAATGCATGCTGCGCTGTGGATTTCACTTCTTATTGGGCTTGTAGTCGGTTTCCTAGCTCAGAGAACGAGGATGTGCTTTGTGGGCGGCTGGCGAGACTTGATGCTGGTCAGGGACAGCTATCTTTTCAGTGGGATTGCTGCCTTCTTCGTCGGTGCACTAATCTCGAACTTCGCTCTTGGAGAGGTAAGTTGGGGATTTGTGGGGCAGCCAGTGGCTCATGACAACCACCTGTGGAACTTCCTTAGCATGGCCCTGGCTGGGTTGACCGCCACTCTTTTGGGCGGCTGCCCGCTGCGGCAGACAATTCTCTCTGGGGAAGGTGACGCTGATGCCGGGATAACTATCCTTGGTCTGCTGGTGGGGGCTGGTTTTGCTCACAACTTCCTTCTGGCAAGCAGTAGCCAGGGTCCCTCCGACTTCGGCACATGGGCAGTGATCATTGGCTTGGTTTTTGCCCTGATTATTGGCTTGCTGATGAGGGAGAAGGTGTGAAGGCATTTGAACCGATTTGAACAGTACAACAATTAAGGGCATTCATGGTATTTGGGAAGCGAAAAAAGAAGCCTTGCTTTGAAGGCGGTGGGCTGGTGCTATTTGCCGACGTGCCAGACGCCATGAAGGCAGAGAAGATACTTAAAAGTGCCGGCTATCCTGTTAAGCTGGTTGCCCCACCACCTCATCTACGCAAGGGCTGCGATCTAGCTTTAGAAATAAATCTGGTGGAGCAAACCGGCATTGAACGGTTGCTCAGGGAAGGAAATGCTGAATATATCAGTGTTGCTCCACTCAGGGCGGGGAGTTCACAGCTTTTGGAGATCGTTCAAGTAACCGATTTCGGTGACTGGGTGATGGTCAAGGCGGGCAACATGAAGCTCACCTTTGATAAAAACAGTGGTGTTATCATAAACACCTCCGGTGGTGGTTGCCCCGACATCCCCTATCTTCACGCTGAGTTAATCGGTAAGAAGCTCACCGAAGCTCCCAAACCCAGGGACATTGGCTTCACCTTATGTGCTTTGATGCTGGATCGGGCTGTGGAAGAATGCCTGGCGATTTGGGAAGAGAAAAGGGGTTGAAATGATGCTCATTGCCGGAACAGTTCCCATTAAGAATTTACTGCTGACCTGGGGGGAGGCGAGACTGGAGGGAGACTCTCTGGCCGTAAATGACCATAGTATCCCTTGCACCCAAGGCACTGGAGCCATGATCAGCGCTGCGCTGGCTGTCACCAAGTATCTGAAGCTTGACCCGCCTCAAGTTCTACTTTGTGGGGATATTGGTGATGGTAAGGGGAGCAGATCGATCTATGAATATCTTATCCAAAACTTGCCTCAACTTTCTCCGCAGGTATTAGTGCTGCACTATTGGCTCCCGGATATGGCTTTGATGAGGGGGCTCTGCGAATCAATTGAAAAGTGCCCCCAAAAGCCAATTATGATTGCTGACGCTGCTTCGATGTATGCTGCTAAAGCTTGCGGGCTGGCCTCAAAATTCGACATCTTTACCCCGGATTCATGTGAGATGGCTTTTCTGGCTGACCCCGAGGCCACACATCCTGCTTATATCAATAGGCACCTTTTTGATACCGATATAACCCAGACTCCTAAACTGGTGGCCACCGCTTATCAACTCAAGAGCGCAGCCAAGTTGCTTTTGGTTAAAGGGGCGATTGATTATGTGGTCAAGGATGGGGAGGTTGTGGAAACTATCACTGAGCCCAATATGCCTGAACTGGAGGCCATCGGAGGAACTGGTGATACCATCACTGGTCTGGTCTCTGCTTTTGCCTATGCTGAATTGGAATTACATGAGGCGGCTATAATTGCAGCTAAATCAAATCGCATGGCGGGGAAATTCGCCCACGCCACCCCAGCTACCAAGGTGTGGCAAATCATCGAGCAATTTCCTGCTGTGTTTGGGGAATATCTATGTGAGTGGAGTGGAGTTTGTTTTATCAAAGCAGGTCGAGAAAGCTGAGGAGGTTTGGTAATGACGCTGGAATCTCTGGATGACATGGCCCTAAAAGAAGGCGACAAGGTTGCGGTGGTGGCCAAGGCGATGAATGTGCTGCTGGTCAAAAGAAAATGAAAAAGGGGAGAGCAATGGTCGAGGTCGATGTGCGTGGTTTTTCCTGTCCCATACCGGTGGTTAGGACAAAGAAAGCCATCGATGCAAATCCAAACCAGCCGATAGTTGTCTTGGTAGAGACTGCAGTTTCAAAAGAAAATGTCTCTCGGCTGGCCCGAAGCAAGGGGTATTCTGTCCAGATAGAGCAAGTAGTCGGAGATGAGTATCATCTGTTACTTACCCCTCTGATGAAGTGAGAAAGGGGGATATAAATACAATAGCAGCGATTAGTTCTCAACAGAGGCCTGGGGGGTTAAATGAACAAGGCAAATCAAGTGGCTGAGGGAGTTAAACTACGCCTTACCGAGACTGTTTCTGGTGCTGGTTGAGCCTGCAAGATAGGTCCGGGGGACCTAAATAAGGCGCTATGCGGGCTGCCACTGATTGCTGACCCAAATCTGATCGTGGGTATGGAGAGGGCTGAGGATGCCGGTGTCTATAAGCTGAGTGAAGACCTAGCTATCGTTCAGACCCTTGACTTCTTCACCCCTATTGTCGACGATCCCTATACTTTTGGCGAAGTTGCCGTGGCTAATGCCTTGAGTGATGTCTATGCCATGGGAGGGGAACCCATTGTAGCTATGAACATAGTTTGTTTTCCCATAAAGAAAATGGATATATCCATACTACAGCAAATTCTGCTTGGTGGATTAGACAAGATGCGGGAGGCAGGGGTGATCTTGGTGGGCGGACATAGCGTGGAAGACGATGAGTTGAAGTATGGGCTCTCCGTCACCGGAGTCATCCACCCGGAAAGAGTATGGCTTAACACCGGTGCCAAGGTGGGAGATAAACTTATCCTCACCAAACCCTTGGGCACAGGGATCATCAATACTGCCCTGAAGGGAGGGTTAGCAGATGAGGAACTGGTGGCTAAGTCGATAAAATGTATGATTGCCCTGAACAAAAAAGCCTCGGAGCTGGCCATGGAGGCAGAGGTTCATGCTTGTACCGATGTAACCGGCTTTGGCTTTCTGGGCCATGCCTGCGAGATGATTGAAGGGNCTGATGTTGGGATGGTGATTTACTCCTCTGTAGTTCCGGTTTTACCTGGGACGGAAGAGTATGCCCAGATGGGACTCATCCCCGCTGGGACAATTCGTAATCGGGATTTTCGCCTTCCCATGATTGAGCTGGCCACTGAGATATCCGATGAGAGGTTGCTCATCCTGTTTGATGCCCAAACCTCAGGAGGGCTGCTTATCTCTGTGCCTGGGCAAGAGGCAGAGGCATTGCTTAAAAGGATGCATGAGGAGAGTATAGAGGAGGCAGCGATCGTTGGTGAGGTAGTAGATGAGCCGAAGGGGAAGATCGTGGTAAAATAGAGTAGAAATGATCGATATAACCATCCCCGGCAGGGGAAGCTATCAGTTCAAGTATCTCGTCCTAGATTTGAATGGCACTATCGCCTTGGACGGAGGGGTTATCTCTGGGGTAGCGGAGCAGCTTTGTCAGCTTGGCAGGTTAGTTGATATCTCCATCGTTACTGCGGATACGCAGGGCAGCGCCTCCCGATTGGAACTGGAGCTTGGCCCCAAGATAGACAAAATAGAGCCCGGCACCGAGGATGCTCAAAAGCTTGCCCTGGTCAAGCAACTGGGGGAGAAGAATACTATCTGTATCGGGAATGGCTCCAACGATGCCTCCATGCTAAGGGAATCGGCTCTAGGCATTTGCGTATTGGGCACAGAAGGGGCAGCTACGGAGGCAATATTGAGCGCTGATGTAGTAGTTGGGGATATCAATGCTGCCCTAGAACTATTGCTAAAGCCGGACAGATTAGTGGCTACATGGCGAAAATAACCGACTTGCCACGGAGCTTGAAGAGGGGTATAATATTAATAACAAGGTAAACCCTCATGGGCGGTTGCCCACCAACGAATCATGAAAATAGGTTGTCGTTGCGAGGGGCAAGGCCCCGAAGCAATTTCGGGATAATGAGAGTGAGATTGCTTCCCCTTCGCTTCGCTCAGGGTCGCAATGACACATGGGGAATCTATTTTCGGAGTAAAGGCGCAGTAGAGGAGGTGGGATAATGAGAGCACAAACTAAACCTAGATTAGATTTTTCTCCACAGGATATCTTGGATTTCACTCGCTACAAATATCAAAAAGAGCTGAGGAACATCAAAGGGCCTCAATTTGTCTTGTGGGAGGTAACTCATGCCTGTAATCTGCGCTGTCGCCATTGTGGTATAGCCGCGGGGAGACCGGGGGACGATGAGCTGAACACTGAACAGGCGATCAACGTCTTAGACAATATCTCTAAATCGGGGATTTCAGCCTTGATGCTTCTCGGTGGGGAGCCATTGGTAAGAAAAGACATCGTCGAGCTTTTGAGCTACGCCTCACGGCAATTTCAGACGCTGGTCTGCACTAACGGTGTTCTGCTGAGTAAGGAATATGCCAGGAGACTGAGAGATGCCGGACAAGACATATGTATCGCGATTAGCTTAGACGGGGCCTCACCCCAAAGCCACGATTTTATCCGTGGTGAAGGCAACTTCGCTAAAGCAATGGAGGGGATAAAAAATTGCCTTGAGGTTGGCCTTCAGGTGAGTGTTATGGCTACAATTTCCCAGGCAAATTTAGCCGAGCTCCCCGATATGATAAAGCTAGCCCAAGATTTGGGGGTTTCCCCCTTCTCGGTAAAGGAATTCATCCCTTGTGGCCGGGGGGAAAGGATTTCTCAACTTGCGTTAACTACTGAGCAGAGAAAGGAAATGAGTGAGTATTTGGCTGAAAGATGCCAGGAACCATTCCCCTGCATATATTTCCCCGATGATCCCTACTGTTTCTTAGCTTTGGATGAGGAGTTCCAGCAAAGCTGTTTCGATCTTTATGATCCCGAGATGGTAATCGGTGATGCCTCGGGCATATCCTTGTGTGCAGTAAAGCCCAATGGAGAGGTAATGCCTCATCCAGGAATAAGGATTGTCATTGGCGATTTAAAGCAACAAAGCCTGGGGGAAATCTGGCAATCATCCTCGCTGCTCAAGCAACTGAGGAACAGAGACAATCTCGGCGGCAAATGTGGCCGGTGTGAGTACAAGTTTCTTTGTGGCGGGTCACGAGCAGTAGCCTATCAATTCTGCGGCGATGTGATGGCTGAAGACCCCAGATGTTGGCATGAGCCATCATTGTAAGGACATCGTCGACAATCCCTATTGGTAGCTCGGGAGATTTTGCTGCCAAAGGGGCGATTACATGTGGAGTCCCAAAGAAGTAAGGCGCTGGCCGGCAATTTTTGCTCCGGCTACTATCCTGTCAATAACCTCTTTTACTGTGGGAATATCATTTATCAAACCTACCGCTTGGCCACAGGAGGCTATCCCGGCATCAAGATCGCCTTCAAAAAACACCTTCTTATAACCTTCACCACCAACTATAGGTAGTAACTCCTCAAGGGGAGCACCTCTGGCTTCTAATTCCAATGCCTTCTCCGCCGCTTTGTTTTTCAGTGCTCTGTGGGTATTGCGAATACCACGCTCTACAATCACCGTGTCTATTTCCTTAGCTCGTAGCACCCATTGCTTAAAGTCAGCATGAGCAGGGCATTCTTTAGTGGCCATAAACCGCGTACCTATAACCACTCCTTCAGCACCCAAAGCTAAGGCGGCGGCGAAGCCACGGGCATCGGCAATCCCCCCGGCAGCAATAACCGGGATGTTCAATGCATCACAAGCTATAGGGATGAGAACAAGTGTGCCCACTTCTTCCATTCCTACTGCCCCCCCCTGTTCAGCGCCTACTAAGATTACCGCATCTACACCTATCCGCTCTGCACTAAGCGCATGTCTCACTGTAGTTACCTTGTGAATCACCTTTACATTCCCCTCTTTGAGGCGAGGAAGATATTCCTCAGGAGTTCTAACCCCTGAAGTCTCAACCGCTTTAACCCGTTCCTCAATCAATACCTCGATGAACTCTTTATTGGGAACAGGTGGCATTGGCCTGGCGAATAGGTTGATATTTACTCCAAACGGCTTGGTGGTGAGGCTTTTCGTCTTACGAATCTCCTCACCTAACTCTGAGGCAGTGTTGAAATTTGCTGAGGTAATAATCCCCAATCCTCCTGCCTCGGAGACCGCTGCCGCCAGCTCGGCTCGCGAAAGCCACATCATCCCCCCTTGAATTATGGGATATTCAATGTCCAGCATTTGGGTGATCCTTGTTTTGAACATAGCCAACCCCCTAAATCTATTTGAACCATGTTGTAGCGGATATCTCAGCTCACATCTTGGTTATGTCTGAAGTCTGCCTATCTTATCCAGCAGCCTTCCTGGCCTCTTTCCAGAACTCGGGGTTCCTTTTCTGGAAGAAGGCTTCATGTGCCTCCGCCACTTCGGGGCGGGTGAAGAAGTCAGGGGCTACCTCGTTTAGTATTTTCCCCATGTCGGCTTCCAGGTACTTATCAATGCTGACAAAGCTCTTTTTGATTAGGGCGAGACAGGTAGGGACAATATTCAGCAGATCCTCACACCACTGGTCTACCGTTTCCTCCAGCTTGGATAGGGGAACCACCACATTTACCAAGCCTATTTCCCGAGCCTCTTGAGCAGTGTACTGACGGCAAAGCAGCCATATTTCCTTGGCTTTTTTGATCCCTACTACGTGGGCTAGAGAAGAAACCAGGTAGCCATGGATTGGGCTGGCTATCCGGGGACCGTTCTGACCCAGGATAGCATTGTCAGCAGCGATGGTAAGATCGCAATGGTAAGCGAGATGATGATGCCCCCCGATACAATACCCCTTAACCGCAGCAATAATTGGCTTGGCAGACTCTGTAATAGCAGTATCAAAACCCCCGGCAAGGAGTCCCGCCCCAGGGGCTTCTGCCTCAGGGGCTTGGGCGGTAAATAGTGGCTGTAGACCGCCAGCGGCCTCCCACTGCATATCACCCCCTACGCCAAAGTGGTCCCCCACACCAGCGATTACTATTACCCCAATATCCTTATCGCTTTCGGCATTTCCAAGTGCGGTGACTATTTCCGTCCACCCATCATTGGTCAGTGCATTCATCCGCTGGGGACGATTAGACGATATCCTCGCCACCCCACCACCGCGGTCACGGTATTTCTTCTCGTAGAGAAGTTCCTTGAACTCGATGCCCTCAACTTTTTCCCAGGCTGAAAATGCCATTCTATAACCCTCCTATAATAGTTTTAGCCTCGTGCAGCTCTTTAAGCATAGTGGCACTGTCTATGGAGGTGACTTGGGGAGGAAGTTTCCCATTCACCCCCAGCACCTGCGTCCAAATAGGGCAAGCCAGAAGCTTAATACCAGTCTCCTTTGCCTGCTCGAGCAAACGAGAAGGGTCAGTCCACCGGCTGTCTTTAACGCTGGCTACCTGGATGCCCATGGCAGTAGCATTACGTGATATCTTGGCTCTGGCAGGGCGACTTTCAAACAGTGGAGACCACCGGAAGGATTCACCCGCCAAGGCAGCTAGAGCCTCTTCAGTAAATAAAATACCTACATCGTATCCGGCTTTTTTCGCTTCCATCGCCATCGCCACATTGCCAATGAGAGAGTCCTCAAGAGCATCCCGACAAATGAGGATCATGTCCATCTATCACCTCCTGGTTTAAAGTTTCCTTGCCTACTATAGCATCACCGGAGCAAAGAGGTCAATAATTCAAGATCTTGGTGGTTTTTCCAGCAGTTTTTTGACAGGATGGTATTATCCTCATCCCCCCAATTAAGCCAGTGAAACCTTGAATTTCCTTAGCTTGCACCTCAGGATCCACTGTTTGGTCCGCTTGACCGAGGAAGAAGACTGGAGTTCTACTAATGGTAATTTCACTGAGCCCCGGCGAAGCTTTGTTTTTTTAAATGCTTTGCTGGGCCGACCAGACCTGTGGCTACTATTGCTCCTCTCTCTTTTATCGGATGTTCCACTGGAAGGGCGTTGTGCTCTGAAGCTGAACCGCAGCAAAATCCAATGGTTCAGCGACGTGTTTGCAGCTTTTTTCTACTGACTACACGTC
>JGI24023J19991_10003821_pt1 | contig 10458 bp, 7 predicted proteins | sample Cruoilmetagenom1_FD_19991 | JGI IMG/M metagenome (IMG submission 19991)
ACCCGTTCCCATTCCGAACACGGAAGTTAAGCTCTTCAGCGCCGATGGTACTGCATGGGCAACTGTGTGGGAGAGTAGGTCGCCGCCGTTTTTTATATAAAAACCCCGTTAATCCACGATTTGGATTAACGGGGTTTTGCTTTTTCAGATATTGAATTTTTGTTAATCTAAGAGTAACATTGAAGATAAATATAACCTCAATCTGTTATCCAAAACAATACCCCTTTTCTCTTCTTCCAAAACAGTGGCAATATGGATCCTTCATCAAAGCTTTCTAAAAACCATCCAACGGTCAAAGCGCAAGTCCATGAGATTGACAGCCTGGCACAGAAACTTTTAGAGTTAGAACAACAACTCAACTCCAATATTCCAACCACCCTCTGGATAAGTGATCTTCACGGTGAGGGCGACCGCTTCAAGTCCATTCTGAGAGGGAGGTTTGGTATGCTTTACCAGACCTGCAGAGAGGCTCTTCCTGCGACTTTCAGTTCCGAAAAAATCCAGTACCTTACGAAAATTATTAGAAAAAAACAATATATCCATGATGGATTAATCCGTATGGATATGCAGGATGTTATTCTCTGCCTTGTTGAAATCCTCAAGTATAAAATGACCAATATCAGTAATTCTGCAAATGAGATATTTCTGCCGGAATTTCGCGATACCATAAATCGCCTGATGTCTGGTCTCCCCGTCCCGGATCCTATCTTTGAAGAGCCGGTAATTTCAAATCGGTTAATTTCGCATTTATCCCATACTATTCGCCAAGTACTTCTCGATCGTATTCAAGTCCTTGGTGACGTATTTGACCGAGGGCCCCAGCCAGACAAAATCATCCGTATTCTCTCATCAAATGCTTACAGACATATGGTTGATTATGTTTTTGGTAACCATGACATACTATGGATGGGTGCCGCTTCAGGAAACCCGTCACTTATTGCAGAAGCATTGCGAATAACTTCAAGATACGATCATTTCGACTTTCTCAATCGACTTCGCTTTGATTTTTCCCTATTAGCTGAATTTGCTGAACATACCTACCCGGTAGAACTGGCGACGGGTAACTTCAAGGCCAAAACTGATAAAGGCCGGTCCATGGAAAAAGCTCTTGCCATTATTCAGTTCAAACTCGAGGAACAGATCATCAAAGAATATCCTCTGTATGATATGGAATCTAGGTTATGGCTTGATCGTCTTGCCAAGATGCTCGAAACTGGAAATATTGAGGGATTAAACGACACCCATTTCCCAACCATCGATCTCAACAACCCTGGGGAACTCAGCAAAGAAGAGCAGCAGATTATTGATGACCTGGTTAAACAGTTTACCACCAATGTGCGGCTAAAAAGGCTTCTCCATTTTTTCTTCACTGTTGGTAAAACCTATCATATCCAAAACAATTTCCTCAATATTCATGCCCTTGTTCCTTCTACCTCGGAAGGCCAATTCGAAGAATTTCTGGGGAGGAAAGGAAAAATTCTCCTGACGTTCATTCAGGAAACAATTGAGCGTGTCGGCGAAAACTATCTGGCAAATAAAAAACAGGCTCGCCAGGACCAGGCCCTTTTCTTCTACCTCTGGTGCGGTCCCAAATCACCTTTTTTTGGCAAACATGCAATGAAAACCTTTGAAAGATATTTTCTAACTGACAAAGAAACGCACGCAGAGAGGAGCCTTTTCTGGAAAGATAATATGCAGACGTCCGCATTTAAAAAGCTGATGCAGGATGAATTTGGTGTCCAGAGGGTTATCTTCGGCCATACTCCGGTTAACTACAAGAAGGGAATTGCTATGGCCAGCGATGATGGAATTGCTATCAATGTAGATGGAGGCTTTGCTGCAGCATATTACAATAGAGGCCATTCCCTGGTCCATACGCCTCACCAGCTTTACGGCATTATTCTACCCACACCGAGCGAAATAAAAGAAGCCGAAAAAAAACTTGAATCAGCCCCTCTTGATATTGAACTTATTGATGAATTCCGCCAGCCTATGAAGATTAAAGACACAATTATCGGCAAAAAACTTGAGAAGGAACGAGATCAAATTTTGGTTCGTTTACGCGAGTGTGCAGAGCTTGATGGTTTTCACTCTTACCACACGTGACCAACATCTTTCCGAAAATATGCTTTTCAACTCTGATGAACAAGAATAACTCAGTGCACAACCTCCCTCCCCTTGAGAGAGTAAAAACAAAAAAACTTTATAACCCACTAACACCCATAAAATGAATTTCACAACGAAACATGAAAGTAATGTACCCGGGATCCAGACAGCACATGACTTTCATATAAATTTAATTACTGAAGAGTTCTTATGGATATAAATTATGGTATGCAGATAGTTCGTGCTACAGAAATTGCCGCACTTACCGCAGCCCGACTGCAGGGACTAGGGGATCATAATGACATACTCAACAAGACAAGAAAGGCTATTACCAAAACCCTGAACAGGTTGGATATTGAAGGGATTGTAGTTAATGATCGATTCAGCGATCGACCGGACACCTTCCAGTTACCCGGGGTAATTGGCCAGGGCGGGGTAAAAACCGACCTCATGGCGGTTGCTCTGGAAGCTCACCACAGTGCTGCTGACGGAAAAAACAACGCGACGTCCTATGCCGTAATAGCCAAAGAAGGTTCTATACAGTCAATCCCAAATCTCAGCATGTATAAGATTGTGGTCGGGCCCCTAGTAGGACAGGTTATCGATATTAATCAACCACCAACAGTAAATGTCAAACGTGTAGCCAGGACACTGAAGAAATATACTGAAAATGTCACTGTTTGTATCCTGAACCAGACACGCCATCAGAAATTAATCAATGAAGTCCGACAATGCGGTGCCAGAATCAAACTCATAGAGGAAGGAGAAATATCCGGTTGTCTTGCAGCGATTACCGGGGATAAAGCTGATATCTATATCGGGTATGGTTATGCTCCGGAAGGGGCACTTGTAGCAGCAGCAATAAGCTGCCTCGGTGGTTATTTTGAAGGAAAAATCATCTATGAAAATGATAGAGACAAGAAGGAAGCGACTGAGCATGGGATAACAGATTTTGATATGATCTATCGACTCCAGGATCTGGTGAAAGGAAAGGAGGTGGCTATCGCCGCAACTGGCATTACCGATGGCGAATTTCTGGAGGGGGTGCGTTTCACACCTAACGGAGCGATTACAACCTCTTTTATCGCCCGGGGTGAAACTCGTACATATAGAAAGCTGGAAACCCGACACTTTTTTGATTATAAACCGGTTTTCTAAAATCCTCGCAATCCAATGCGAGAAAAAGGAGAAAGGACATCCCTGTTTAGTGCCTTACTCCATACAAGCTGTAATAAAAAACAAGATAGAAAGTTTTCCGACTTGTCGGGTTAGAGTAAGGATCGGAGTCAAAAAATTGAAATTCATGTATTATAATACCTTATCATCAACAGGCTCCTCCTGTTCTTCAGACATTAGTGATTCAGGATGAGTACAAATACTTCGAATTCTAATGCTGTCCCCACTGGTTCTTCCCGAGAGAACGATCCCGGTATTTCAAAATCTGCTGCTGATCAAAAAAAGAACAGGCACAGTTCCGAGTTTGTCAATATCGAGAGAAGAATACAGAGTCACACTGTCTTCCAGGTGGACGACTCCTCCTTCATTTCATCAATGCCCCGAGCTACCCACTGGTCGATAGCATGGTCTGATCTAATGATGACCATGTTTGTTCTCTTCCTTTCCATGTTTGTATATCAAGCAGCACATCAAGAGTTCCTGCAGAAAAAAGAGCCGGAAATAATTGGTGGCGACACCACTGAAGCATTAAAATCGATGGATTCAAGCGGGGCCACATTTCCTTTTTCCCCCATCAGTCCCGAACTCCCTCTGGCAACTACCAAAAGCATAAAAAAAATTGAGCCCGTACAGTCAGACACGCCCTCCTCTCCCTCTCCTGTAACTGTTGATTTGAATAAAGATCACGCCATCCGTGGAAGAAGTGCAAAAAGATCAAAAAATTGTAAGTCCAGAAAATATTTCTCATATTGCCCCTCATGACAGGGATGCCCTTTCCACTCCAGTAACAGAGACTCCTCCCCAACTTCCTGAGAACATACCTGAACCTCTGCCACTCAGTCCTTCCACACTCAAGCCCGCCCTGCAAAACAGGTTTCAGGAAATATTCACAATGGGGAAAGACGTGCTTGAAAACAATAGCCTTGGTGAATTTGCCGCTATCGATATTATACCTGACAAGACAATGCGTATAATCCTCACAAGTGATTTACTCTTTGCACTCGGGAAAAGCGAACTGTCTGATAACGCGGAAAAATCCCTTGGGAAAATCGCGGCAGTAATCCAACAGACTCCTTATATGATTAATATTGTAGGCCATACCGACAATATACCGATGAGATCAGGTCGATTTAAAAGCAACTGGGATCTCTCGGTAGCTCGTGCAAGTACAGTTGCGAGATTTTTAATTAATAAAATGGGAATGAATGCAAATCAGTTTGTAGTCAGTGGATACTCCTCCTACAGGCCAATTTCACCTAATACCAATGCTGAAAATCGCTCCAGAAACCGTAGAGTTGAAATAATTATCAGCAAAAGACTACCCCAGCCAATCGCTCCTAACGCCAACAACCTCAAAGAACAGATAAATGAAAAATAAATACCTGATCGGTCTCCTGCTGAGCTGCTCCCTCTTTATCCTTGGTTTTTTAATCCACGGCAATATCGCTCTCTATTTTAATCTCTCTGGACTTCTTATAGTTTGTGGAGGAACTCTTACAGCGTCACTTATCAGCTTCAAATATGAGCAACTTGTCATTGTTACCAAGGTATTGATCTCAGCATATAAAAGGCCTATCAAAAAAGAGACCGAAATAATTAATATTCTGATCGATCTATCCATCCGCTCCCGGGCCGAGGGGATCCTCTCCCTTCAGAGCCAGGAAAATGAAGCAACCATTCTTTTTCTCCGTAGAGCACTGGGGTGTCTTGTTGACGGATATCATATTGAACAGATACGAGATATTCTCAATACAGAAATGTATTTTTTCAAACTGCGCAGAGAAAATTCAGAACGAATTCTGCGTGCCATAGCTGATTATTTTCCAGCTTTTGGTATTATCGGATCTGTGGTTGGTCTGATAACTATGATTGGAGGGATAGGTGATACCTCGATCATTTTAAAGGCGATTCCCATAGCCCTGACATCAACATTGTATGGGCTGATATTTGCCAACTTTTTTTTCCTGCCTTTTGCTTCTGTCATTAAAGAAAGAACCAACCGGGAACTCCTCATGCAAAAAATAATCCTCGAAGGTATCATTGCTATCAATTCTGAAATGAATTCTGTCATTTTAAAGACAAAACTGGAATCATTTCTGACACCCTCAGAACGAAAAGAGACTCTCGTCCCTTACGCCAAAATCAGGGAACGTTTCAACATTGAAAAACAAGAGGCACAGGAGGATTTAGAAGACAAGCCCGACTAAATCGGGCAAACGCATTCCCTAGGAGCCTGTCCGAGGTCGAATTGCTCCAGGAAAGAAGAGGGATTCGGAGAGGTATTGCCACAACAGCGAAGCGATGTCATCGTTGTGAGCGCATTTCTTGAATATTAATACCCTGTAAAATTCTTTCTTGCTTTTTCCTTATCAGGAGGATCACATGCTTCACCGATTATTTCTCTTCCAATTTATCATCCTCATTCTCTTTTTGAACAGCTGCACACCCGGCACCCAAAGGCAACTGGTTAAAGAAGGACAAAACCCACTATCCAGTGAGGAACTGTTTGTCTTGATTGCGGACAACAGCCTCCACCTCGAAGCGTTTGATTTTGACGGGACGTTCTATTTTCAAAAAGATGGTAACCTTTCCGGTCGGGACCGTTTGAATAATCTTGATACCGGGAAATGGGATATCTCCACTGAAGGTCAACTCTGCCTGAAACTTCGAATATGGTATTATGGCGACACAAAATGTTACTCCGTATTCAGTGATCAAAAACCCGACTCATTCATTTTTTTTACTGAAAATGGTGCCAGATACTATTCTGCAGAATACCTGACAGGAGATCCACAAAATCTTGCAAAACAGATACATAAACCGAACAAAAAGAAATTCATCAGGGATCAGCTTGCCCAGGAAGTTCAAAATGGAGATTCTCCGGGATCCAAGAACATCTCACTAACTCCTGCTCCCCCTCCTTCATTTTCTGAGAATGATAAGAACCTCGCTATGACCAGGCTGGCCCGTAACTGCCCTGACTGCAACCTGGCTGGAGCTGATTTGAAGAGGGCCAGGTTAGTCGAAGCCAATCTTATGGGAGCCGATCTGTCTGAAGCAGATTTCAGTGGTGCCAACCTGCGCAGAGCCAATCTGACCGGTGCCAATTTATCGGGAGCTAAGCTTATTACAACCAATCTCTCGGGTGCAATCCTGGTTAACAGCAACCTGTCAAACGCCGATTTTACAGGCAGCAATCTGATTAAAGCAAACCTTACCGGCGCAAATCTTGACGGCGCAACATTTACCGGAGCTCACCTTGAATCAATAGAAGGATATAAATAGACATAATGAATGCAGAATTTACCCACCTTCATGTTCATACCCAATACAGCCTGCTCGATGGAGCCATACGTATCGCTGATCTTTTGGACAAATGTAAAGAATACAACATGGACAGCGTTGCCATTACTGACCACGGTGCAATGTTTGGCGCTCTAGAATTTTATACGAAAGCGAAAAAAGCAGGTATAAAACCGATTATCGGATGTGAACTCTATGTTGCTCCCACCGACATGCGGGAGAAAAAAAAGATCAAAGGCAATATTGCCTTTCACATCGTCCTGCTTGCCATGGACCATACAGGCTACCAGAACCTTATGAAAATGGCCAGCATCGCTCAGTTCGAAGGTTTTTATTATAGACCCAGAATTGACATGGAACTCCTGGCGGAAAATAACGAAGGCATCATTGCCCTCACCGCATGTCTGCACGGTCAAGTCCCCTACCTGATCAGTAAAAATGACATGAAGGGGGCTCGTAAGAAGGCGCAGGAATTGTTAGATATATTTGGAGACAGACTCTATTTTGAGATTCAGGAAAATGGTATCCCTGATCAGACTCCCGTCAACGAGGGGCTCATTAAACTCGGCAAAGAGATGGGTATAAAATTGGTTGCCACCAATGACTGTCACTATCTCAACCGGGAAGAAGCACATGCCCACGAACTCCTGCTCTGCATACAGACCGGAAAGACTATAAACGACCCTAAACGGTTCCGCTTTTCAACAGACGAGTTCTACTTCAAGTCTGCTGAAACAATGAAAAAGAGTTTCACCTATTGTCCTGAGTCGATAACAAATACCAGAGAAATTACTGACCGATGCAACCTTGAAATTGAATTTGGCAATTACTACTTCCCCAATTTCGAGATCCCGGAGGGGGAAAGTCTCGATTCCCTCTTTATCTCTGCCTGCTGGGATGGTTTAAATGCACGACTTAATGACATGCGAACGGTCGGCACGTTCAGCGCAGAAATTGAAAAAACCTATGCCAAGCGGCTGCAGACAGAAATTGATGTTATACAAACCATGGGATTCCCCGCCTACTTTCTTATAGTAGCGGATTTCATCAACTGGGCCAAGGATCATGATATCCCGGTAGGCCCCGGCCGGGGTTCAGGTGCCGGTAGTCTGGCTGCATTCTGTATGCGCATAACCAACATCGATCCCCTTCCCTATGGCCTGATTTTTGAGCGTTTCCTCAATATTGAACGTAAGTCAATGCCTGATTTTGATATCGATTTCTGCCAGGAAAGACGTGGTGAAGTGATTGATTATGTGAGGAATAAATATGGCGGAGCCGCCCACGTTGCCCAGATTGTCACCTATGGCTCAATGAAAGCAAGGGGGGTTATCCGCGATGTTGGCAGGGCACTGGATATCCCGTTCGGAGATGTAGACAAAGTGGCCAAGCTGGTTCCAGACCAGCTGAACATGACGCTCAAAAAGGCATTGAACGAAGAACCCCAGCTGCAAATGATGCTGGAAAGTGATCCGCAGATTGCAGAACTCATCTCTGTATCGAAAACTCTGGAAGGTCTTGCCCGCCACACGTCAACCCATGCTGCAGGGGTTGTTGTTTCTCCTGAACCCATGACCCATTACCTGCCGACCTGCCGGGGAAGCAAAGAAGAGACGCTTACCCAGTATGACATGAAACATACAGAGATGACCGGATTGATTAAATTCGATTTTCTCGGCTTGAAAACCCTCACTGTCATTGATAAGGCACTCAAGCATATCAAAAAGGATGTGGGCACGGATCTGAACATTGATACCATTCCTATGGATGATATTAAAACCTACGACCTGCTCTGCAGGGGTGATGGACTGGGTGTCTTCCAACTGGAGAGTTCGGGCATGCGAAAGCTGTTGATAAAAATGGCTCCTGAGCAGTTCAGCGACCTCATCGCCCTGGTAGCACTGTACCGTCCCGGTCCCCTGGATTCCGGAATGGTTGATGACTTTATTGAGACTAAACATGGCAGAGCCCCTGCCAACTACCCTCTGACAGATATTAAACCCGTCCTGAAAGAAACCTACGGGGTTATTGTCTACCAGGAACAGGTCATGAAGATCGCCAATATCCTCGCGAGTTATTCCCTTGGTGATGCAGATATACTCCGCAGAGCCATGGGTAAGAAGATTCCAGAGGTAATGGACGAAGAGAAGGTCAAATTTATGGCTGGCGCTCTTAAAAACAATCATCCGGAAGATAAGGCCGAATTTATTTTTGACCTGATGGCTAAATTTGCCGGATATGGCTTTAATAAATCTCACTCAGCTGCCTATGCCCTGATTGCCTATCAGACAGCGTATCTCAAAGCCCATTATGCCCCGCAGTTCATGACTGCTCTGCTCTCCTGCGATATGGCAAATACAGATAAGATAGTACTCTATATCAATGAATGCAGGGAGAATGGCATCGAAGTTCTGCCACCCGATATTAATGAGAGTGTAGCCAACTTCAGTGTTATCAATGACAGGATACGATTTGGGCTGGCCGGGGTCAAAAATGTGGGAGGATCTGCTCTCGATTCGATAATTGAAGAGCGGCAAACGAACGGAAATTTTATATCTCTCAGTGACTTCTGTAACAGAGTTGACTCCAGGCGGGTAAATTCCAGGGTCATCGAAAGTCTCATAAAATCCGGTTCTTTTGACTCACTCGGCTATAAAAGGTCACAGTATTTTGAAATTCTTGAGAAAGCTATGGAGCAGGCCAAGGCAGTGCAGCGGGATCTGCAGAGCGGACAGATGTCTCTCTTCTCAATTGCTCCTGAAATCAAAAGCAAAACGGACGTCACATCCATTGCAATGCCCGACATAGACGAGTGGGATGACCGAAAAAAACTTACCTTTGAAAAAGAAACTGTCGGTTTCTATATTACCGGCCACCCCCTGGATGATGCTGCCAGGGAAATCAATTCGGTGATAGATGCTACAATTGACGATCTGAAAACCTGGGGCGACGACCAGCCGGTACGAATCGGCGGACTGATTCGCAACTGCAAAAAACACAGAAGCAAACGAGGAGATCCAATGGCGTTTTTGAGCCTGGAAGATATCTTCAACACCGTTGAAGTTGTTGTATTTCCAGAAACATATGCTCGCTGCGAAGAAATCCTTGCATCAACAGATCCTGTAATTATTCAGGGGGTAGTACAACAGGACGAACGCGGCGCCAAAATCATTGCCGACAGTATTGATTTGCTGCCGGAGGCAAGGGAAAAATATACGGAATCCGTTAAAATCAGGCTGAAATCAACAAAACTGAGCAGACACCAACTGGAGAAGGTAAAAAAGACCCTTTTCCAGTTCCACGGTTCCTGCCCTGTCCTTCTTACCCTCCATTTCCCTGGTAAGGGGGAGGTGGATATAGAAGTTATAAAAGATCTCACAATCCAACCATGCAAGCAGTTAACGGATAACGTGGAAAAAATATTGGACTATAAGGCGATATCTTTCATAAAAAAGCCAATTACCCCTGCTCCGAGAAAAAAACGCTGGAACAAAGACAATTCTCAATCAAGGTGAGATGCTCCGGGGACGACTCAAACGAACTCAACCGAAACAGAGACCACATTCCGGACAGTTCATTTGCTCATCAGAGGGGAATTGACATCCGCAGGCGGGGCAGATGTTTGACTCTGCTTCATGAACGTAAACANCATCGACATTGGTAAGGTCATGGCCCGACAGTGAAGTTGACTCAATAAAATCTTGTGCCAGAACGGCCAGGGCAGTCTCTGTATCACTTTCTCGCACCTGCAGGTACATCTCCGGGCCACAACACCCTTTGGAGCAGGTTTTTTCGTCCCCTGCCAGAATGGAAGGTATCCTCTCTTTACCAAGCAGTGCCTTCAGGTGCTTCATATCATTGAGCGCACCTTTG
>JGI24023J19991_10003823_pt1 | contig 10456 bp, 9 predicted proteins | sample Cruoilmetagenom1_FD_19991 | JGI IMG/M metagenome (IMG submission 19991)
GGCGAGGGAGCAGTGCCCGCACTTTTCCGTTTTTACCGAACCTGCGAAAAACGGATGCACATTCTCCGGTTTTTATTCCAGCCGTCCCAACCGCGCCAATCCCGGAGGACAGGGCGGACCGAAACGGCTGTCGTTTTTAATACCGTACATGCCGTGGTCGCCGGTGTAGAGGCTATAGGCATCTCCGTAAATGCTGCCGTCGGCGATGACCCGCATGCGGTGGAGACGATCTCCCCCGCTAAGGTACAAGATGAAGTCCCCGCCGGTTCGGAACACGGCGCCGTCGAAGACGATCTGCGACGAACTATCGGGATAGACCTTGATATCACCGGCGGAAATGAAGATGGCCTGCTCGTTTGCCTCTCCGCCCACGTGCAGCTCCGGATAGCCTACAGTCACGTTACCCAGATTGATGATGTGGATGGGGCAGGTGGCCACGAAGGTGAGGTTGGCGATGGTGTAGCCGTTGGGGGGGTGACGCAGCGTCGTACCCGACCACGGACCGATCAGGACGGAGCCGGGTTCGTCCCCGGCATCGAAAAAGATGGTACGGCGGCCGGCGCCCGCTCCGTCGGCCGGATCCACGAAATAGGCGTAACCGATGATCGGAATGGAATTGCCCTTGCCGTAAAAGACGTTGTCCTGGCCGGCCTGGTCAGGCGTGTAGACCGTGTCGGCCCGCTCCCGCCAATACGCCAACGTCTCTTCGTCCACCGGGCGGATTTCGGTGATCGGGTCCAGGCCGGTGTGGATCTGTTCGTCGGACTGGGCGACTCCGTCGTTCCATTGGACGGTCATCGTACTCCAGAGTCCCCACGGGTGCGTCTCCACCTGTACGGGACAGGCGAACACCTCGCCGGCGGAGAGCAGGCTGCAATCGTTGAACGCCGGCGTGCGATAGGTCCCGCCCCTGGTGGACGCACTCCGGGGATACTGGATACTGCCGTTGGCGAAGAAAACGGTGTGGTCCCACACGCTGTTGTGTCCCGGACGAACGTAGCCGTACGGATCCAGGCCGGCCATGTCGATGCGTTGCAGGTAGGCTACTGCCTGGGCCACCACCGGCGTATCCGGACTGAGGCCGGAAAGCGATTTCATGGGGTGGTCATACCGGACCCGAACGGCGTTGACGTATTCCCCGTCGGGCGGGGTTCCGAAATCCGCGAATTGGCCCAGGGCCTTGTCGTATTCGTCCCGCGCATCGTAGAAACCCGTATCAACCAGCAGGTATTGGCCGGCATCCAGACCGTTTTCGATCACGATACGCCGGGCTACCTGCTCCCAGTCTCCATCGCAGAGCCGGCGAACGGCGGCCAGGGCCGCCGCATCCACCGCGTTCTGGTATTGGTTGGACTGAACGTTCAGGTAGCCCAGATCCATGGAAAAGGCCATGATACCCAACAGAAGGGTCATCAGCAGGGCCACGATGACGATGACACTGCCGGATTGATTGGGCGTTTTTATTTGCAATCGCTCCTGTTTCCTGTTTGACCTGAAAAACAACAGATTGTGCAGATTACAAGGTATTGTATTAACTTAATCCAATACAAAATAATCTGCGTAATCTGCGTAATCTGCGGATAAAAAAGGGTTGCCAAGTAAAACTTCCCGTGCGATCCGTCCTTCGCCTCTCTTCCCTCTCCCCTCCCGATGCTAGTCCAAGCTGCTCAACTCACTGGATGCATCCTCTTTTTCCTTCTTCTCTTCGGTCATGGGCTTGACATACCGTTGCTTGTAAATCTGGTTGGCCAGTTCGCCGGGAAGGCTCGTGGCGGGGGAGGAATCCGCCGGCGCCGTCGGATTGATGGTCTGGGCCGAGAAAGCGTTTCGACAGCTTTTTCCAAAATCAGGGTCCAGCCTGCCGGGGGGATCGGCGATTCCGGCGCAGGCGGTGAGAAGAAAGACAATGGCCGTGAGTATGCCAAGGTTCATCGATGGCCGGCGATGCAAAAGGTTTGTTTTCATGGGGTCGGTTCCTCTTTCTTGTCCAACCGGTCCAGGTTGCGTCGGGCCGGCGCAAAATTGCGGTTCCGGGACAGGGCCCGGCGGAACATTTTTCGGGCGTTTGCCGGTCTATTGATGGAAACGTAGATTGCGCCCAGGTTGTTTAAGGCCGTCTCCGGGGCAAAGCACCGGGACAGGAGCGTCAGGGCGTCTTCGTCCCGTTCCAGTCGAACCAGGCATTCGGCCAGATTGTTCGTGGCGGACGGGTGATCGGGATTGATGCGAAGGCATTGTTCGAATCGATGCATGGCCGCCGACGGCCGATCGCATCGCATCTCCAGCACCCCTAAATTGTTTTGATGGTTTGCGTCGGCCGGATCCAGATTGACGGCCTTCTCCATCGCCGTGCGGGCCGAATCGTATTGTCCGGCCATGTAGTAGGCGATTCCCAGGCCGCCGTGAGCCGCCGCATATTCTTCGTCCAGTGCGATGGCCCGCTCGAAGCCGGCGATGGCCGCATTCAGGTCGCCCGTCTCCCGGTGACAGATTCCCAACAGGGTATGGGGTTCGGGGTCGCGGTCCTGTTCTTTCAGACTTTGGGTCAACTGCGCCATGGCCACGGTGTAGTGGCCATGGCTGACCAGGTCCCGGGCCAGGGCCAGGTGATTGGGCCGGGCTGCTTCCGGCCGCCAGTCCCCTTTATCGAGGATATCCGGCGCTTGCCGCTCGGCCGCGGGCCGGGGGTTATTTTTGAATCCGGCGCAGCCTGTCAGCAGTGCCGACGGCATGACCACCGAGAACGCCAGGAGAATCACCACGGCACGAACCACTAAAAGCCTCCCTTGATGCGTTCGTAGATGTTGATCAGGGCCGGCCCCAGGATGATTAAAAACAGGGCCGGAAGAATCAGCATGATCATGGGAAAGGTCATCCGGGTGGACATTTTGGCCCCCTTCTCCTCGGCGATCTGCCGGCGCTGGGTCCGCATGGACCGGATGTGAACGGACAGGGATTCGGCGACGTTTGTGCCGAAGTGAATGGATTGAACCAGCACGCCCACTACGCTGGTGAGGCTTTCCACCCCGTTTCGTTCCGCCAGGTTGTTGAGAACGGTCTTGCGGGGCAGGCCGCTCTCGATCTCAAGGTAGTACCGGCCGAATTCTTCGGCCATGATCGGCGATACCCCGGCCAGCTCCCGGCTGACCCGATACAGTGCCGGATCGAAGCCGAGGCCCGCCTCCAGGCAGATGAGCACCAGGTCCAGGGCATCGGGCAGTTCCCGAAAGATCTGCCGCTGCCGGGACCGGACACGGATTTGCAGCAGAAGAACCGGCAGATAGTACCCCACGGCCGCGGGTAGGAAGACCGGAATCAAATTTTCGATTCGAAAATGACCGGTGAGCAGTACGACGAGCAGGAAGAAGATCCCCAGGGTCAGGCAGAGCCCGACGCGAATGCCATAGTAGAGGACGACGGCCTGGGGATCGCGGTACCCCGCATAGCTAAGCGCCTGTCGTGCGTCGGCAACCGTGGCGTCGTTTTTGGGAACGGCCTGTCGGCCCAATTGCCGGACGCGATGCATCCAGGGCCCGTGCAGGCGTGTCGCCATGGTTTCGGCCTGCCGGGTATCGCCGTAAAGACGTTTGGAGAGCACGGCCCGCCAATACTTCTCTTCCAGGTACGCGTAAGCGGTCATGGCTCCGCCGAAGATGACGAGGAAGACGATGGCGGAAATGATGAGGGGGAGGCTCATGCATCCAGCCTCGTCATCGCCCGCATGGTCAAAAATCCGACAATCTCCAACAGCACGGCGAGAAGCACCATCTGGCGGCCCGCCGTGTGGTCGAACAGCACCCGGATATAGTCCGGCCGGATGAACCAGAAGAACAGGCCCACGGCCATGGGAAGCGCGCCGAGGATGGCGGCCGAGGATCGCCCCTCGGCGGTCAGCGCCCGAATCTGGCGTTTGACCGTGTCCCGCTGTCGAATCAGGTTGGAGAGATTGGCCAGCACCCCGGTGAGGTTGCCGCCGGTTTCCCTCTGGATCACGAAGGCGGTGACCATGAGCTTCACGTCGGGCAGTCGGGCGAACCGGTGCTCGAAATTGTGTAGGGCAGCGGAAAAGGGGATGCCCAGGGCGGTCTCTTCGTAAATGGTTTCGAATTGGGCGCCCAGGGGGGGCGGGCAGGTTTGACCCACCTCCTTGAGGGCATTGTCCACACTCTGGCCCACCCGCAGGGCCCGGACGATCATGTCCAGGGTATCGGGCATCTGCCGGATCATCAGATCCTCTTGCCGGCGACGCCGATGGACGAGATACAGAAACGGCAGGCCGGCAGCGACCCCCATGGCCACAAGGGCGCCGGCCAAATGGTGGGAGACGACCAGGGTGGCCAGGAAACACAACAGGCCGAAGGATGCGGCCATGATCGAAAAACGGAAAGGCGATACCGACACGCCGGCGGCGGTCAACAAATTCTCCAGCCGGCCCATGTCCAATATGCCGAACAAAAGCGGTGGGCCGGCGGTGCGGGGTGATTGCGCCTGACCCCGATCCGGGGCCGGATCTCTTTTCAGCAGTGTCCGGATCTGTGCCTTTCTGCGCCGGTGTCCCGCGTAGGTTACGGCAAGGTAACCACCGGCGAGAAAACCAAACGTCACCAAAAATGCCGTCATGACCCAAATCATTTGCATCAGGACACCGGTTGACTATGGGAGAAGAGATTTTCGGGCAGTTTTGAGCCGTGGCTGTGAAAATGCGCTGTGAAGATCGACTGGACTCCGGTTCCCTCGAATCGGCCGAAGGCACGGCCCCGATCGTCCACCCCCTGTTGGTGAAAGACAACCAGGGGCGTCACCGATACATTGTCCGCGCTCATGCCGGCCACTTCCGAAATGGAGATGACCCGACGGGCGCCGTCGGGGAGGCGGGCCAGTTGAACGATGATGTGAATGGCGCTGGCGATCAGTCCCCGAAGGGCGCGTTCGGAAAACAGGGCCGTCCCCATGCCGGCCATCACCTCCATGCGGGAGAGGGCGTCTTTTGGCGTGTTGGCGTGGATGGTGCTCATGGAACCGGGGTGGCCGGTGTTCATGGCCTGGAGCATGTCCATCACCTCGGTGCCCCGGGCTTCGCCGACGATGATGCGGTCCGGACGCATTCGCAGGCTGTTTTTCAACAGATCCGTGAGGGTGACCTCTCCTTTGCCCTCCACGTTGGGGGGGCGGGACTCCAGGCCCACCACGTGGGGCTGGTTGAGGCGAAGTTCGGCGCTGTCCTCTATGGTGACGATGCGTTCGGCCTGCGGGATGTAGCCGGACAGGATGTTGAGCAGGGTGGTCTTGCCCGCGCCGGTTCCGCCGGAGATGAGAATGTTGAGTTTGGTCTGAACGGCCGCCTGCAGGAATTGATTCATCTCCGGGGTGAGGGCCCGGCCGGCCAGCAGATTGTCGATGGTCACGGGACGGCGTCCGAATTTACGAATGGATACGACCGGACCGTTCAGGGTCAAAGGCGGGATGATGACGTTGACCCGGCTGCCGTCGGAAAGCCGGGCATCCACCATGGGCGAGGATTCGTCCACCCGCCGGCCGACGCCGGAGACGATTCGGTCGACGATCTGCATGAGATGGTCGTCGTCGCGAAACTGCACGTCGGTTTTTTTCAAAACCCCCCCCCGCTCCACGTACACCCGGTCGTGTCCGTTGATGAGAATATCCTGGACGCTTTCGTCGTGCAGCAGGCCTTCGATGGGCCCCATGCCCAGGATCTCATCCATGAGATCGGCGATCAGGTCCGAACGCTCCCTCTCGTTTAAGGGCAGCCGCTGGGCCGTCGTGATTTGCTCCAGGCTGGCGCGAATGGCGTTTTTCAGTGCATTCTTCGGCAGTTCGGTAATCGATGCGATGTCCAGTTGTTCCACGAGGCAAAAATGGACCTGGGTTTTCAACCGGTTGTAGGTGCTGCGGTCCAAGCTGGCCCGGGCCTGGATTTTGTCCCGGTAATCGGCCCAGGCGCTGTCGGATTTTAGGCGTTCGCTGAGTTTCATGGGCGTTTCAACCATTCCCGCCACCCCCCACGGCTGCGGTGTTCCTCTATCCCCGTCAACCGGGTGGCCAGGCGGCGAAAATCCCGGGTGATCCTGCGCCGACCGTACTCCGCCCCCAAGGGGTCGCCGTTGGCAATGGCCCGTGCCAGGGCCCTGGAATCGTCGGCAAGACCGGCGACCGGGGGTTGCTCCATCGCCATTTCCACATCCTCGGCGGAAAGTTCGCCTTTCCCCTGCAAGCGATTGATCACGTACCCGATGCGATGCTCTCCATAGTTGAGCTCCTTGAAAAAGTTCATGACCTGCTGGGCGCTTTTCACCGATACCAGGTCGGGCGTTACCAGGACCATGGAAAAATCTGCGGCCTCCATCGTAGCAAGGGTCCGTTCGGACATATCGTGGGGCAGATCGATGACGATATGGGAAAATTGCCGTTTGAGCAGGGAGAGGATGTCGGCAATCTGATCCCGATGCACCCGCTGGGCATCGCTGACGGCCGCCGGAGAGGGCAGGACGTAAAATCCCCGCTCGTGACGGCCCAGGGAGGAGAAGAGCAGGTGCTCGTCCATGCGGGAAAAGTCGCGGATCAGGTCGAAGGGGGTAAAGTCGGGCTCGATGCCGACCATGGTCCCCACGTCTCCCAGGTACAAGTTCAGATCCAAAAGCAGCACCCGGCCGCCGGTCAGATCGTGGATTTGGTCGGCCAGGTTGACGCTGGTAACGGTCACCCCCTGCCCCCCTTTGAGGCTGAACAGGGCGTAGACGAAACCGTTTCGGTCCTCGGCGGCGGATGGTCCCAGGGCCTTTTGCAAAACCGGCAGGAAACGGTCGTCTCCGTTGGTGGCCGGAAGAATCACATCCGAAACCCCCAGACGCAATCCCTCGAGAATGAGATCGGGGTCCTTCTTTTCCGCCACGAGAAAAACGCTGCTGCCGGGGTGGCTGCGGCGAAGCTGCCGCGCCAGGGCCATGCCGTTTTCGTGAGCGTCGTCGGGAACATGAACGAAACAGGTTTGGATCTCGTTGCATTCGACTGCCAGGAGCGCCTCTTTCGCCGATGCGGTGATGGTTTCGATGCGGCAGATGGGTTTGACTTCCCGATCGATGGTTCGACCCAGGGTCTCGTCCCGGGTAAATACCAGACCGGTGCGGTGGCCGGCACGATCGGGTTTGGGTGTGAACGTGTTACCTTGCAAATCCGTTTCCTCCAACGATTTCGGGTGGCGACGATGGGCCGGTTTCATCGGCCGGGTCACGGGGCGAAGGAGACTTTGGGTCATTCTTCTCGCCGGTCTCCAGAGACGTTCGGTTTTTCAGGAAGAAATCCGTATCGCCGATCATCTCCATCCGCTCTTCGCCGGGAAGCGCCGGCACTTCATCCGGATTGAGCGCCCGAACCAGGCGGGGGGTGACGACGATCATCATCTCCGTTTCGTTCTTTCGGAACTCCTTGCTGGTGAACAAGGTGCCCAGGTAGGGGATATCTCCCAAAAAGGGCACCTTGCTGGTGACGGAGGACATATTCTCCTGCAGCAAGCCGGCCATGACGAAGGTCTGCCCGTCCTTGAGCTGGAGGGTGGTGGACCCCCGGCGGGTCCGGATACCGGGAACGGATACGCCGGCCGTGGCCACGGCCAGGCTGTAATCCACATTGCTGATCTCCGGCTCCACCTGGATGGTGATGGTCTCCGGGGCCACCACCGTGGGCGTGAACCGCAGCATCACGCCGAAGGTCTTGTAATCGACGGTGATCTGATTGTTCTCCCCCTGGATGGGAACGGGAAATTCGCCGCCCACGAGGAAGTTTGCCTCCTGGCCGCTCATGGTGACCAGGGTCGGGCTGGCCAGGATACGGGCCAGGTTCTGCCCCTTGAGCACATTTAAAATGGCCAGAAAATCGTCGTTTAAGGAGTGGACGGCCAGTTGAAAGGCCGAGGCGAAGGGGGATGTGATCACGGCCGCCGATGCGATGCTTCGGTTCAGGACATCGGTGGTCTGGCTGGCTACGTCGGTGGTGGTGGTCGTTGTCACCGCGCCGGTGGTCGGGTCGGTGATGGCAGTGGTGGTGGTCACGGGGATCTGTCCGCCGGAACGGCTCCTGCCGGCCACGGAGGCGCCGGCCAGGCCGCCGGTGGGAAAGACGCCAACGGTCCAGTCCCGGTTGGTGAGAAATCCCAAGCCCATCTGCTTGATGCCGCTCCGGGAGACCTCGGCGATCCTAACGGACAATTGGACTTGTTGGGAGCCGCGTACGGTGATCAGGTTGGTGAAGTTGCGCACATGGGCGGAGACCACCTTGAGAACCGTATCCAGCGTCTCCTGTCCGTCCACCTCGCCGAAGAGCATCAACCCGGTGAGGCCGTTTTGCAGACGGATGCGGGCACCGGGCACGAAGGCGTTCAGGGTGTTACGGATCGCCTCGATGGTGTCCTTGGGGATCTGGACCCGGACCTCGAAGGATTCGCTGGTCTCGTCCTCATACCAGACGATCAGGTCTGTGGTGCCGATCTTCTCCTTGGTGATGATCAGGATCTGGTCGGGGGCGATCAAATGGTAGTCGGCGATTCTCGGATCGGTGATGGAGACACGGGTGACGGGTCGATGGGTTCGCTTGATCGCGGATTTGTGCCATTGGATGTCGATGCGGCAGCGGGCGGGTTTGCCTTTGGGGCACGGCGGTTCCGCATGCAACCATGGTGACGGGATCAGGAAAATCAAAAGAAGAAAAAGAATTGGTTTCATGAAATGGGGATGCATCCTTATTTTATTGGTCGAAGGGAAGCAATAAATGGGTATCGGGAGACTGTCCCGCCGTTCGAGCCAGGTGTAAGGGATTGTCGTCACCGGTGTGCCGGTCTTTCCCGAGGGGCGTGTGGGGGCGCCCGGACGGCGCCGCCGATTCGGCCACGTATGGTGGACGGTCCGGCGAGGGCGCCCGGATGGTGCTATCCGGCTTTCCTGTGTCCAAATGTCGGAGGAATGTTGTTTCCGTGCGCCGGGTGCCACGGATCATCTCCGCATGATTGTAGGATTTTGTTCCGGTGATCAACTCGATGAGATCGGCGCCCGGTGTGTCCACGCGCCGGCGGTCGTCCAGACGTCGGCCGATCAACCGGATGGTCTTTTTCTTCGTGTTGGCGGCAGCCAAGACGGTCAGTTTGATGGCATCTACGGGCGTGACCGCCAGGGAGACCCAACCGGTGGGCCCTTCGAGATCGGTTCCCCATGCCATGCTTTTTTCCGTGGCGACGACCGGAACGTTTTGAAAATATACCTTGGCGTTTCTGTGGGTTTCCAGGTGCGTTCCGATACGCTCTCCTTCATCTCCTTCGGCCATCCGATCGGTTTGAACATTGCCGTAGGGGCAGCTGACGACCACGTCCACGCGGTCGCCGGGGCGAAACAGTCCGGCTACGCCGTCCGTGGAAGAGACCCGGAGGGTGACGGCCCGCATTCCCGGCGGGATCAGGGCAAAGAGGTCGCGCTTTTGGGGCACGAAGCCGATGCGGTCACCCGACGGCGTGAAGGCCGTGGCCGGTTGACGGCCGGCATCATCTTCCTTTTCGGGCCGGAGGACGATCCGCAGTTTCGCCGCCGGGTCCGCACTGGTGACGGCGGCCGCTTCCTTCGGGGTGACCGCCAGGGTGGCGGTCCATCGCTTGGCCTTTCGTCCCCTTTTTTCTCCGTCGAGGCTTACCCCGAGGACCTCGGTATTGGAAAGGATCTGGTGGGATACCCGGCCCTCGGGATGATCGGAGAGCGGGGCCACGGCGAAAAGATCTACCCGGTCGCCGGGTTTCAGGTCCCGGGAGCCACCGGAGACACCGTCCACCGCCACGGTAATCGCCCGCATGCCGGCCTCGATCCCCCGGCTCATGGTCTTTGCCGGTGGCGGGGAGGGCGGGGGCGCTGTTACGGGGGGCGGCGAAACCGGTTCGGGTTTCGGCTGGTTCGTGTACACATATACGCCGAAGGCAGCCAGGCTTGCCAGGGCCAGGGGGAGAAGCAAGGTGATCGTCGTGCTGGTTTTTCTCATTTGCCCACCCTCAATCTGATGGCTCACCATAAATGGCGCGGCCTATCGAACCGGTGGTGAGATAGAAGACATATTCGTCGGTCGAAGGACCCCGGTACAGGTCCACCCGCCTGTAGGGCCTGCGATAACTGAACAAGTCCAGGAGCTTGATCACGGGGGTTTCCACCGGTTCATGATCGTCGGGATTCCGGCTGATCAGGCGGATCCTGCTGCTGTAGTCTCCCCGATCCTTTTGCGTGTCCCCCAAAACGGTCAATTTTTCCGCATCGGACGGCGTCACCGCGAGGGTGACCCGGGACGTGGGGTGGTTTAGATCCGCGCCCCATGCCAGGCTCTTTTCCGTGGCGACCACCTCGACGTCCTGCAGCAAGATAAGGGCCGTCCGGTGGGTATCGGTGATCCGCATCTGTTCCCCCGGTTTGTTTTC
>JGI24023J19991_10003824_pt1 | contig 10454 bp, 10 predicted proteins | sample Cruoilmetagenom1_FD_19991 | JGI IMG/M metagenome (IMG submission 19991)
AGAATCGGACCATGGCTGCCGCCAGTATTATCGTAATCGACCGCATAACGGACATCATAACGTACGTGAACCTTATCCTGGTTCGGGAAGGTGTAAAGCAGTTTGGATGAGCTTGCGTTTTCGTGCGTATAAAGTGCGAGCAAACTATTCCCCTCGCCCTCCTTCACGGCGCCCGACATGATTCGTACATCACCACCATCACGTCTCCAGGCTGCGTTAATGCCGCCCTCGAAATTGTCACAAAATAAGACGCCGTTACCAGCACACAGTTCAGCGAAATTTTTCGCATCTGTTAACGATACAGGTTCTTCCGATTCAGGCTGTGCTGCCGCCGTGGGGGCATCTGTCTGCACTGCGCCACCACCGCAGCCCAACAAGAGGAAAGACAGTATCATTGGGCCGAGTGCTATGTGTTTTATTGTCATTATCATGGATGTAAATTGAGGTGGTGAAATCATACTACATGAGCTCCATAAGAATGCGCAACCAATATACACTTTCGTTTCGTGAACACGCTCACAACCCTGGAGTGTTTTTAAAATCATGTCATTTCTTGAACTGCTCTTGATCACAAAATCATTCACCGCGACCTTAGACCGTGCCCGAGATGGATTCTGACTAAGGCCCCTCGATACCGCTGACGTCATAGGTGCTAATGCGGAAGTAATACTTGCCGGTATCCACCGTCAGGGTGTGTTGCGAGGCTGTCGCATCACTGATATCGACCATAGTCGGGGTATTGCTTGCCGTGGGGCCGTAGTAGAGGCGATAGCCACCGATTTGACTCAGGGCGATGGCCGTGCCATCCAACCAGGTGGTCGGCGCGACCCAGGACAAGGTGATATCAGCGGTCTGGGGTCCGTCGTATCGCCCGCAGAGTCCGAATCGCCAGAGGTGTCTTCAGTGCCGCCGCCAGTGTCACCGGTGCCAGCATTACCGGTAGAATGTGACGTGGTATGTGACAGACAGTGAATGACCTGACTACAAGTCGAGACCGCGACTCACACCCCATTCTCGGACACGGAGCTATGGGTGGCTTGTGGCTTGTGGCTTGTGGCTTGTGGCTTCCCACGAGAACAGCTTACTCAAACTGCTCTATCCGGTATACTTAATAAGGCCTCCGTGCGCTGGACGCACCAGGTGCAGAACTGGCACCTCACCCTGTCACAGTTGTCAATTCATTTTGAGTGCAGGCTAGGGGTGGATATCGGTCTATGTCCGTTTGGTTGACACAGAGTTTTGAACACCCTCTTTTCCAGAGAATGGCCAGATTCTACGTTGACGAGCAGAGATAATAGGGCTTATTTTTTTAAAAATTATTAATGACAGGGGTATGGCTGCGTGAAAAATAATATTCTAAAAATTGTGCCGAAAACGTTAAAGGATTTTGTAAAAAATACGAAACAATTCCAAAATTATCAGGCTGATAAATATCCATATTTCTTAGCAACGACATCAAAACGCCTTGATATCTGCTCTGCTCAATTTGCACATATGCTACACACGTCAAATTATCCATCATTAATTGGGAAAATATGCCTTGAGATTGGTAGCGGTTATGTATTGAGTCATGCATTAATTTGTCATTTGCTAGGCGCAAAGAAGGTTATTGCAACAGACGTGTTTCCTCATGCAAACACTGAAGCTTTATCTGAAGCCGTACAAGCATCAATTACGTCGATAATACGTGATATATTGTCACCATTTGAACAGCACACACTATTAAGATCCCGTTTAGATTATTTACGCACCATCAAGCATTTCGATTTTAACGTCTTAAAAGAGCTTGGAATAGAATATATTGCACCGATAGATTTAGCCAAAGAAAAGCTCAAGACACCAGTTGATTTTATTTTTTCAAACTCAGTGTTAGAACATATTCCTCGCGATGATGTCACCCTGGTTCTAGAAAATATTTTCGAAATTCTAAAACCAAATGGAGCCATGATTCACTGTATCCATATGGAAGATCATAAAGATATCCCTCATAACCCTTTTGAATTTCTAAAAATACCATCGGAATCATATTCTCGCTCTATGGAAACAGATCGTGGCAATAGAATTAGAAAGAGTGAATGGCTAAAAGTTTTTGCCCAGCTTTCAGGGGCGACTAGTAAAACTATTTATGAGTGGGATCGTATTGAGAAAAAATTACCTGTAAATATTGATAAGTCGATACATTTTAATGATGAATCAGATCTACAAGTTAGTCATATTGGCATGTTAACCATAAAAAATTAGCAATACAGTGTTGTGAGCATAAACATTTGGAGCTGTTATCGACGAATAGGGCTGCCTAATCCAGAAGCAGGTTGAGCCGTAACCGCTAAATTGAGGAACCTGAGCAATTATCACATTTTATGTGCGCGTATTAAATGACGGCACTGGTATGGTAAAATCCATTTATGTTTTATATAACACGCGTTTTACCAGCATGGTTGGCGAGGCATAAACATTTATCCAACCCACGGTGAAATGGAGAGTTTCGAGTATGTACGTAAACGTGACATTAATCTGGCGTTAGCTATCGGTAGCGAAACCAAAGATATTCCGTTTTACTCTTGGGGCAGTCTCAATTTATTTAATACAGCAGACCCAAACCCTCAATTATCTTCCGTGATACGAAAAACAAATAAAAATGACCTATTAATGTTAATCATACTACGTATCGAACTGAATTCATTAAAAGCGTAAATTGGTGCACGTTATACATTATCTCTTACACAAATGTGAAACTACTCACATAAACGGAATCGAAGTTTCACTCATGTAGAGCATTTGCCGCAAAGCAGTACATCATGATGGGTATCAGAGAAACTTGTATGCATAGAGTCACGGAAACGGAAATATCAAACCAGGAGCTGGCGCTGCTCTTTAACGCAGCCCTCGCAGCCGGTCATAGCCGCGCAATGAGTGATGCCAACCCGATCACAAACCTGTTTCCCCAAACCGACGATAATTACAGTAATGATTAGCCCAAGCAACCAACCCTAAAGTAACCACTAGGAGTAGTACAATGGCATTCCACACAAATACTATTTTTTCCATGAGTCTTGGTGTTGTGCTCCTGTTCATCACGAATATCGCCCAGGGCGCTGAATACTGGGTGACCAAACAGGGCAACGATACTAATGGCTGTACCAACAATTCAGCCGATGCCTGCCTGACTATACAAAAGGGGATCAGCATATTAATATCTGGCGATACCCTGAATATTGAACAAGGCACCTACGTTGAAAACTCATCAACAACACCGTTTGGTGCAGCATGTTATTGGTTTGAAGACATTGCGAGTATCTGTTTGAGTCAAAACGGCACTTCGGTCAACCCCATCACAGTCAGAGCAGCGCCCGGTCATGAAGGTAAGGTGATCATCGACAATGAACTGAAGCGTATCGGGATACACATGCGCGGAAGGGACTATATTGTAATCAGCGGTTTGAGGATTATTAACAACCTCATTGCCGGTATTGCCACCTGGGGGCAGCCAAAGAACCGCATTGCGGATGAAAGCCTTTTGAGTATTGGTGTAACAGTCGAAAACAACTACATCTACAACACCAACGGAAAATATGGCAAGAACATTGCGGGCATCCATATGTGGGGCTCAAAAGACTGGGTCGTCAGGAATAATTTTATTGACTATGTCACCAGAGACGGCGCACTGGCCCCTACACATACCTCGGGCATCCAGGCCTATGGCACCATCAACGCCCTGGTCGAACACAACTTTGTCACCAGGGCAAGCGGAGGAATCCTTTGGAAGGATCATTTTGTTGCTGATGCAGTAGGCACGCCGATTTTTGAATCAGAGATACGTTATAATCAAATAAATGCAGCAGTGGATGGCATAATTATAACTGCAATGGGAAGTGGGACGGATGAAGCGGGTTATAACTACATTCATCACAATACCATATACGGTTATAGTGGAGCGGGCATTATTGCAAAACTTAACCATGCCTTAGACTTGAGCAAGGGCTTGCGAATTGAACATAATTTAATCGACGGCAATGGAGGCACTAAAACCATAGGAATTAGTAATGATGCCTACATCGATCACAAAATGTCAGGAAATATTATCATCCGGAATCAGCACCATGTCGTGACATGGCCAATGGCGAAACTGGTAGCAAGCAATGACAATATATTTGATATAGATAAAGGCTTTCCAATCCTTTTGGATGGCAGGTATGATTCGACAAAAAAAGTATACAGCACTCTCAACAATTGGAAGGCAGCCCTCAGCTCTCAGGCATTAAGCCTCAGCGTTAACAACCCGGACAGCAATAGTATAACTTCTGCTCCTACCAGTCTATTCATTGATATTACCAAAAGAGACTATCGCTACACCGATACCTCTCCTGCCAAAGGCTCTATGCCTGACGGTTCCAATGCCGGCCCATATCAATATGGGAATGAGATCATTGGTTTATTGCCTGACGGTTTCAAACGACCAAGTAAGGTAACCAATCTTATGATAATAAAGCCTTAAATCAAGCTTCTTGGCTCTGGCCTACCTTCAATAACAGTATCATGTATTCTCCAGGCACAACGGGGAATACATGATACAGCTCAATGCTTCGACACAGCACTACAAGATTGCTTACATTATCGAATTAATATTCTGGATGATCTTTTGCGTCACGATTTCCCAGGTGTAGTTTTCCCGGTAATGTTGGTAGCCTGCCTCACCCATTTGCTGGCATAAGGTTTCGGATCTAAGCAATTCAATCAATCTGTTTGCCAGCGGCTCACTTTCTCCCGGTGGAACAACAAAACCGGTAATACCCTCCCGAATTATTTCCGGCATCGCGCATATGTTCGTCCCGACACAGGGAACCCGGTGAGCCATCGCTTCACAAAAGGAAATGCCGAATGGCTCATAAAGTGAAGGGACCGTAAAGACATCGGCCTGAGTATATTCATCCAGTATCATTTCCAGGCCAGTTGCGTCATTTTTGGAAACAAAGCCCAGACACTTAACCCCCTCTGCCACATCACCAAGGTCAGGACCAATAATTCTGAGTTCTGCCTCAGGTACGGCCTGTTTTACCTTTTTAAATGCTGCTAACAGGTGCTTGCCACCTTTTCTATTGAAATCCTTACCCACCATGAGAATACGTTTGCTGCCATAAGAACGGTTCTCGGTATTCCTGATTGCGGGCAGATTAATGCCGGCCCCAACAGCCTTGACTTTGTCTTCAGCCACACCAAAGTCCTTGATAAACGACTGTCTTAACCATTCGCTCATGGGAAATATAATATCCATACGCTGATACAAATGCCTTTCATAGGCTAATGCTCTGTCGATGATGCTGCGGGTAACTGCCGGGAAGCCAAAGGGGCTGGATAAACGTGTCGCAAGATTACCGTCATGATAAGAGACATTGACAACACTGGAATCAATCAAGTCATACCAGGCGCCAACCTGTAAAATAGTATCAAAATCGGTCCCGTATTCGGCAATTTTCCTTTTTGCAGCGCTTGTCATAGCGCCAAAAAGTCTGGTGCTGAGATGATATGAAAACTTCCATTTTTCCATATCGGGCTGAAAGGTCGTAAGCTGGGCGATACGTTGTGAGAACCGGGATGGCTCTGCGCTTATGGCCGCAGCTAGAACTTGATGTTCTTTTAGTGCGGAGAACAAATATTTTGAGCTTCCGGACCATGTGCGGTAATCAAAAGGATCTTCATCCATCACACCTAAAATTCTGGTCATGCCTGTTCCTTATCTATGAGTATCTTTAAATCCAGCCGGACAAACGCGCATGGAAATGGTTTTTGTTTCTGGCCGTTGTTTCATGTAAGCTAACTCGCCTGAGTTTAGCGGTATTGCTGTGACAACTATTCCAGCCTTTTTCAAGGGTGCATGCGCCCAGGTAATGTTGCCCAACCATATTTGCAGCATTTTCAGGATGATAGCCATTCGGATAACAGAAGGTCTCGATATCTACATCAAGCAATTGAGCAAGTATTTTTTTTGAATCTACGATTTCTCTATGCAAAACATCATTCTGCGTCTCGGATGTCAAGCGAATATGATGACTGGTATGACTACCAATTTCGATTAAACCAGTGGCGATCATGGCTTTTAACTCAGTCACATTCAGGAGTTGTCTTTCGTCACAATAGTCAAGATTAAGTGCTGACCTTGTCTCTTCTATATGCTGAAAAATCTCAAGATCCCGATATATTTTTACCAATTCGACAATGATATCAATATCTCTTGTAAGGGGAGCTGTCCAGTTAATATCGGACCTGTTTTGACAGGCATGCTTCAACCAGTCAAATGCTGATTTATCAAGGTAACTTCCAGTCGGGAAACGTCGCGCACATTCCCTGATAAGGGTCGTCAATAATCCAGGCCAGTAGTTTTGTTTGCCTTCCAGCATATTAGCGACACAATAAATCGTAGCTGGCGCCCTATACTTTTCAAGTACCGGCAAAGCGTAATACAAATTATCTATCCAGCCGTCATCAAATGTGATGGCACAATAATTCTTTGCCTCTAGTGTGTTAGAGGCGAATCCTTTCAACCATTGTGACAGGGAAATGAATTCAAAATATTTTGCCGTCCATGCCAGATTTTGATCAAATGTTTCCGGGGTGACAACCATGGTGGGCTGTTCATATAAGTAGCGCGGATCAGATTTAGGTAATATCCTGTGATAAGCAAGGATCAACAGGTTAGGCTGACGAGGCTTCCACTTGTGTCTACCGATTATTGAAGCCAGTGATTTTATATTGGATTTAATCAGTTGTTTCATTATTGCTGCGCTTGAGGTGTCAATATTTCATCCTGGATAAAGAAGAAACCATTTTTAAATATAGCATTGAGTATTTGTTTCTAATGAGAAATGCATATTATCAAGACCGGTACAAAATTAAAGTTACGCACTGCTCATGTGTAGTACCAGGGCAAATGATGCCAGGGCCTTTAAACATTCTGCATAACAGTGATTAGCCGTCAATATTCATCCCTTCCACACTAAATCTCCGGATTATAATGCCCCAGGTCATTGCTTAAATAGCTACGGGAATATAGACTTTCTCGCCTCTAAAGATAACTCAGCCCGTTTTCACGGGTAAATGAGTCGCGCATGCCGCCAGTAACCTGGCAGGAATTTCTGGCTCCCAGCGTCTTCGGTTGAATCGATAGCAAAATTCATTGATGTATTCCTGTAAATACTTTCCTTGTACACCATGAAAAGTGCCCAGTAAAAATCGTTTGAGGTTACTAATGGCGATGTGTACCCAAGGCAACCACTCATCTACTTTCTCCGCAGGTGTCACTCGTGATATATGCGCTTGTGTGTTTGCCAAGGAGGTTAACCCACGAAATGCATCGGTATACACCGATTGTTCTGGCATCAGTTTTCGTTTTGAAAACTGATCGACCGTTTCGTGATTGATTCGGTCAACCGCTTCTATCGCAATATATCCCGCTCGGTTTCCTTGACTCTCACAGGCCACGATGATGGGCTTTTTTCCCGTCGCGCCTCGACCTCGCTGGCCTTTTTGCTTCCCACCAACAAACGCATCATCGAGTTCTATATGCTCGGTTAACCGGTACACGCTATCTCGATGCCCCATCGTTTCTCGCAATTTGGTGAGCATTAAGCGGGCGGTGGGCCACGATACGCCGATCAATTTCATCAGTCGCAAGGCGGAAATACCCCCTTTATCCGATGATATCCAGTAGATCGCCCAGAACCATTTTGTGAGGGGCAACTTGGTTGAGTGAAATACGGTTTCCGCTGTCACTGAGTGTTGTTTATGGCATCCACTGCATTGGTATAACCCGCGACTGGGGAGAAAATGAGCATGATTATGGCCACATTGTGGACATTGAAATCCGTTTGGCCATTTCTCTTTATATAAATAGTCCTTGCAGGCTTCTTCTGTATCAAACCGGGCTTGCCAATCGAAAAAACTCATCTCTTCTTTTTTCATCCTCGCCCTCTAACTTATTGTAAGTAAATACATTATAAACTCGTTGCTGAGTTTTGTTTAGAGGCAAGTAGACTTTTTAAAGTCGTTACCCCTAAGGTTATAAACCCGCTCAAAATCACTGCTTTATAAATAATAAAAATTTTTTACTGACCACAAAATAGACGATTATTAAAGAAAATTTAATTCTAACGAACTTGTGAATTTAAGGTGCTATCCTACTGTTTTATTTGATATTATTCAACACCCAAGACTAACTTCACATTACTGGAAACAATGTCGCTCAAGCATATGCAATGCCTGATGGCGAGCACAATCTGGATCGACAACATCAATCACCAATACGTACAGTTTCGTTTATTTTACCCTGTGGCCCTGGAATACTTTGTCCCAGACATACGCCTAACCTCTTGTCCAGCCACGCCATAATATACCTGCTACTGTATACATTTTCAGCGTAGTAATGCTTCAAAAGTGAGATAGTACTGCCCCAAAATTCCTTGCTTGCAAGTCTAGCTGACCCAAACCAGTTTTCAGTAACATCTCTAACGTATCAATGTTCATATCTCGACTAAACGGCTCTATAATGCTATATTAAATATAATAGAGTATCATCTCAGGCTCGTTAATTCGAAATTATAATCAGCCATGTCACCACTTTTTTTATTAAGCGCCGTACGTCAGACTTGACGTATACCCCTCCCAAACCACCCCGTAGCTTGAAAGCAATATGGACTAACTTATTAAATCTCATTAACTATTAAAGCCATGAAAATCTGGATAACCTGGGAAAACCAAAGAAGAAATCGTTCAACAAGCAAAGAACTCGGTTTTAAGCTCTATGAAGTAATTTGCGATAGCAATCGTTTTTTACGGTACCCGATTTCCATATATAAAACATTTCAAATAATTGCCAAAGAAAGACCTGTCGTCGTCGCTGTTCAGAATCCTTCATTAATTCTTGTCACAACTTCTTTAATTTACAGAAAATTATTCGGGTTCATACTTGTGGTAGATTCACATAATGCAGGTATAAAGCCTTTCGAAGGCAAAAAATGGTGGGCAAACTTACTCGCAAAACTTGCCATTCGTGGCGCAGACCTGACAATTGTCACAAATGACTTGCTCGCAGATTACGTCAAAAAAATTGGCGGTAAAGCGGCTATTCTGCCAGATCCAATACCTGACCTTGCGTGCGAAAAATCAATACAGAAATCCAGGAATGAGCAATCTATAGATGTTGTTTGCATATCTAGTTGGGCCGATGATGAGCCCTATCTTGAAGTGATAAAAGCAGCATCTATTCTACCACCCAACATTAGAATACATTTAACAGGGAAAAGTAGGGATAAAGAAAAGAAATATAGTGGCGATTTTCCGGGGAATATTATACTTACAGGTTTCCTGTCAGATAAAGACTATATAACATTACTTTGCAATGCCGATCTTACAATGGTACTAACGACCCGTGATGATTGTATGGTTTGTGGCGCATACGAGAGTATTGCTGTATGCAAACCATTAATACTATCCGATACACCTGTTTTAAGATCTTACTTTGGCGATCACGCTTATTATACAGATAATTATGCTAACGCCATAGCTGACAAAATAATGTATGTTATACAAACTGCAGATCTAAAACATCAAGACAACTGTAAATCGAAAGAAGAACTCAAGATTAAATGGCTACAAATGAAGCAACAACTCGATGCAGAATTATTAGCAGAAATGAAACATACCAACTGAGTACCCAAACACATTGCAAGCTATGATTGCCTGGATAATAATTTCAGAATTCAGCATCCAGCAGGCCTGATTTTTTGAATTACAATATCATCTGCAGACCAGGACCGCGAGATTTTCTTGATCGAGCACCCCCTTACTCACTGACCCGAGCATGATTTCTTTCAATTTACTTTTATTGTCGGCACCCACCACGATCATGTCAACACCCAGCTTTTCCGCTTCTGACAGTATGGTATCCACAACCGGACCCTGAGCCAGAATTGCCGTAACATTCTGGTACTTTTCTCTGACTTGATCCGCGTCAGATTGTAATTGTTTATGTTCAGCATGATACTTAGTCGCCATCTGGTCTCGCACCACACCGGGGCCCGGATCATAACCCACAAAGCCCGGCTCAGGGTCCGCCACATGCAGAACATAGATATGCGCAGCGAATTTCTCACCTATGGTGACTGCCATTTCGAGCGCGTGTTTCGATGAGTCTGAAAAATCATAAGCAACTAGAATTTTATTCATCATGAGCGGCCTGCCTTAAAATTGAAAATAGATAAATGGCGATGAATCCAGTGGCGCGAATAATATTATCGCCATAAGCAACGCCCCCACTACGAAGAGATTCTTATAGCCGAAGTCCTGATATGGGAATGAAAAAATCATGCGGAACTTAGACGCGTAAAATAGATGCCAGCTAACCGCAATCATGATAAGTATAAGGCTATGGGTATAATGCCACTCGACGCCTTGCTCCAGGG
>JGI24023J19991_10003826_pt1 | contig 10452 bp, 9 predicted proteins | sample Cruoilmetagenom1_FD_19991 | JGI IMG/M metagenome (IMG submission 19991)
TTTCCCTTTTTAATAATGGTCGGCTCAAATTTAAAAACAATTTCATGTTTTCCTGATGGTACAACCATTGCCCTCAATACATAATTAGCTCTGAAATGAGGAGATAACTCACCATCAATATAAGCGTTCCATCCATTTTTATAATACATTTCTGAGAATACTGCTAATTGCTCAGAAGTTGTATTACTTTCATACTTCACTTCATTTGCTTGATAAGAAATTAAATGAATAGAGGCCAAACTATCTTTTGCAAAAGATGACTTCGTTAATCTATCTTTAAATTCATTATTTACAATAACAGTATGTTTTGTATTTAAACTATCCAGCCCCTTTATTTCGGCATCAGCAGTTTTGACAAATTCAACTTGATTGACAAACCAAGCATTTCCATTAGCTTCAGTATTTTGTTGTAATCTTGCATTACCTTGATTATCAGGAAAAATAATATATTTGGTGTTGAGCATATTCATCACTTCAATATTATTTTTTGCTAATTGATAATTAAATAACTCTTGATAACGCCTAGGTTTAGCAGCATGATAACCTCCTATAGAGTTATGAAAATACGACGTACTACCATCATTCATCGGATCAACCATAAAATTAAAAACCCTATAATGAGATTTATCTTTTATTATTTCTTTGTCTATTACTGATGCTTGAAATGGTCTTTCTTCTTGCTTTTTGGAAACAAAATCATTCGCATTTATATATCTTTTATCTACACCCACCAAATCAAATAAAATTAAAACCGCAAAAGCAATAATGGTGCTATTTTTACTAATTTTTCCCTTCAAAAATGCCCATAACAATCCAGCGGACAGTAATATCAATACTAAAGATCGTAAACTATCTTTAAAGAACATAGACTTTCTATCTACAATAAGAGCATCTGTAAATCCTTGTAATTGCTGTTCCCATCCTGAATCTTTAAGACTTTCAAAACTAAATAAACTAGTACCAAACAGCATAAACAATAATGCTATCCCTCCTACTCCGTACAATGCATATTTCAAATATTTTAAACGGTTTTCATCTTCTTTTTCCGAATTTAAAAATTGATTTAACGTAAGGATTGCCAATAAAGGAACCGCTAATTCGGTAATCACTTGAAAAGATGAAACTGCTCTAAACTTATTATACAAAGGCACATAATCAATAAAAAAATTGGTTAAGGCAGGAAAATTTTTTCCCCAACTCATTAGAATCGAAAAGATTGTAGCTGCCAGCAGCCATTTTTTAAGTTTTCCTTTCACTAGAAACAATCCTAATACAAATAAAAATATGAGTACAGCGCCTATATAAGCCGGTGCTTCAACAAAGGTTTGTGTTCCCCAATAAGCTGGTAGATTTTCAGATATATTCTTTGCTTGTGCCCTTCCAACTTTATCTTTTAAAAATTGATAGGTTTCAGAATTTTTTCCTAAATTTTCTCTACTTCCACCACCATAAAACCTCGGAATCAATAAATTAAATGTTTCCATTGTACCATAACTATACTCCGTAATATAATCTTTAGATAAACCCGTAGTCACTTCTTCTTTAGGTTCACCGTCTGGCGTAATTGTTAATTCACTTTTACTTCTAGTACTTTCTTTGGCATATTCTTTAGTTGCTAATAAACTCGTTGCATTTATACCCACCGCTAAAACTACAGCAACTAACATAATAGCAATACTAGCAAAATATCTTGTAATGGTTTTCTCTTTTATAGCATCAACTAAATAAATCAATCCTAAAATAAGCACCATAAATAGTAAATAATAGGTCATTTGTGGATGGCTAGCATTGATCTCAAGTGCCATTCCTAAAGCGGTTAGTATAAAGCCCGCTAAATAATTACGTTTAAAAACAGATAAAATTCCGGCTAGCACTACAGGCATATAAGCAATAGCATGAGCCTTTGCATTATGACCGGCACCGAAAATGATAATAAAATAAGTTGATAGCCCGAAAGCTAGTGCCCCAACAATTGCCAGTTTCCATTCAACATTTAATATGTATAGTAATATAAAGAAGCCCAGAAAATATAAGAATAAATAATCTGCAGGACGTGGTAAAAAGCGCAATAATAAATCTACTTTTTTAATATAATTGTGTGGATAATAAGCACTCACATTATAGGCCGGCATACCACCAAAAGCTCTATTGGTCCAATAGGGTTCTTGTTTGTGTTCTGTTCTAAAATCAACAATCTCTTTTGAAATACCTCTAAACTGAGCAATATCGCTTTGAAATAATTTTTTACCTTCTAATACTGGAAAAAAATAAGCTAACGAAACAATGATAAATACTGCAATTGCAACTAAAAAAGGGACTATTTTACTATTTTTCATTATTTTATTAATTATTCAACATCTTCATAATCAACATATTCACCGACTTGGTCATTGGTTTTTTTAGCTTGATTTGGTGTTTTGTCTATTACTGTTTCTCCTTCTTTTACAGGTTGTTGATTTGAAGTATTTCTATGCTGTTGTTCATTAAATTTTTTTTCTACCTTGCCCATCATTTTTTTTAAAATTAATGGAAATACATATCTTCCAATAATTTTAAAAGCATAATAAATCAATGCAAGAATGAGTATGGTTCTTATAAAGTTCATTAATCCTGCTTGTTGCATAAATTATAATCGTCTAAAATAAATTTGTATGTTGTTTTCAAAAATAACAATTTGAACGCAACTAAAGCGTTTAGTTATAGATAAAATGTTTAATTTGTAAAATTAATAGAAGTTATGCGAAAAATTGGGTTCTTTTTACTTTTTATTGGTTGTTTCTATACCGGTACAGCTCAATATACTGAATTGATCAATTCTAGAAGACCTGGTTTTTCTGACAGTCCGTTTAGTGTTGGAACAGATGTCTTACAGTTTGAGGGTGGCTTATTTTACGAAAAGATTAAAAATCAAGACTATAATATTAATTCTTTCGGAACAGATGTCATGGTTCGTTATGGTAAATTTTTCGAAAAACTGGAAGTAAATCTAAACCTTGCTTTTCAATATGACAAAGTAAATTATGTAAACACTACTGTATCAGACATTTCTAAAACAAATCTTAATCAGTTGACCATTGGAGCAAAATATTTGGTGTATATGCCCAAATACATGGACAAATCTAAAGAGATACGAAGCTGGAAAAGAAAAACCAGTTTTGACTGGAAACGTTTAATCCCTGCTGTTGCTGTATATGCAGGTGCAAATATACCCATAACCGAAAGTTTTATTGGAGGCAATTTTCCTGGATACACAAAGGGCTCTTTTAGTCCGAGACTAGCTATTTATACCCAGAATGATATTACGGATAGATTTATCTTTTTGATGAATTTAATTATGGATAAAATTGGTTCTGGACAAAGAGAAAATTCATATATACTCACAGGAACTTATACACTAAACGATAAATTATCTGTTTTTGCCGAACATCAAGGTATTTTTAAGGATAATGACATCCCTAATGATTATCAATTTGGAGGTGGTGTTGCTTATCTTTTTTCTAAAAACATGCAGGTTGATGTTTCAGCAAGATCAATCAGTGATAGAGATGGCTCCACCTTTCTAATTGGTGCTGGTTTGGCATGGCGATTAGATAGACATAGAGATAAATTCAAAACAGTTGACTCAGAAGGCAATGCAACAAAAGAGAAAAAAGAAGGTAATTTGTTTTCAAGGTTATTTGGCAGTAAGAAAGATAAAAAACAACGAAAAGTCAAAAAAATAAAAGCCAAAAAACGTAAAATAAAAGAGCTGAAACCTAAGAAGAGTAAGAAACAAAAAAGAGCTGAAAAGGAGGCAAAAAAGAAAGCGAAAAAGGATAGAAAAACCGAGAAAAAGAAGGAAAAAGATTATGACAAGAATTATGAACCGCCAAAAGACAATACTGTAAATGATAACAATTAAAGAGGTTTCTTCTAAAAGTGAACTAAGACAATTTGTTACTTTTCCTTTTGGTTTATACAAAGATAATCCAAATTGGATACCTCCTATAATTAAAGATGAATTAGCCGGATTTGATAAAAACAAAAATCCTGCTTTTGAAAATGCCGAAGTACATTTCTTTTTAGCCTATAAAAATAATACTATTGTTGGTAGGGTATCTGCCATTATAAACTGGACAGAAGTTAAACAACAAGGTTTAAAAAAAATGCGGTTTGGCTGGTTTGATACAATTGACGATATTAATGTTACCAAAACACTTCTTGATAAGGTTTATGAAATAGGTAAACAAAATAAGCTAACATATATTGAAGGCCCTGTTGGTTTTTCAAATTTAGATAAAGTTGGAGTATTGACCGAAGGTTTTGACCAGTTAGGAACTATGATTACCTGGTATAATCATCCGTATTATAAAGATCATTTTGAACAATTGGGTTTTGTAAAAGAAAAAGGATATTTAGAGTGGAGATTTCCTTTTAAAAATGTTAAGCCAGAATTCTTCATGAAAGCACAGGCAATCGTCAAAAAAAGATATCAGTTAAAATCTATCAATTTTACATCTACCAAAGAAATTATGCCTTATGTAGATAAAATGTTCGATTTATTTAATGAGAGTTATGCTAAACTTTCTTCTTTTGTTCCAATCTCTGAGGTACAAAAAGAATATTTCAAAAAAAAATATATCAGTTTTATCAATCCCGAATTCATAACGTATGTTGCTGACAAAGACGATAATCTTGTTGGTTTTGCCATTGTAATGCCTTCCTTTTCAAAAGCACTTCAAAAAGCAAAAGGAAAACTTTTTCCGTTTGGAATATTTCATCTGCTAAAGGCTAAGAAAAAAAGTAAAGATGTAATTTTTTACCTTATCGGAATACATCCTGACTATCAAAACAAAGGTGTACATGCCATCATTTTCAATGATTATTATAACGCTTTTACAAAGTTAGGAGTAGAAAATTGTATACGAACTCCTGAATTGGAAGATAATATTGCCATTCAACAAATATGGAAACATTTTGATCCAAAAATTTATAAAAAAAGAAGTACGTATCGCAAAGATATTTAGCGCACAAAGCTAGATCGAAAAGCAGCAATAATACCATAAAAATTCAAGCAAAAAACAACTAAGAAACAAAACCGTATGCAACTTTTTTACAATGCTGATATAACCAAAAAAACTGAGCAGTTTACATTTGACAAAACAGAAAGTAGGCATATTGTTCGTTCACTTCGTAAAAAAGAAGGAGATCAATTATTTATAACAAATGGTCTAGGTGTATTATTTATAGGCTACAATTGCCATTGCTAATGATAAAAAATGTTTAGTGACTATTAAATCTGCAAATGAAAAGCCAAAACCATGGAACTATCATTTACATGTAGCCATTGCTCCTACAAAAAATATAGATCGGTTTGAATGGTTTTTAGAAAAAGCTACAGAAATAGGTATTGATGAAATTACACCTTTATTATGTGAACGTTCAGAACGAAAAATATTGAAGGCCGAACGGTTGGAAAAAATTATTGAATCTGCTATGAAACAGTCATTAAAGTTTCATTTACCTAAATTGAATCCTTTAATCAAATTTTCTGATTTTATCAATCAAGATTTTGATAGTGATTTGTACATTGCACATTGTGAAGAAACTGATAAAAAGACCTTAAAATCAATGTTGGTTCCTAATAAAAATACAACTATATTGATTGGTCCTGAAGGTGATTTTTCAACCGTAGAAATAGAAAAAGCAATGCAACAAAATTTCGTATCAATAACATTAGGAGAAACGAGATTGAGAACGGAAACTGCTGGTTTGGTTGCCACGCAAATGGTTTCATTCATCAATCAATAAAAAAAAGCTGTCTAAAAAATACTTTTTAAACAGCCCTTTCGATACTTTTATACTTAATTTTTTAACTCTTAGTTGCCTTCATTTCAACTACAAATTCAATTTCGTCTTTTATTAATTTATCTTTTAAATCTTCAAAGAATTTTCCTGAATTAAATTTTATATCCCATTCAGTTCTATCAATAGTAAAAGGTTCACTTTTAAAAGTAACAACACCATCATTTTCAGAAACAGTGGCAGGAAACTCAATATTCTTCTTAATACCTTTAATTGTTAGATTACCTTTAACCATATACATACCAACTTCTTCATTAACATTGGTAATATCAAAAACTGCATGAGGGTGATTCTCTACATCAAAAAAATCAGCACTTGATAAATGACCTACTAATTTCGCGTTGTATTCTTCATCTTCAATATCTAAATCTTTAATGGTTTTCATGTCAATAATAAAATTACCTGCACTTAACTTACCATTATCAAAAGCCACATACCCTTCAGAAATACTAATTGTTCCGTTATGAGATTTTGTAGGCTTGAACCCTTTCCATGCTAGTGTCGATCTATCTACAGCAACCGCATAGCGTACAGCTTCAGCTTTTGCTTGAGATACCTCTTCTGCATCTTTAGCTTCAGTTTCATTTTTAGTGTTCTTACACGAAACCACTGCCAACCCTATAAAAAATATAGTGGTTATTTTTAATAATTGATTTTTCATTTTATTTTAGTTTTATTTAATAATCCTTCAAATTTAGAACTTTTCATTTTGTTCTGTAAACTAAAAATGAAAAAATTTATGTACGTTTGTTATGAACCCGATTAAAGATTATGCATAAATTTTTCATCCTAATTCTGTTTTCAACGATTTCTATTGCAGCTCAACAGGTAGCAATTTTGAAATATAACGGAGGTGGTGATTGGTATGCTAACCCAACAGCGGTTCCTAATTTGATAAAATTCAGCAATAGTAATAACAAAACTGTAATTAATGTAAAACCCGAAACCGTTGAAGTAAGTAGTTCAGAAATATTTAATTATCCTATCTTATTTATGACAGGACATGGTAATGTACTATTCACAGATAACGATGCCGAAAATTTAAGACAGTATTTAACTTCTGGTGGTTTTTTACACATTTCTGATAATTATGGTTTGGACAAATACATTAGAAAAGAACTCAAAAAGGTATTTCCGTCTTTAGAATTACAAGAAATTCCATACAATCATCCAATTTATCATCAGGCATATTCTTTTGAGAGTCTACCGAAAATTCATGAACACGACGGTAAACCTCCTCAAGGTTTTGGTATTTTTTACAAAAGTAGATTAGTTTGTTTTTATGATTATGAAAGCGATTTAAGTGATGGTTGGGAAGATGAAGCTGTACATAATAACCCTGCTCCTATAAGAGAAAAAGCGTTAAAAATGGGTGCAAATATTATTGAATATGTTTTTAATAATTAATACGAACAAGTTTTTAGATAACTTAAAATTAAATTTTGATGATAGCGGACTTTGGGCAATGTATGTTGCCTTGGCAATTATCATGTTTGGTATTTCTTTAGAAATTACTATAGATGATTTTAAACGTCTTTCTAAGAAACCCAAATTGGTACTTATAGGTGTTTTCTCTCAATTTGTATTATTTCCGCTAATTACGTTCACTTTGGTAAATATTATCAATCCGTTACCGAGTATTGCTTTAGGTATGATTCTGGTTGCTGCCTGCCCTGGTGGAAATATTTCTAATTTCTTGACACATCTTTCTGGTGGAAATACTGCTTTGTCAGTTAGTTTAACAGCATTTGCTACTTTAGTGGCAATTGTAATGACACCTATAAATTTACAGTTCTGGGGTAATTTATATGAGCCTACATCTCAAATTTTACAAACCGTTGAACTGAATCCTTTTGAACTCACAAAACTTGTTACTCTAATTTTAGGAGTTCCATTACTTTTAGGGATGTTGTTTAGAAAACGCAAACCAACTATGGCTTTAAAAATCGCTAAAGTCTTAAAACCTGTTTCAGTGTTTATCCTTATGTTATTTATAGTAGTTGCCTTTTATGGTAACCTCGACATCTTTATGGAATACATACACTATGTTATTTTCATTGTTATTTTACATAACTTTTCAGGCTTATTAGGCGGGTTCTATTTTGCAAAAGCTCTGAAGCTTCCTTACTTCAATCAAAAGACATTAGCCTTAGAAACCGGAATTCAAAATTCTGGCTTAGGCTTATTATTGGTATTTGCTTTTTTTGATGGTTTAGGTGGCATGGCACTCTGCGTTGCTTTTTGGGGAATTTGGGATATCCTATCAGGTTTAGTTATTGCCTATTATTGGTCTAAAGCCTCGCCCAGAGCTATAAACAAACAGTTCTGACCTCGACAGAAGAGAGGTGAATTTATTTTAATTAAAAATACTGCTTAATGTTAAAACAGATTTGGTATTATCTTTTCAAAATATACATAAGTACAGGACTATTTTTCTTTTTTAAAAAAATAAGTGCTCATAATGAAGAAAATATTCCAAAAAAGGGAGCCGTTCTTTTGGTCTCTAATCATAAAAATGCGTTGTTAGATCCGTTATTAATTGCAACAACAATGAAAAGAAGCACTCACTTTTTAACCAGAGCCAGTGCTTTTAAGCTGAAACCTGTTTATTGGTTTCTTTCTACACTGAATATGATTCCTATTTATAGAATGAGAGATGGTAAAAAGACACTCGCTAAAAACGAAGCTATATTTAATAAATGTTATGATATTTTAATTAAAAAAAAGTGTTTGTTGATCTTTCCGGAAGGCACTCATAACATAAAACGATGGGTAAACCCTCTTAGTAAAGGTTTTACCAGAATTACCTTTGGAGCTTTAGAACATTATCCCGATTTAGAATTACATGTAGTTCCAATAGGATTAAATTATACAAATGCAACCGATTTTGCTGAAAGTGTTTCCATTTATTATGGTAAGCCGATTTTAGCAAATGACTTTTATAATAAAGAAGATATAAATGCTTCAACTATTGAACTTAAAAATGAAGTTCATAAAAAATTATCAGAGTTAACTACCCATATTGATATAGAAGACTATGATGCCACTATTGAGAAATTAGGAAATATTGACTATTTAAATCCGCTTGATGTCAATAAAAAACTAACTGATTTACCTAACACATCTATAACGGAAAAAGGAGCTGAAAGCCCTTCATTATTTTGGAAAACGCTAAAAAAAATAGTCGCTATAAATAGTTTTATTCCGCTATTAATTTTCAAAGCTTTTCTATCTAAAATCAAAGAAATTGAATTTGTCAGTACAACAAAATATGCTATTGGAATAACTGCGTTTCCTATATTTTACACCTTACAAAGTATGATAGTTAATCATTTTTTCGGATCAACATATGCTCTTATCTATTTGATAATGAGCGCACTTATGGTTCTATTCTTAGCTAAGACCAAATAAGTATTGAAGTACTTTTAACAACAAGCACCAACTTGTAGTAAACAGTAACCCAAGTTTCTACTATTCTATAATAGCATCTTGAATTATCTGTTGTACAATGGTTCTAATATTTTCTTTACCCAGTTTATTATTTGTCATTTTGGGATATACTCTATTAGACAAAAATACATATACCAATTCTGTTTCTGGGTCCGCCCACGTATATGTTCCGGTAAAGCCGCTATGCCCAAAACTTTTAGAAGAAACACAACCACATGATGCTTTAATATCAGGATTTAATTGAGGTTTATCAAATCCGAGACCTCTACGAACACTATCCTTTTCGTAATATCTATGATTGAATTTCTGAATTGTTTCTTCTTTAAAAAATCGTTTCCCTCCATAAAATCCTTCTTGTAAATACATCTGCATCATTTTAGCGATGTCATTTGAGTTTGAAAACAAACCTGCATTACCACTCACGCCATCTAACATTGCCGCACCCATATCATGCACATAACCTCTTAACAATTGATGTCTATAATAGTCGTCATCTTCTGTAGGAACAATATTCTTTGTAGCGAACTTCTCCGAAGGCTTATAGGTTAATGATTTCGCACCTAATGGTTTATAAAAAAACTCGTCATTCAAAACATTCATAGGTTGCTTATACTGCTTCTCTAAATAATCTTTAAATAAATAAAAAGCCAAACCACTGTATCTATAATTTAAGTTTTTATACTGTTCAACCTCACCTATTAATTTATAAATAGTATCCATATAGTCAGTTCTTAAATACAGCTTCTCGGCAATTTTAATAGAAAATTTCTTTGTACGATTTTTTCTATAATATTTAGTCGACGGTTTATTTGTAACACTATCTATTGTTTTAACATAATACGGTATCCAAGCTCGCAATTTTCCATAATGCGATAGTGCTTCTTTAACTGTAACAGTATCTTTATTACTTCCTTTAAGCACAGGCATTAATTCGCCCAAGGTGTTTTCCAATGTAAATTTACCTTCTTCTTCGGCCTTCATAATCAATGGTAATCCGCCCAAAATTTTTGTCAATGAAGCCAAATCATATAAGTCCGTACTTCTAACCTTTTGGATCTTATTATAGGTATGATATCCATAATTTTTTTTGAAAATTACTTTCCCGTGTCGTGCAACTAAAACTTGCATTCCCGGAGCCATTTTAGAGTTCATAACTAC
>JGI24023J19991_10003827_pt1 | contig 10452 bp, 9 predicted proteins | sample Cruoilmetagenom1_FD_19991 | JGI IMG/M metagenome (IMG submission 19991)
CCAACCGATCCGCGACCCACTTCAGCAGGCCCGCCAAAGGTTCCGCAGATCGCAACAATCGCAACCGCACCACCCCGCCGACCGCCGCCAAGCCCCAATGCATGATCCACAGGTCCAATCCGGCCCGAAACTCCACGCTGCGGGCTTTGTAATGTTCTGGAAACAAAGCCAGATCCGGCGCACCAATCAGGCTGGATCTACGGCCTAAAACAGGTGCAATGCCGTCGATCAACAACGTCTCCTTGCGCCCCTCGGACCAACCGGACACGCAGGCGCGCCGATTCCCGCGCCACAGCCGCATCGGGCGCCCGACCTGCGCCAAGATCGCCCGCATCACTGACATGCCACGCGGCGCACGGTTGCCGGGCAGGATCACGCTTTCGATCAAATGAAGATCAGTCATCCCTTCGCCCAACGCCTCGACCGCTGCCGAGGACATGGCTGGGACGCTCGACACACCTGATAGGACAACCACGCCCGCCGCCTGTGCTGCCATGCCCAACACCTGTGTACCCGCCGTGAATTCAGCGTCATCCGACAGGTCAAGATAATGTGCACCACAGGCGATCGCGGCCTCTGCCACGCGGTATGGTGTTTTCGCATAGTTCTGAAATGGTCCCGCTGCATCAACAACGATGAAGGGCGATTGATTCGCAATCACAGCCGCCAACTGGTCCGACCCCGTATCCACAGCCAAAGCACGCCCACCATGTGTAGCGCTAAACGCTTGGGCCTTGGCCAGCGAGCGCCCTGCCACAACGACATCAAATCCCCCGTCACGGACCAAAGCTTGCGCCAATTTGCCGCCAAACACGCCGTAGCCACCGATAATCAAAACCGTTTTAGTCGACAATCCGGCCCCGCAATTCATCTGACGGGAGCACACATTTTCGCCGCCCAAACACATAGCGATTGCGCGCGATTGCGTCATACAGCCAATCTGACAGAAGTTGAGGAATGAACCCCAAAACAGCGCATAAACGCCAGGGCCAGCCAATCGCGGACATGGCCGCCGCAAAGGCTGCCAATTTTACATGTGCCTTACCATTCACAATCACGATATTCGTGAGCATCAAATCAGGGTCCAGGTCATAGGTCCGGTACAACGTCCGCCCCTTTTGTGACTGGGCCGTAACAAACAGGAACCGCGCCTTGCGATCATAGCGCGCCATAAACCGCGCGAAACCGGAACAAAAAATGCAAGTCCCATCAAATACGATCAAATCTTGGTCCAAGGGCATCCTTCCAAATCCGGTCATTCGCCATTTAGGCGGCAATGCCAGCATCTTACCAGACTGCACCAAAACTGGGTAGTGAGCATTAAGCCGCAGTTCCGTATTGGGGCACATCAGGCGCATGAAGCGTCTCCAAATCTTGCGCCATCAAATGCACCAGCTGTGTTGCCGCCGTCATGGATAAGGCTTGGTAGATAGCTTCGGACGCATCCGCATCCAGCAAGCATCCCAAGTCAGCAGCAGGGCAATGAAACAGTGCGCCACTACAGGCGAACACAACTTGCTCTTGGTCAAAGTGCAGCGTGTAAATCACGATTTTTTCATGCGGTTTCACCCGTGTGATGCCACGAAACCCAACCAAAGCAGCCGCAGCCATTAAGGCAAAGGGATCGCCAAAACTATTCTCGGCGGCATCCGATTCCAGCATCACGTTTTGCTCGGGCAGCAGTTGCATTTCCTGTTGGTTGCCCAAGGCACCGACAGGCACATTCAGGGGCCACAGATGTTCGGGACAATTGCTGGGTGAACTCCACAAAACGCTGCGGGTGATGCGGCGCACCACTTGCATGCCGCCATCAAACGTCAGGGCGTGATCGCCAGGTGCAACCGCCTCGACCACGCGCCAGCCAATGCTGGTGGCAATCCGCGTGCCAGTCACCAAACCCGAGGCCATTCCGGCCCCTTTCACATCAACGCCATCATAGGCGCCGGTTGTTTCGGTTTTATTGAATGTCCTCCCCAGGACGGAATTCTTTAGACCAAACATTATTTTTTCCCCGTTTGTTTTTTGAAAGCGGGTTAGCAGACCACGCTTCGTTGGCAGTAGGGTCATTTGGGGTGATTCCATTGGCAGCACATGGGCGTGTTTCGGTCCAAAGTAAGGCATCGTTCCGGTTTTGAGAACAATGCGCGGATTTGAGATAAATTTGTTTAAATTTGTATTCTTTCTTGCACTTCTGGTCCGGATCGCGGCGTCCGGTTACAACCTGCGCTGGAAACCGTTCAGCGCAGGTTTGTAGGGAAACCGTGTTTAGGCAGCGACCAACGGCGCAGTTCCATTGCAATTCAGTGTAGCAATTGCTTGATCCAGAACTGTCCGCTTTTTGCCCATCAAATAGGCCAGAGCCTTGGCCTGTTCATTGTCCAACGTCGTGAAAAAATCGGATTTCGTCGCGCCATTTGGGCAATGCGCCAACATCCCAGAGTTGGCAAAAACCACTTCCTCGTCGTCAAACCCCAATGTGATGGCCTCAACCAATCCCTGTGGTCGGCGCCGCGTGATGCCGCTAAACCCCTCCAATGCAGCGGCTGGCATTAACACGGCAGGTGTGCCCAGCAACTCGTCCGCAACCTGACTTTCGATCATCAGCATCTGTTCCGGCATCACAAACATGTCGTCGCAGTTGTCCAATGCCCCGCCTGGCACATGCAAGATGCCATCCAGATCATAACCGCCATCCTCGGCCCCATAATAGGCGCGTTCAATACGACGCACCTGACGCAAGCCACCGTCATAGGTATGTACGCGGTCACCGACCCGTAACAATTCTACGCAACGCCAACCGGCAGCTGTTTCAACCAAGGTGCCCGCAATAAGACCCGCATCGCGCTGTGGTTTGGCGTCAACAGCCGTGCTAATCACATTGGACGCCGTTGCAGTTTTCAATTCGGTGTTTTGTGTTTCAATAAGCATATTCATTCTCCGATGTTGGGTTACGTTTCAAGATTGCCGTGGTGGCGATGGAACAAGAAACGCCCAACAATTTGCCGTATTTCGGACATATATGGGGCAAACCTAAGGCAGTGTTTCGGGCAACGCCGCAATCAACACAATCGTGCCATCTTCATGAACGGGCTGATAACAATCGTTAATATTCTGGAAACCATGATCGGTTCTGAGCGCTGATTTTGCCCGATATCGCACCAATGTGATTCGCGTCAGACCCCGTCGAACACATAGCCGAACCGTGTTATATCTTCGGCACAGATCGCGGCGACGCTATCCGCATCCTTATCGCTATAGTAGCTGCGGTAATCCGCATTGCGCTGGCTTTCGTTGGTGACAGGCACCTCATTCAGGGAAAACCCCAAATGCGTCTCAAGCGGCGCGAGGTCTTGTGCCAAATGCTCCAACCGGATGAACAAATCACACCGCTCAACCCCGTCACGATCCTTGACGTATTGCCCATAAGGCGAGGCCCGCATCACCGCCTGCGTATGCGGGTCATTCAAGAACGCAGTGAACTCAAGCCGCTTGGCCATCTCGACGGCGATATGCTCAAAGCTTTGCTCGCGTAACCAGTGATAATAGCTGACCATCATATCCCAAGGGTTGCGCACCAAGGTGAAGATAAAAAACTGTTCAATCTCGACTTGTGTCACCAACCCGTAAATATCGGTTAGGCGAGAATGTTTCCACAAACGCCCAGAACTCTGCACATCTTTCAACCGACCGCGCCGCTTTACGGCCTTTGGGGTGTCACCGATCAGAATATCGTCTTTCATGACCCGTGCTTCCAGTGCCAGCGTCAAGGCAGTGCCGCCCGTCTTTGGGATATGCGGGAAAATATATTGGCGTCCGTGCGAAATTATCATGCAGTATGGGTACCTCATCCCCGCCCTGCATGCACAGAAAAATTGCACCCGTTCTGAATAAGCTTTGCAATTCTCAACAGCACCCGCATTATCATCCCAAACCGCAAAACAGGAGGAACACAATGGGTTGGCTATCTGACGAAACAGGACTGGACAAATGCGAGGCCAACTATGTGCCTCTAACCCCGCTCACCCATTTGCGCCGCGCAGCCCAAGTTTACCCGGAATTTGAGGCCCTGGTCTATGGTGACATTCGGTATACCTACCGCCAATACCACGATCGGATTTCGCAATGTGCCTCGGTGCTCACCAACCTTGGGGTGAAGTCCGGCGATGTGGTCGCGACCCTGCTACCAAATATCCCAGCCCAAGCCGAGGCGCATTTCGCCATACCGGCCACAGGCGCGATCCTGAACACCATCAACATGCGGCTGGACGCTGACACCGTCGCTTACATCTTTGAACATGGCGATGCGAAGGTTGCGCTGGTCGACACCCAATTTTTGCCACTGGCCGAAGCCGCCACAGCCGAAATGAAAACGCCCCCCCAAATCGTCGAGGTCGCCGATCCGCAAGGCGGTTATCCAGCCACAGGGCGTTACCCCGAATATGAGGCACTTTTGGCCAAAGGTGACGCTGCCTACGAATGGGTCCTGCCCCAGGATGAGTGGGAAAGCATCGCCCTGAACTATACTTCCGGCACCACAGGCCGACCCAAAGGCGTGGTCTATCACCATCGCGGTGCCTATCTGCAAATCATGAGTACCGTGGTCAGCTGGCAAATGATATTGCACCCGCGTTTACTCTCGATTGTGCCAATGTTTCACTGTAACGGCTGGTGCCACACATGGATGATGCCGCTGATCGGCGGCACCGTGCATTGCGTCCGCGACATCACCGCCAAGGCGATCTATAAGGCCATCAGCGTGGAAAAGATCACTCACTTTGGCGGTGCGCCGATTGTGTTGAATATGATCGTGAATGCACCGGACGAAGACCGTATGCTCTTTGACCATCGTGTTAGCCTTCTGACCGCTGGCGCACCACCCGCACCCAGTATTCTGACCAAGATCGAAGCCTGCGGCTTTGACGTGATGCATGTTTATGGGCTGACCGAAACCTACGGTCATGTCTCGGAATGTTACTGGAACAAAGCCGCTTGGGGCACCCTGCCCGAGGACGACAAGATGGCCATTAAGGCGCGCCAAGGTGTGGCCTCGCCGGTGATGGACGACATCACCGTGATGGATTCCAATATGCACCAAATCCCGATGGACGGTGAAGCCCAGGGCGAAATCATGATGCGTGGGAATGCAGTGATGAAGGGGTACCTGAAGAACCCAGATGCCACCGTCGAGGCCTTTGAGGGCGGATATTTCCACTCTGGCGACATCGCGGTGCAACACCCCGATACCTATTTCCAGATTGCGGATCGCGCCAAAGATATCATTATTTCGGGTGGCGAAAATATATCGTCGGTCGAGGTTGAGGCCGCGATCATGAACCACGAAGCCGTCAGCCTATGTGCTGTGGTCGCCAAACCGGATGAGAAATGGGGCGAAGTGCCTTGTGCCTTCGTCGAGCTGAAGGAAGGGAGCGTCGCTGATGAGGCCGAGATCATAAAATTCGTGCGGGCCAGGTTGGCGGGGTTTAAAACCCCAAAACAAGTGGTGTTCGTTACGCTGCCCAAAACCGCCACGGGCAAAATTCAGAAATTCGAGTTGCGCGAGATGGCCAAAGAGATGGCTTGACCAAACACCAACCTCCCGCAACATTCGTCGATGTTACTCCCGTAAGTGGCGATCAGCCTGCCCGATCCTAACCAATTGGCACGGGGGTAAAAATGCGCTATCATTGCTGGAACAATTGAGGCAATTGAGCAGGCCCACACCATAAATGACCGCCCTATCTGAATACGAACGGCTTGAATCCTCTGGCCTGTGGCGCGCCCCGCCCGAGGAAAACAACGACGACGACAAACGCCGAGAGGTGATTGTGACGTTTGGAAATGCAACCATCGTGCTGTCCGACCGCAACGACAAACCGTTAGCTCATTGGGCCATGCCTGCCATACGGCGGCAAAACCCAGGCACCCGCCCGGCCCTTTACAGCCCAGACAAAGATGCTGTTGAAACGCTGGAAATCGCCGATGACGACATGATCGACGCGATCGAGAAAATTCGGACAGCTATCGAACGCCAACGCCCCAAACCCGGCAGGCTACGCTGGTGGATACTGGGCGGCTCGATTGCAGCCGCCGCCGCGCTTGCGGTGTTCTGGTTGCCCGACGCCCTGGTGCGCCACACAGTTTCAGTGCTGCCCGACGCCAAGCGGCTCGAAATCGGTCAATCCCTGATGGCCAACATCAAACGGGTTTCCGGCCAAGCCTGCACCACCACTTATGGCACCCGTGCGCTTGATGCACTGTCCACACGACTGTCCGATGGCCCAAAGCCGCGGCTGGTCGTCCTAGCTTCTGGCGTTACAGGTGCAACCCATTTGCCCGGTGGCTTTATCTTGTTGAACCGCGAACTCTTTGAAGATTTTGAAGAGCCCGATGTGGCGGCAGGTTACATCCTTGCCGAACAGGTCCGTATTCGAAAAACCGATCCGATAGAGCCGCTGCTGCGCGCTGCTGGCCTGCGGGCAACTTTCACCCTGCTGACAACCGGCACCATCTCGGACGCCGTCTTGGCCAGCTATGCCGAGCATTTATTGACCACCCCGCCGTCCATCATCGACACCCAAGAACTGCTCGCACAGTTCGCCGCGGCCAATACCCGTTCGACGCCCTATGCCTACGGTCTGGACACCACCGGCGAAACCACGATTGAACTGATCGAAGCCGACCCTTTCGCCATGACCCCCGCCAAGCCGCTATTGACGGATGGCCAATGGATCAACCTGCAAAGCATCTGCGGCGAATAGCAAAAAGGCCCCGCAAATAAATGCAGAGCCTTTTAACCTTCACTGTCCCTCGTGAAAAAATTACAGCCGTCTAGCGGTCACCACCTTGGCTTCCAGAACTGCGAACCCGCTTACTGGAAAGATTGGCCTGTCTTGAAACCATAGCCGTTTGGCTTAGTTCTTTACGCGGCACACGGATTGCGATCCGACGACGCGTATCTTGCGATGTAGACACCGCAACCAAACGCCGTGGCACTGTGTTGGTCCAAACCATTTCCATCTGCGCGCGGCCCGTGGGCGAACCCCGCCCGCGTTTGGTATTGTGGCGATCATCAGACCAAGCCTCGACATAACCCTTTGGCGGTTTGGTGGGCTGCGCAATGCGCGCCAGACGCTGATCCAAACCGATGTTTGAAGGCGTGGCAGCTGCAATGGCGGCGACCCGTGTTGGTTTTGGGGTCGCAACACGACGTGTTTGCGAGCGCGGCACACGCACCGTTTGAGGCGCGTTCAAATAATCACCCGTTGGATATGTAACCTGACGCACAATAGGTTGTGGCGCGGGCTTGGCCACGACAATCGGTTTTTGTGGCACCACAACGGGTGTTTTCACGACCCGTCGGATCACAGGTTTTGGCGCAGGCGCAGCAACCGCTGTGCGCACCACAGGTTTGGCAACGGGCGCAGGTTTAGCAACGGGCGCACGCACCACGCGTTTCGGCGCTGCAACTGGTGTCGGTGCGGGCGCGGGCACAGCGTCCGCGATGACAGGTGCATTCGGAACAGGCGCCTTGGCAAAGCTGGGTTTTTGCCCACAGATTTGTTTACGATTGCGCGACACCCGCGGCACCCATGTGACATTGCCACTGATGCCTGCACGGATGAACACGCACCCTGCACTGTCAACGTACTGCTTGCCAGTATAACTGCTTGGTGGAAACTCGGTTGGCACACCTGAATTGCGCAGCGACTTGGCGTGTACCGCCCCAGCACCAACCGTCGCCATCAACGCGGCCACTGTGAAAATTTTAAAAACCTGCATATACGCCCCCACAAGATATTGTGGCAATATGCAAGACAATCCCTAATATGTAAAGAGATTGTTGGCTTATTTGGTACCAAACATGCGGTCACCCGCATCCCCTAGTCCCGGTACAATATATCCAAGGTCATTCAACTTTTCATCCACTGCTGCAGTGACGATTGGCACATCTGGATGGGCTTCTTTCATCCGTGCAACACCTTCTGGAGCGGCCAACAGGCAAAGAAACCTGATGTTTTTCGCCCCTGCTTCTTTGAGCAAATCAATTGCTGCCACAGATGAATTGCCTGTCGCCAGCATCGGATCAACCGCGATCACCAGACGCTGATCCAACTCGGTTGGCACTTTGAAATAATATTGCACAGGCTGCAGTGTTTCCTCATCACGATAAAGCCCAACAAATCCAACCCGCGCAGATGGGATCAAATCATGCACCCCGTCAAGCAGCCCGTTGCCAGCCCGCAAAATCGAAATCAACGCCAGCTTTTTGCCCGCCAAAACCGGTGCGTCCATTTCTTGGATAGGGGTTTTGATCCGCTTGGTGGTCATGTCCAGTTCGCGCGTCACCTCATAGGCCAGCAATTGGCTGATCTCGCGTAGCAACTGGCGGAAAACGGCGGTGGATGTGCTCTCTTCGCGCATCAACGACAGTTTATGCAATACCAAAGGGTGGGATACGACGGTCAGATGTTCGGTCATGGGTTACTCCAATTTGGCAAGCAGGGTTTTGCGCGTAGTCTCGTCGCAAAAGGCTGCGTTGGCGGCGGTTATGTTTATGTCTTTGAACACATCTTTGTCCCAAGCGAAAGCCTGTGCAAGGTTGTTATATTCATTGTTCATGGTTGTGTGGAAAAATGGTGGATCATCCGTTGAGATCGTCACCTTCACCCCCGCATCACGCAACCGCGCAATCGGGTGTGACGACCAGTCAGGGTACAACCCAAGCTGAATATTTGATCCCGGGCAGACTTCCAGCACAATCTGACGCGCCGCCAACTCCTCGACCAGCACAGGATCTTCAATCGCCCTCACCCCATGCCCGATCCGCTCGACATTTAAGTCATTGACCGCATCACGCACAGATTTCGGCCCGCCAAATTCACCCGCATGGGCCGTCAAGCGCAACCCGGCTTCCCGCGCCATGTCGAACGCATAGGCAAAGTCCACGGGTTCGCCCGCAGCCTCGTCTCCGCCAATGCCAAATCCGACAATCCAATCACCCGCCGTTTCCGCTGCGCAAATGGCAGTTTCCTTGGCCTTGTCCGGCCCGAAATGCCGGATCGGCGTGATGATCCCGCGCAGAGTGATACCATGTTGGGCCTCGGCGATATCAGCTGCCTCTTGCATCGCATGCAGGTATTCGCGCCATGCCACCACGTCGCGGCCACCACAGAAATCCGGCGACAAGAACGCTTCGGTGTAGATCACCCCATTGGCAGCGGATTGTTCCAACACGGCCAAGGTCAGGCGATGAAAATCCTCGGGCGTTTGCAACACAGCCGTTGCGGCCTCATAGACCCGCAGAAAGTCAACGAAATCGTCGTAGGCATAGTGCCCGGCCTCATCAAAAACGCCCGACACATCGACCTTTTTCTCTTGCGCCATGCGGCGGATAAATTCGGGCGGCGCGGCCCCCTCCAGATGCAAGTGCAGCTCAATTTTTGGAACTTCATTCATTGTCATAGAAAACTCTTCCCCGTTCCTTGGCTGGGTACGCCCAGATGATCCGCAACACTGGCCGCCACATCAACAAACCCTTGCAAGCCAATCGGTTTTAGCCCGCGCCCAAACCCAATCACCGGCACCCGTTCGCGGGTGTGATCGCCACCCACCCAAGTCGGATCATTGCCGTGATCGGCCGTGAACAGGATTAGGTCACCGTCGCGCATTTTCCCGAACAATTCCGGCAGACAAGCATCGAACCACTCCAGCGCATTTGCATAGCCCGCCACATCGCGCCGATGCCCAAACAGGCTGTCAAATTCAACGAAATTAGCAAAGGTCAGCGAGCCATCCACAGCTTCATCCGCCAGATCCAGCAAATGCTGCATCAAGTCCCTATCCGCGCCTTTTCGCACCTCGTTGATCCCCTGGCGTGAAAAAATATCGCCTATCTTTCCAATGGCATAGACATGGCGTCCAGCATCCTGCACCCAGTCGCACAACGTCGGCGCGGGTGGGGCCATAGCGTAGTCATGACGGTTGGTGGTGCGGGTAAACCCCGTGGCCACGTCGCCTAAAAACGGTCGTGCGATCACGCGCCCGACGCCCATTTTGTGCAATGTTGGCGCCAGCTCTTCGCACAATTTGTAAAGACGCTCCAGCCCAAAGGCCTCCTCATGAGCCGCTATCTGGAACACACTGTCGACTGAGGTGTAGCAGATCGGCAAACCGCTCTTCACATGTTGCCCCCCCAGCTCATCAATAATAGCGGTGCCCGAGGCGTGACAGTTGCCCAAAATTCCGTCGACACCCGCAAGGCGTATCACTTCTGCGACCAAGTCATCAGGGAAAGAATTCTGCTTTTCTGTAAAATAATGCCAATCCCATGGCACCGGAACCCCCGCCAATTCCCAATGACCCGACGGCGTATCCTTGCCCATCGAGACTTCGGAAACAGCGCCCCACAGACCCGTCGGCGTGGCTGTCATCCCTGCAGCTTGCTCGCCCGAG
>JGI24023J19991_10003829_pt1 | contig 10451 bp, 14 predicted proteins | sample Cruoilmetagenom1_FD_19991 | JGI IMG/M metagenome (IMG submission 19991)
AAGAACAGCTTAAACCACAGAGTTCACAGAGACCGCAGAGGAGAGAAAAAGAAATTCTTTTTCTCTGTGCTCTCTGTGAACTCTGTGGTGAGATAATGTACCTTTTGGGTTGTGGGTGTCGCCCACTTTAGTCTTTTAGACTGAAGGCTTTTAGGAAAAGCAAAATATACATTTTCCATAACAGTCTAACTGTCTAACAGCCTTAGGTTGCTGGGCTTGTCCCGCATTAGAATTATATGATTGAATATATTTCCATGGCAATTATCCAAGCATTCCAAAATCCAGCTTATTCGGGTTCGGCTTATATTCTGGTGGTATAATCAAGCAGCAGGGTTAGTATCCGCTTACATTGTATTTTAAACTTTTTTGACGAAAATCCGGGCCTCCATGATTCTCCCCATAACTCATCGGAGACCATAAGCAATGCAGAGAATTGAATCCCACGAAAGTTCGCAACCGAACAGAGGGCAGAAAATTCCATATCAACAGCAGAGACATTTTTCTCATCCCTCAACTGTTGAAGCAGTTCCCTGTCTTCCCGGAAAATAGCATCTGTGGACCAGACACATCCTCTTTTAAACCGAACACCCTGCCCCTTGATAAAAGATTCCAACCGTTCATTTAACCTCTGAGAAGGTTCTCTCACCGAATTGCCACCATAATATGAGGAAGTGCCTTCTCCTGACAGCGCAGAATCCGGCAACAGAAGATCCCCGACACACATTGTTTTGGAAATCGCACCACACCAGCCAAAAAGAATAATGTTTTTGGCTCCCAATGCAATGAGTTTCTCCATGGTCATCACAGCCATGGGTGCACCAATCGACGGGCCGGCGATAAAGTGACTTTGATCTTTGGCCACAGAGAGTCCGGAGTTAAAGAGATAACGGGATTCAGCCCCGGCTTGCCTGTATATGGTATGAGTTCTCTCAGCTTCAACCGGATTAACAAGCAAAAAGCCGGTATCCGGAATAGATTTTTCCTTTTTTCCCCGGCGGGGGTGTATCAGGATATTGGGATCTTCTGTTCTGTCCATTAATACCTTACTCCTGAAGGTCTGTAATAAAAAACAAACGCTTCCCTTCTCTGTGTTCTCTGCGGTGAGATAACTTATTTTTTTAAATTAAAAAAAGGGGCTACAGATTTCTCTGCAGCCCCTTTCAAACGATTAAAATGCAATCGCTATATCTCTCAGTCTTATCCCAGCAGCGGGTTAGCATAGAGGAGAATCAGTGAGATAACGAGTCCATAAATAGCAACAGATTCAGCGAGAGCCATACCGAGAATCATGAATACCATCAGCTTAGGCTGGACTTCCGGATTTCTGGCGAGACCCTGACAGGCACCATTACCAACAGAACCGATACCAATACCAGCACCAAGTCCGGCAAGACCGATTGACAGCGCTGCACCCACACAGATAAGAGCTAATTGAAGATTTCCTTCCATTTCCTTCTCCTTAAATTGAAATTAGTATTTGGCCTTCTTCTTTTTCTTTATAAAAAATCAACATCATTATTACTTATTATTCAGGTTAGTTAGCCTGTATAGGCTGTTAGCAAAACTTGCCTTCACCTAACAGTCTAATTTCCTTCATCCTGGTTTTAGTGAGCATGCTCCTGTGCCTGAGAGAAATATACCACAGTCAAAAGAACAAAAACCATCGCCTGCACCAGGGAAACGAGTACACCAAGAATCATGATTGGCAGCGGCGCAAAGAATGCCCCGGCAAGCATGAAAAGGATTGCAAGCAAAGTTTCCTTGGCCATTATATTTCCGAAAAGTCGAATGGAGAGAGAGATCAACCTGGCAAAGTTACTGATAACTGATAAATTCTATCGGCAGGAGAAGAGGAATAAGCCACCATACCGGTCCGATAAAATGTTTGTAATAGTTCCAGCCGTGAGCACGAAACCCTATAATATGATGAGTAATCCACACTATAATTGTAAGCGCCAGGGTAGTATTGATGCTTGCAGTAGGAGACATGAATCCGGGGATCAAACCAATTAGATTTGCAACCGCAATATAGAGCCCAAAGGTTGCAATCATGGGAAACAATTTATCGGTCATTTCTCTTCCCATATTTTCTGCGAAGAAGCTATCCATTCCACCAATGACAAGTTCCCAGAAATTCTGACCTTTTCCCGGCACCATCTCCAGATTACCCAGAGTCAGCTTGGCCACAAAAAGGAGAAATGCCATAACAAACCAGGTGTATGTCATATAAGGTGCACACAACTGTTCAATAAAAGTATGCCCTACCGGTCCATGAGGAATAGGCAACCCCAACTTTTCCAAAATGATTGAAATAAATAATATCGGATGTTCCATAACCCTTTCTTACCTCCTCCCACTGAAGTAGTAGCGTCTTATCACGTCCAGTGAAACGAATGTGATTCCAAACACTACCGTTGACAACCCCAAAATTAGTCCAAAGATATTGACTACTCCGCTTTTAATAAGCAAGAGAAGGACAACACCTATAATTGCAATACGCAACCAGAATTTCAGTAAATATCCTTTCTGACCCTGTTTCGCTTTGGCCTCCCTCCCTTCAATCTCAGGGAAAGATGTAACCGACTCAATAAATCCCTTTATATCTTTCTGGGATATCAGAAAACTTATATTTGAAATAATCCCCCCGGCCAATACCGACCAGGCAAAAGAAATCGAAACAAAAAAAAACGACCCTAACGTAAGTATTGCCAGAACGATCCAGCATACACCCTGCATTTTCTGCAGAGATAAAACATCACCACTCACCCAATCACCTGGGAACTAGTCCTCATTATCCGACTTCTTATGACTCTCCCTGTTACGCCAGATAATTTCAAACAGAGATTTATATCCAGCGGCAATACCAAACGCCAATCCTATAAAAGTGAACCACGGTGCAGTTCGACCATCAAAAATTTTCTGATCCAGGTAGATACCACCAGCCAGTCCGATAACAATTGCTGCTGCAAATGTAAACCCAATATGCCCATAATTTGCTAAAAGCTGAACAAATTCCCGCTTAACATCTGACATTTTGTTCACCTTCAATTTACAGAGTTACAATTCATCGCATTACAAATGGATTTGGTATCATGACTCCACCGCAAAGTCAATATATTTTCACCTTTAAAGCAAATTTTTGAATGACCATTCAGTCATTTTAACCGCTTTTTCAAGGTCATTTTTACTCTGAGCAGCCGATATAAAAGCAACCTCAAATTGTGAGGGAGCAAGATAAATCCCCTTCGACAGCATTTGTCGATAGTGTTTTGCATACATATCCGTATCGGCCTTCATCGCTGAGTCGAAATCTGTAACCTGCTCACTGGTAAAAAAAGAGGTCATCAGTGATCCGACACGGTTCAATTGTACAGGTATTCCAGATGCCCCGGCAACATTTTGAAGCCGTTCCGCAAACCCCCCGGCCTTCTCTTCAAGCTCATCATAAAATCCGGCACGCTGCAGCAGCTTCAGGGCAGCAATGCCTGCAGCCATGGCAAGCGGGTTCCCCGATAATGTCCCGGCCTGATAAACCGGTCCGTCCGGTGCAATATTATCCATGATCTCAGCTTTCCCGCCATAGGCACCAACCGGCAGACCACCACCTATGATTTTCCCCAGGCAGGTCAAATCAGGAATAATATTATAATATTCTTGAGCACCACCGTAGCTTAACCTGAAGCCGGTGATAACCTCATCAAATATGAGCACAATCCCGAGTTCTTCGGTAAGGGATCTCAGTTTCTCTAAAAATCCGGGTTGAGGCGCCACACATCCCATATTACCAGCAACCGGCTCTATAATAACACAGGCAATATCCAACTCTTCATCTCTCAGGGTTTTTTCCAGAACCTCCTGATTATTGTAAGGGATCGAAATTGTATTTTTAACTATATCGTCGGGGACTCCGGGACTTCCGGGAATACCAAGTGTTATAACACCGGATCCTGCCTTTACCAGAAATGAGTCCGCATGCCCGTGGTAACAACCGTCAAATTTCACCACAACGTTCCGGCCTGTATATCCACGTGCAAGCCGAACAGCACTCATGGTAGCTTCCGTCCCCGAACTGACAAACCTGACTTTTTCTATAGATGGTAAAGCCTCAACCACCATCGTTGCCAATTCTATTTCAGTTGGTGTGGGTGCCCCGAAACTGGTGCCGTTTACAGCAGTTCCATGCAGTGCTGCAATGATATCAGGATGAGCGTGCCCCATTATCATCGGCCCCCACGAACAGACGAAATCAACATACTCATTGCCATCTGCATCAAAAACAGAAGCACCCCTGGCTTTGGTGATAAAAACAGGATCACATCCGACTGATTTGCAGGCCCGTACCGGGCTATTCACTCCCCCCGGTATATATTTACGTGCCTCAGTAAATAGTTTTTTGGAAACTGTATATTCCATTCTGTTCTCCTCTTTATATATTTCTTATTTTGTTCAAATTAAATATCGGATCGAGAATTTTGAAGCACGGAATGCAATATAGCATGGAGTCAGTTTTTCTGTCAATTATCCTTTCCCCTTGATTTTTTTAGTGTTTATGCACATTGTACAGTCTCGTTTAGGAAAAGCCAGTGAACTCAGTGGAGACAGGCTGTTTTTTCTGCTTGTCAGCTATTAAAGCAACATGTAAACTAGCAGGGAAAATATCTTTGAGCATTTACATATCCTAAACTACGAGTTCATAGCGGTTTAATATATGATGGTTTCGTAAAAAACTTCATAGCTTCGTTGCTATAACTTTTCTATCATTCCATCAATGTATATCCAATTTAAAGGAGACAATAATGGCAAGTGACAAAGTCCAGCAGGTAAATGATGCAGAATTTGATTCCCTGGTAAAATCAGATCAACCTACTCTTGTAGATTTTTGGGCTCCATGGTGCGGCCCCTGTAAAGCTATCGGTCCTGTCATTGAGGATCTTGCAACCGAATATGAGGGAAAGGTTACCATCGCAAAAATGAATGTTGACGACAACCCTGTTACTCCGGGTAAATTCGGTATTCGTGCTATCCCTACTCTTATTATCTTTAAAGACGGTGAGGTTGTTGATCAGATAACAGGATCCGTAGGCAAGTCCGAACTGATAGAGCTTATAAGTAAGGCCGGGTAAATCCACGCCCTAGGAGCTTGTCCGAGAATAAGCACAGCCATATACATAATATTGCGAGCATTATGTTTTTGAAAATAACGAAGAGTTTGGGCAAAATGCATTCTCGGACAGCCTCCTGGGAGGATGCCCTGCAACGCTAGTCTGCCGACGGATCGTTGGATGCCAAGACTATTTTGTGTTTATTATATTTCACTCAGCCAGTACTTTAAACGGATATAGAACAGATGGAAAAAAAAGATCACTATGAACTCATTATTTTAGGTGGAGGACCGGCTGGATTGTCTGCCGGACTCTACGCTGCCCGTGCCCGACTCGATCATTTGTTAATTGAAAAAGGTGCACCGGGAGGGCAGGTTCTATTGACAGACTGGGTTGATAATTATCCCGGTTTCCCTGAAGGATTATCCGGTTTTGATCTCGTTGAAAAAATGACCCAGCATGCAAAACGGTTTGACTTGAACATGTTGACGGAAGAGGTGACCAAAGTTGATCTCAGCGATGAGAAGCGTAAGGTTCTCCACCTTACGGGGGGGGGCAGTATCAGTTGTGACTCCCTTATTATTTGTACCGGTGCCAGCGCCAATACACTGAACGTTCCGGGTGAACTTGAGTTGCGTGGGAAAGGTGTCTCATACTGCGGCACCTGCGATGCACCTTTCTACAGAAATATGCATGTTGCAGTTGTTGGTGGTGGAAACACAGCGGTTCAGGAAGCCAATTACCTGACTAAATTTGCCAGCCGTGTTACAATTATCCACCGCAGAGATGAACTCAGAGCAACTAAGATTGTCCAGGAAACTGCACTTGCAAACGAGAAAATCGATTTCATCTGGAATTCACAGGTCACCTCCATAGAGGGAGAGAACGGAGTTGAGCGCCTCAATCTGGTTGCAAAAGATGGAACCACATCAACTCTGGACGTTGAAGGGATATTCGTACTCATTGGAGTTACTCCAAACAACGGTACTCTCCCCCTGGATCTCCTGAAAGCAGAAGAATGGGGTTTTATCCCCACAGATATAGAATCCCGTACCGCTATACCCGGAGTAATGGCTGCCGGCGACATTTGCAACAAAGATGTCCGCCAAATTGTCAATGCAGCCGGAGAAGGTGCAGTTGCAGTGCTCGCGGCAGAAAACTATCTCCATAGCCCGAAATAATAATCAACCCCTGGCATGACCATGGAAAATTATGAAAAACCATTTGTGCAGTTAAGTCTCCGACTAGCGACACTCTTTTTCCTGGTTGCTTTTCTCGGTGGCTGCAGTCAACTGAAATCAACTTTTACGTTCACTTCCTCCGAGGACATTGACAAGGAACTTCCGGCTAAAAGCCTGGCTATCCAGGGAATGGATGACTACAACGTCGGAAAATATTTTACAGCTATTGAATTTTTTGACGAAATTTTAACCCGGTATCCTTTTAGTCCTGAAGCGACCCTGGCGGAATTAAAAGCCGCAGACTGCAGTTACCATCTGGAACGGTACCAGGAAGCAGCGATGCTCTACGAAGAATTTGAAAATCGTCATCCTACCAATGAAAGCATACCTTACGTGATGTTTCAAAAAGCTATGTGCAGCTATAAGACCATTGACAGGATTGACAGGGATCCCTCCGGTGCGACAAAAGCAATTCAGCTCTTTGAGCAACTGCTGAAAGCACACCCCGACTCACCCTACACCGGTGAAGCCGAGAATCGTATCAGTTCCGCAACCGAGTTTCTGGCAAATCATGAATATTTTGTCGCCCAATACTATGTGCGCACAGAAAAGTACAACCAGGCCATAGTCCGGCTGCAATATTTGCTGGCAACATACCCTGAGACAACAATAAAAGATAAAGCAGAGGATCTGCTGACAAGGATCGAGGCTGGAGATCCGCCAAAATCACGCCTCTGGGCATGGTTTCCCAAATTAAGTATGCCAGACTGGTCATTTTTCGCTAACGATGAGGAGGAGAACAGTCCGGCAGGAGAGTTTAAACAATAAACCTAACCCGACAAGTCGGAAAACTTTTTAGTCACACTGAATAAGTGCCTTGATGCAGGTATTAACCACTTGAGTTAAATAGCACTTTAGATTTCGAAGTCTGCGCTTATCTCTTGTTTTTTATTACAGCTTTAATGGAGTAAGGCACTAAACCGTAAATTCTTCAGAGAGTATCCAGGTATCACCAAGAGATACCTCCATTGCCCTCACCGGACATAACGGCACGCAGAGACTGCAACCGGTACATTTTTCCACATCAAATATCACAGACATTTCCGGACGTTTAATATAGAGAGCGCCCGCTGAACAGACAGCTGTACACGCCCCACACTGGAAACATTTTTCATCATCACGACGAATACGGGCCGCTAACCGTTCGACTTTAATTCCCATTTCCCGGAGAAAATCAAGTCCTGCTTTGACATTGTTCTTAGTGCTGCCCTTCAGTTCGATTATCATTACTCCTTCCCGCTGGAGAAGGATATCTGCTTTCAAAATGTTAAACTCAATGTCATATTCTTTTACCAATCGGTAGACAAAGGGCTGATCGGAGGTATCCTTCGGAAAACGGAGGAGATATATCTGTGTAAACACGTTGACCTCTTTTAATTGACGACTTTTTTCGGAAGGGCTCAGTACCCTGCTCCGGACAACTCATTATTTACTTTTAGACCACGTTTTTCGCAAGAAACTTTTTTATGGCAACTTTTATGCTCAACAACGCCATCAACCATAACAGCAAAAACAGCTCCCTTCATAAACAAATTTGAATTTTCTCGACATCAAAGGCAATTATCTTTATGGATATACACTCATTAACCACCCTTCTCTCAAGCCTCCAGGACGGCAGCCTGTCCCTTGAGGAGACTTTGGTAAAACTCCGCAATTTCCCCTCTGAGAATCTACCCGAAGCCTGCGTGGATCACCATCGATCATTACGCACCGGAATACCAGAGGTCATTTATGGNGCCTCCAAAACTCCGCAGCAGATAATTTCCATTGCATCAGCTTTGCTCAAAGGTGGTGGCCCTTTTCTGGCAACCCGGCTTGATATTCAAAAATCTTCATTGATTATGGAAGCATTGCCTCAACTCATTTATCATCAGGAAGCGCAAATGCTGACCTGTAATGCAAGACCTGAATCTCCAGATAATTACAGGGGCTATAGTGTGGTTGTCTGCGCCGGCACTTCTGATATTCCAGTGGCCGAAGAGGTGAGAATAACACTCACCACACTCGGTCATCCGGTCGAAAAACTCTATGATGCCGGGGTGGCGGGCCTACATCGCCTGCTCAAACATCATTCACTGATTACAAACGCAGCAGTCATTATTGTGGTTGCCGGCATGGAAGGTGCTCTGCCGAGTGTTATTGGAGGGCTTGTGAGCTGCCCGGTAATCGGAGTGCCAACTTCCATCGGCTATGGCGCCAGTTTTGGAGGTATCGCTGCTCTTCTCGGGATGCTCAACAGTTGTGCACCGGGGCTTGCAGTGGTTAATATAGACAATGGTTTTGGTGCTGCATGTATGGCAGAAGCGATAAACCGGCTATAATTTAGTAAGACAGACCGCACCCACGACCCAAAAGCTCTATTCTCTCACCACAGAGAGCACAGAGAAAAGCATATATAGTTTTATCCTCTGTGTTCTCTGTGAACTCTGTGGTTTAGTACCTGAGAAATTATTTTATGCAATAAAAAACAAAAAAATGATTTCTAAGATGCCAAATACAGGTGCTGAGTCTTGCAAGATTCAGCCATTGAGGTATAATCGCTGAGTTTGACATATAAATTAACGAAAATAAATCCTTTTTGACCATATCGAGCCTGCAGGGGTACCAATGAACACAATGCTGAAATTAAAACTCACTTTTCTTATATCACTTATTCTGTTTGCAATTGTCACAATTGTGCCTTCATTTTACTCTGGAGCTCCCAACTGGTGGAAAACCTATATGGCCCCGGAAGGATTACGGCTCGGTCTTGACCTGCAGGGTGGTATGCACCTTGTGCTCAAGGTCAATCTAAAAAAAGCCGAAGAGAATACGCTGGAGTTTGCAGCAACTGACATCAAGGACACTCTTGCAGAGCAATCAATCAGTGCAGTCAGAACCTCTTCATCGTCGGCTGACACCATCATCTTCACTCTGCCAAATGCGAGCAGTGCAGACCAGGTCAGAGAGATAGTAACTGAAGATTTTCCTGACATTACTGTCCGGGTTGAAACCAAAGAAGGGAGTTTCCCCCGTATCTTCCTGACACTCAAAGAGGAGAAGAAGGACTATATAAAAACCCATGCGGTAGAACAATCACTTGAAATCATTCGTAACCGTATTGATCAATTTGGTGTGGCTGAACCCGTGATCATCCGCCAGGGAGATGATGAAATTGTAATTCAGCTCCCCGGGGTAAAAGACCCTAAACGAGCTCTCAAACTCCTTGGTGATACGGCCCAGCTTGAATTCAAACTCGTTGCTGAAAGTGCAGGACTGAATCTGCCGCAACTCATCGATCAGGCCAGCTCCACAGGTCAGTGGGCTAATGGCGAATCCGTAACCAAACTTAACAGAGCCCTGCAAAGCAGGTTGCCTGACAACACTTCGGTACATTTTGAGAAGAACATCGATAAAAAAACCGGCAGAGAAACCCTGACACCTCTGCTCCTTGAAAACACGATTCTTATGACAGGAGAAATGATTAAAGATGCCCAGGTAAGGATCGGCGGCAGCTTTAATGAGCCCTATGTAAGCCTCGATATGACAGGACGGGGAGGCAAGGTTTTCGCCACACTCACAGAGAAAAACGTAGGTAAGCGAATGGCTATTGTACTGGATGAGGTTGTCCGATCCGCACCTGTTATTCGTGAACGTATTCTCGGGGGTTCGGCACAGATATCCGGCAGTTTTACCCATGAAGAAGCGGCGGATCTGGCAATTGTTCTCAGAGTTGGTGCTCTTCCCGCTCCGGTGGACATAATCCAGAATATGACGGTAGGCGCAAGCCTTGGTCAGGATTCCATACAAAAGGGTCTCTACTCCGGCGTTTTCGGTGCCATACTTGTTCTCAGTTTTATGATCATTTATTACCGTACCTCAGGTATTATAGCCAACAGTGCACTGATCCTGAATATTCTGTTTCTCTTTACCGGTCTGGCTATCCTCAATGCTACTCTAACTCTGCCGGGTATTGCCGGTATTGTCCTCTCCATAGGAATGGCCGTTGATGCCAATGTCCTCATTTTTGAAAGGATGCGGGAGGAGTATGCTCTGGGCAAATCTGTGAGGGCAAGTATTGACAGTGGCTTCGGCAAGGCATTCCTGACGATCATCGACTCCCAGGTGA
>JGI24023J19991_10003830_pt1 | contig 10450 bp, 8 predicted proteins | sample Cruoilmetagenom1_FD_19991 | JGI IMG/M metagenome (IMG submission 19991)
CGATGACCTTTCTATTTGCTATGCTGCTCTTCTGGAGGCTCTGGGAACAGAAACAGCCTTTGTTACTATTCCCGGGCATATTTTCCTGGCGTTTAAACTGGAGATTACTCCAGAGGCAGTGAATCGATACTTTATTAATACTGATGACTTGATTATCCAACAAAAAGGTGTATGGGTTCCGGTTGAGGTTACCAGCTTACAGGATGGTTTTCTCGAATCATGGAGAATAGGGGCACGAGAATGGCGAAAGGCCACAGCAAACGGGAATGCCGGTTTCTGGCCTATGCATGAGGCATGGGAAATATATGAAGCAGTCGGAGCTGAAGATCCGGCATTTATCATCGAAGATACTGATATCAATAAAATACTCGTCGCTTATGAGATGCAATACGAGATATTTGTAAAGAACGAAACGGAATTAAAAATAGCGGAGCTCCGGAATCAGATGAATCAGGCGAACAGTAGTGAGATACTCAATCGAATCGGGACCCTCTATGCTCGATACGGTCTGTATGACAAAGCCTCTCTGGAATTCCGTGAAGCGTTGAACAAAGGGAGTCTATCTGCGATGATTAACTTGGGGAATATCCATTTTATTAACGAGAATTTTCAGTTAGCCATTGAATACTACGAGCAGGCTCTTGGGCGGAATCCGAGGAGTGCTGCCGCCGTTGCCGGAATGGCACGAACTTATTACAAGATTGGAAGCCCTGTAAGAACGAAAGAGTTCTATACAACTCTGAAAGATATTAATCCTACACTGGCCGAGCGACTGGCATATCTCGATACTTCTTCGAATGATAGTCAGGGGCGGGCTTCCAATATTGATTCACTACTCGAATCTTCCATCCAATGGTCTGAATGAAAGTGGCCTTATATGAATTCAGCTTACCATTTCTAAACAGTTAATTCTCTACCTGGGTTGGGGTTGCATTGTAAATAGAGGGACGGAGGTTCTATCGAAAATAGAGGGAGGTTTTATAACAAAAGAAGAAACTTGAGGGAAAGAGCTACATTGTAAGTAAATATTCAAAATGTGTAAAAAAAATACAAATTTAAAAGCACCAACTCAAATTTACCCAAACTGATGTATATGAGAAAAACAAGAGAACTATATGCCGGTGCAAAATACCATGCTACCGCAAGGATCAATCGTGGAGAATTTGCTCTCAAATCTCCTGAAGTTAAAGAATAATGTAATAGATTTCAGGTTAATTTGACTCTGCCTAAATATTAATAGTAAGATTTATAAAGGAAATATTAAATGTTAACAGTATTGTGAATAGGATCATATAAGCTATTCTTTAGGTGGTCGGAAAAGGTTGTGGATATATTGGAAATCTATAGATGAAGATATAAGCACTGAGGGACTTATAGCAGGCAGACCATCAGGTGAGAGCCAGACTTCATTTAAAAAGTGGCTTAAATCAAGGAGCTCATGATTTTTATTTCTTTATAAAGAAATAGAAAAATGATCTAACCTAAGACTTATCTTCTTTTTCTACCACTTTAATTCGATTCAACATCTCTTTGTATATATTTATTCATCTCTCCGAATTCCTGCTTTTAGAAGATAAGAAGATATAGGGACGGAGGAGTGAATTGAGGAGTAAATTATGAAATATAATAAAAAATCATATTAACACTCTCTTAAATAAATATAATTGTATGTAATTTCAAATTGTTACTTTTAATTTACATACTTTTAGGAAATAGAGGGACGGAGCAATAGTTTTCCCAGCAGCCATTACAGTCTATATGTTGTACAATATGCATGCAAATCCAAATATACATGGCAAAAAATGTAAAAATTTGCAAAAATATATAGGAATAATTGACTTTTGAGGTTTTATATCATATAATAAATGAATGAAACGTACATTGTATAAGGAACTTTTAGAGTGGAAGAGCTCCCCAAATAGAAAACCTTTGATACTTAAGGGAGCCAGGCAGACCGGTAAGACTTATCTTCTAACAAAATTCGGTAAGAAAGAGTTCAGGAGTGTACATTATTTGAATTTCCAGAAAGATAAAGAACTCAGAGAGATCTTTGAAAACAGTCTTTCTCCGGCAAAGATTCTTGAATTGGTGGAATTTACCCTTGGTTCATCAGTTGATATTGAAAAGGATCTTATTTTCTTTGATGAAATTCAGGAATGTTCAAGAGCTCTCACCAGTCTTAAATATTTCCATGAAGATATGCCCCAGATGGCTGTAGTCTGTGCCGGATCATTACTGGGAGTTGTTCATTCTAATTCAGCTTTTCCAGTTGGTAAAGTATCTTTTCTGAACCTCTATCCCCTGTCATTTGAGGAATTTCTTCTGGCTCTTGATGATAGAAAAAGTCTAAATGTTATTGCTGAAATATCAGAAAATGGAAAAATACCCCAGATAGTCCACAATCATCTAATGGATATTATGAAAGAGTATCTGGTAGTCGGAGGACTGCCGGAAGTTGTTTCAATATATCTTGAAAATCGCCAGAGCAAGAAGGTTGGATTTGATAAAGTACGCGAAAAACAAAGTGATTTAATTACAGCTTATATGGGTGATTTCTCAAAATATTCCGGGAAGATTAGATCTAATGAAATAGTATCGGTTTTTGAGGCGGTTCCTTCTCAACTTGCCAGGGAAAACAAAAAATTTATATCTTCAAAAGTTATCTCAGGGGGAAGATTTTCTAAATTACGTTCTTCTATCGACTGGCTTGCAGGAGCTGGATTAATAATCAAGGTTAAAATCACTAATTCCGGAGAGCTTCCTTTCTCAGCTTTTACAAAGGAGAATAATTTTAAGCTCTACCTTTTTGATGTAGGGCTTCTGGGAGCCTTAGCCGGACTTTCACCTCAAGTCATTTACCTGGAAAATAATCTTTTTGCAACATTTAAGGGAGCTTTCTGTGAAAATTTTGTGGCCCAGGAGTTTTTATTTACAAATTCAAAACCTCTGTATTCGTGGGCAGGAAATACATCAGAAGTCGAATTCATTAAGGAGATTGATGGTAAAGTTTATCCAATAGAGGTAAAATCCGGATTATCAGGAAAATTAAAAAGCCTCAATGTGTTTTCTCAAAAATATAATTCACCTTACAGAACAAGGATCAGTGGACGCAATCTCGAGATAAACACTTNTTCGAAAATGCACAGCTATCCACTCTATCTTGCGCATAAATTTCCTCTTTAAAGTCTGTTGTATAGTCAATATCACCTGGGAGTGTATAAAAAAAATAAACGTTACAGTGAATTACTTTAAAAATTTACGGTTCAATTAGCTCACAGCTCTGCAGGTGGACATTCATATAAATCGGAACAGTATACAGGGGTATAGTTGCAGGAAAGTGTTAGTCATGTTTTGCTTGAACAGAAAGATGGTACAAAATATGTGCTCAGCCCCAAAAGACCTGAAGAATTTATTTCTTTGGTAATCAGCAAAGGCTAGTATCTGGTTGCATATATTTTTTTCACTACATTTTACAGATTCAGCATCTCTTTATTTGACTATTCGAACTAAAAACAAAAATATGTAAAGATAAGTATGTATACATGGAATTAAAGTATGAAAATAATGGAACGTGGTCAAATTACTATTCCAAAAAAATATCGGGATCTATATGGGATAAGAACAGATACGGAATTAGACATGATTGCTAAAGAAGAAGGACTTTTAATTGTAAAAAAGAAAGCCAATCAGAGTCCATTTATTGAAGTATNCGGTATTCTTGGAAAAGAGGCTGATAGTGATATGATTATTGAAGAAATGAGAGGCAGGTAGAATTGTGGTTTCAGTTATTGATACAAATATTCTTCTGGATATATTCCTTCCAGACCCTTTGCATGGAGAATCTTCGCTGAAACTGCTTGAAACAGTTTATCAGCAGGGCTCTCTGGTAATCTGTGATATCGTATACAGTGAGCTGGCTCCTCAGTTTAAAGAAAAGAATCTCCTTGATGAATCTCTGGAGAAAATAGGGATAAACATAATATCTTCAAATACGGTTACTCTTTATCAGGCTGGCCAGCTTTGGTTTCAATATAGAAAAGTGCAAAAGGGTAAAGATAGAATTATTCCTGATTTTATTATAGGTGCTTTTGCCATGAATCAGGGTGATAGGCTGATAACCCGGGATAGGGAATTTTATCATGATTATTTTCAAGGTCTTAAGCTTAATTAAGAGCAGTGAACTGCACTGTTTTTTATAAATAATATTTTTTATTACCGCAAAATAATATTTGTATAATCTTTTCAAAATAGTTATATTATTACCTATAGATTACTAATTAGATAAAATATAGGAGACAATATGGCAACTTATGAATGTTCAGTATGTGGAATGGCTGTAAACGCCACTTGTGCAAAATGTGATGCACCTCTCGTGCACGATACACTGAAAATGGATGACGGATCAGAAGTACATGTTTCAAAATGTCCGAATGGTCATGGGAAGATTAAATCACCAATGTGCTGCGGTCAGGATATGAGCTGTAATCTGGGCTGATTAAAATTTGGAAGAAGCAGGCTGTTTGCAAGCTGAAAAAACTGGAAAATAGTTAATCAAATCTACTCCTTCTCCAGTCTTCCTGCAGTAGAAAAGCTAACAGCCCCAACAGAAGTTAGTTTACTATCATCCTGAATAGTTTTCCCCTGGCGTATATAAGAGTTAAGACCAATTACACAGTTCTCCCCAATTGTAACACCAGGAGCAATATAACAGTGAGCTCCTATCATAGTGTTATCGCCAATTTTAATAGGCTGCAAAATCAGTTTATTATTTTCAAAAATATGGCAGCTTATATCCGTTTGCCCACCAACTATAACATTGTCCCCAATTTCAAGTAGATACGGATCGTTAAGCATGTATGTATTAATTTTAGAATTTTTTCCAATTTTACATCCAATCATTTTGAAGAATAACATAGAGAAAAATGTCATAGGTATAACAGGAAGAATAAGTGTTACCGCCATAGTATATATTCCGGAAAAAATCAGCCATCTAAAGACAGTAAAAGTTGCAACTTCATAGGAGCCGGGTTTTATTCCCAGGCTTAAAAGACGAATAATAATTCCCATTAGAATCAATCCCGAAATAAAGAAGAGAAATAATGATATTCCTATAATCAGGCAGAGGACAAAAAGGCTTCCAAAAGAAAAATCAGTTGATCCCTTCATTATTGCAGGGCCATAATTTTTAAGAGTTTTTGTAATTAGTATTGCTGCGGGAAAAAGGCTTACTCCCAGAATCAATCCATAAAAGGTATATGTAATAAGGGTTACAGGAATCTGTAATAATGCAGATTCCATCAGTTTCTTAAGCATCAAGATTCTCCCTTATTTCTATTTTCTTAAGTATCTCATTATATTTTTTGCTGCTTATTGGATATTTATACATTACAATCATTCCTATGATAATAAGAATAACAGGAACAGGACCAACCAGCATTCTTATCCCTAATTCTGAAGTGGATGTTTGTTCCATACCTGGATTGTAGTGTACCAGGGTTAGGACTATACCAATTATAAGTGCAGATATAGCCTGACCAAGTTTGGAAAGGAATGTCCATAATCCATAGTAGATTCCTTCTCTTCGTTTACCTGTTTCAGCATAATTATTTTCCACTACATCCGGAATAAGAGAGTAGGGCATAACATAATGTGTAGAAAGACCAATACCTGCCAGAATCATGTAGCCAATAAGCACTGATACAGGAACTTTATCTGCGCTAAAAGCTACCAGAAGTACAGCAACTGTAAAAATACCCATACCGTTGATATAGGAATTCTTTTTACCGATTTTTTTTGATATTTTTACCCATACCGGAATAAAAGCCAGAGCTGTTACCAGAAGAGCCAGCATAATAAGTGTTGTCATCCCTTCATCCTTATATACATACTGAAAGAAGTAGATAAGTGTACTGGCAACAACGGTTACACCGGAAATATATAACCCCCAGGGTATAAGAATCTTTTGAAATGTTTTATCAGAAAGAACTAAAAGGTATTCTTTAAAAATACCTTTATTATAACTTTCTTTTTTTATGACCGGTTCTTTTACTGTGAAGAAGGTTATCCAGGCTGTAATAAGCATAATTAATCCGAAGATAACAGCCATACCAGTATAACCGGTAATTTTAGTTCCAAATAATCCAATAATCGGAATTGCCGCCCCTGCAGCTATCAATGTGCCTACAACAGCAAAACTCATTCTATAACCATTTAAAACAGTCTGCTGGTTATAATCTTTTGTTAGATCCGGTGTTAGGGCTCCATAGGGAATATTAACAACTGTATATGAGGTTGTCATAAGAAAGTAAATAACAGTTACCCATATAAATAAATCTCTTTGACTGCTTATCCACTCAGGACTGCTGAACATTAGAATAAAGAAGAAAACAAGTGGAATCGAACCAAAAAAAATGTATGGTCTCCTCCGTCCCCATCTGGAACTGGTATGGTCGGAAATATAGCCCATTAATGGATCACTGAAGGCATCAATAATTCGACCAATCATCATTGCTATTCCCATTAACCCGGCTGCTAATCCCAGGGTATCTGTTAAAAAAATTGTAAGATGGAAAGAAAGAGTTGTGAAAAAAAGATTACCACCTATATCACATACACCAAAACCTATTTTAGTTTTAAGTCCCAGATTACTGGTTTTATTATTTGTTTTCAATTTTTTATCCCTTCATGCAAAAAAAATATGTGATCATTATTTACTGTAAATAGATTTTTTACAAATCATTTCTTTTCAATATATTCTCAAAAGATCCCGTCCTATTGCAAATCCCCTCCTAAGCCGGTATAGTAGCTGACTATGAAAAAGAAAAAACTAATAACATCAGCATTACCTTATGTAAACAATATTCCTCATCTTGGAAACCTTATTCAGGTTCTCTCAGCAGATGTATTTGCCAGATTTTGCAGAGAAAAAGGGTACGAGACACTTTATGTCTGCGGTACTGATGAGTATGGTACAGCAACTGAGACAAGAGCACTTCAGGAAGGGGTTAGTCCTAAAGAACTCTGTGATCATTATTATAAAATTCATACAGAAATATATGAATGGTTTAATATTAAGTTTGATAAGTGGGGGAGAACTTCCACACCGGAACAGACAGAGATAGTTCAGCATATTTTTAAAAAATGTGATGAAGCAGGATTGATAAGAGAAGATACAATTAATCAGCTTTTTTGTGAAAGTTGTGACAGGTTCCTTGCAGATAGGTATGTTCTTGGAGAATGTCCTTTCTGTGGATCATTAAATGCCAGAGGTGATCAGTGTGAAGACTGTGGGAAGCTTCTTGATCCAACGGAGCTTGTAAATCCCAGGTGTAATACCTGTGGTAATGAACCNGTAGGAAGAGATACTAAACATCTCTATCTGGATTTGCCAAAAGTTCTTCCAAAACTTCAGGATTGGATGGATACAGCTTCGGTCGATGGATTCTGGGCACGAAATGCCCTCCAAATGACAAAGAGCTGGATTAGGGATGGTCTTAAAGAGCGTTGCATAACCCGTGATTTAAAGTGGGGTATTCCTGTTCCAAAAGAGGGTTTTGAAGGGAAGGTTTTTTATGTCTGGTTTGATGCTCCTATAGGGTATATTTCTATAACCATGACTCATACAGATAAATGGGAAGATTGGTGGAGAAATCCGGAAGAAGTTGAACTGTTTCAGTTTATTGGAAAAGACAATATCCCTTTCCATACTGTAATTTTTCCGGCATCACTTCTTGGAACAGGCGAAAAATGGACAATGCTCCACCATATGTCTTCCACAGAGTACCTTAACTATGAGGANGGTAAGTTTTCAAAGAGCAAGGGAATTGGCGTTTTTGGTACAGATGCCAGAGATACGGGTATTCCTTCGGATGTATGGAGATTCTATATTTTTTATAACAGACCTGAAAAATCTGACTATCAATTTAGTTGGAGTGACTTTCAGGAGAGGGTTAACAGCGAACTGCTTGGTAATCTTGGTAATCTTATAAACAGAACACTTATATTTGTAGATAAGTTTTATAAAGGCAGTGTTCCTGAGGCAGAAGATGATCCTGTTATAATTAATAAAATCAAAGAATTTGAAGCTGAAATTACAGAACATTTTGAAAAAGCACAACTTAGAGATGCTCTGCGAAAGATTCTTTTTCTATCCTCTTTTGGTAATAAGGTATTTCAGGATGGTGAACCATGGAGAACCAGAACCAGTAATCCTGAAGCAGCTGCAAGTCTAATAAAACACCTTGTATATCTGGTAAGAGATCTGGCTATAATGGTTGAGCCTTTTATTCCTGAAACCAGTGTGAAAATTGGATCTTTTCTTGGAAATCCGGAAATGAACTGGGATGTACTGGGAAAATTTGAGGGTATTGATAAACTGGGACAATCTGAAATATTGTTTAATAAGCTGGAAGATGATTTAATAAATAATTTAAGAGAAAAATTTGCTGGTAGTCAGGAAGAAAGGGCTGCCAAAGAAGCTGGTGAGGGAAAAGTGGAAGATAAAAATAAAGAAGTAATAGAAAAAACTTTGGAAGAACAGTTTCTGGAAAAGGTGGACCTTAGAGTAGCAAAGATAACTGCTATAGAAAGGCATCCTGAAGCAGATAAACTATATATAGAAACTATAGACGTGGGAGAGGAAGAACCCAGACAGATTGTATCAGGTCTTGTTCCTTATTATAAAGAGGAAGAACTTCTTAATCATAATATTATTCTTGTGTATAATTTAAAACCTGCAAAACTTCGTGGTACAAAGAGTGAAGGTATGCTGCTTGCAGCAGATAATACAATCGAAGGATCAGAGGAACGTGGAGATGTTGAGGTTATTTTTGCAGATTGGGCAGCACCTGGAACAAGAATAAATCTTGCTGGAATTGCAGCTCCGGAAGGGGATAGTCCTAAAAAATTAAAAGTAAATCATTTTTTTAATATTCCCTTAAAAGTAGAAGGAAATATTGTAAAAGTTGGAGAAACGTCACTGGAAGTATCCGGGGAAACTCTTAAAACTAATACAGTAAGTGATGGAGAAGTGGGATAATTGAACAATGACAGTAACTTCCTTCAATCTCCTTTTTGGGGGAGATTAAAGGGGGCTTTCGGCTGGACAGCTGTTACATTTGATTATAAAGGAATAAAAGTTCTTATTTTAATCAGGAAAATCTTTGGAAAATATTCATTAGCTTATATCCCCCATGGGCCGTTATTGCCGTTTAGTGATCAAAAGGGGCAAATCCTCAAAGGGATAGGTATGGAAATAAAAAAAGTCCTTCCCCCCGGGTGCTTTATTTTAAGATTTGATCTGCCTTCAGGAGTATTTCAAATAGATCCTGTTGTTTTTAATATTGGATCTGAACTTAAAAAAGCATCATCGGATATTCAGCCGCCTGACACTGTTATTATTTCATTAGCAGAAAATGAAGAAGATATTTTATTACGAATGAAATCGAAAACAAGATATAATATTCGTCTTTCTTTTCGCAAAGGTGTAGCTGTAAAACAGGCAGGTATGGAGTCTCTTGATGACTGGTACAGACTGTATGAGGAGACTGCTTTAAGGGATAAAATATCAATTCACTCTAAGTCATATTATAAAAAGATCTTTGAGTTGTCTCTTGATGGTGATAATTCAAAAGAAAATCCAGAGATTGTACTGTTTAGAGCTGATTATAATGGTCAGCTTCTTGCGGGGATTATTGTTGCCGTACTGGGGAATAAAGCTACTTATTTATATGGTGCTTCTTCCAATAAGCATAGAAATCTGATGCCGGCTTACGCACTCCAGTGGGAGGCTATAAAATATGCAAAAGAAAGAGCTTGTACGGAATATGACCTTTTTGGGATTCCCCCTGAAGATAATCCTGATCATCCTATGAGTGGTCTTTATAAATTTAAAACAGGATTTGGCGGAGATATTCTTCACCGCCCCGGATGCTGGGATTTACCGCTCAAACCCATGGTTTATACAGTTTACAGATGGGCTGAATCACTTAGGCTGTTTTATTATAAAAAATTACGAAAAAAATAACCGCAATCGTATGATACCTTCGTAGGGGCAGTCCATAGGATCGATTTATCGACCCTATGTGGCTGCCCTACGATGATTACGGTAAATCCAACACCATCTGTCTGAATTTATCCCCTCTGTCGAATTCATTATTAAACATTCCAAAAGATGTTGCTCCTGGTGAAAAAATAACTATTTCTCCGGATAAAATCTCTCTTGCAACATCTTTAACTGCAGATTCAAGATTTTTATATGGACCCCTGTAAGAAATATTTTTATTCTCAAGAAGAATCATAAGCCGTTCTGTAGCGCTTCCTTCAAGCAAATATATCTCTTTTGCCAGGGAAAAAGCTTCAATAGTGCCGTTAAAATCAAGTTTCTTGTCAGTTCCCCCTGCAATTAACCTGACTGGCTTTTCAGCTCCTCTAAGAGCTGCTGCAGTAGCCT
>JGI24023J19991_10003833_pt1 | contig 10447 bp, 16 predicted proteins | sample Cruoilmetagenom1_FD_19991 | JGI IMG/M metagenome (IMG submission 19991)
TAGAGTACTCAGCAAACTCTTCAAGGTTTGACTGTTCAAAAGTACGTATCATCACCATGTCCACCATACGAGAGATGACACGAGCAGTGTCTTTCATAGGCTCACCACGTCCAAGCTGTATGTCGTTAGAGGATAAAAATAAACCTACACCACCAAGCTGATAGATACCCGTCTCAAAGCTCACACGTGTACGTGTAGAAGACTTTTCAAATATCATCCCCAAAGTCTGATGCTCCATGTAAGGAACAAACTTACGTTGTTTGGTTTGTGCTTTTATCTTTTGTGCTAAAGCTATCATCTCTAAGATCTCATCTTTGGTAAAATCTTTAAGCGTTAAAAAGTGTCTCATAGGACTATCCTTATACATTCATGGTCTCATGTAAAAATTAAAGAGATTATTTTACCATAATATGCTTGAAGGGCAATAAGGTAGGCTTTTTAATCTAACATTAACGTAGAATTCTATATAAGATTGTAAAGATAAATGAGAAGGAACAAACTACTATGGATACAGAACAACTTATAGAAGATATACAAGCAGCATTTAAAGATGTAGAACTAGAAGAGGGCATAAGCATCAACGAAGCAGACAGAATGGAGATGGGACAAAGAGATGTACTTATCAATAAAGGTAGGAACCTAGACAGGATGTGGTGGCGAGCATGGACACAGGTAGAAGACAAGTACCCAGCATCATACTCCTCAGTCATGGACTACATGGACTCTCAAGGTCTCAAGTGGGTGATGCCCGTGTATCTCATCTACATCATCAAACACTACAAAGAAGGTTCTTTCTCTGTAGACTCAACTATTTACACGTTAGAAGCAGGTGGCTTAGGTACTGATGGACTTGACTTGTATACTGACGAACAAAAAAGAGTCATCGCCAAATTTTTACAGTTTATGGTAAGTGTGGGTAAAGAGTGGGTTGATGTGGAGTCTGCACAGAATGCGTTAGATAAGATTTGGGGAGAGTATCTGTAAATCATAGCTTGATTTGACATATTTTTTTAATGTAGTATTATATGTATAATTAAACATATGATTATAAGGATATTAAAATGGTAGCATATACAAGAGATGAAATCATCTCAGCCACAGATTTGGCTAGAAATGTATCGGGCACGCTTAGTAGCATAATCAAACATACTAAAGAAAAAGTAGCTATATCTAAAAACAATAAGCTTGAAGCGGTCATTATAGACATAGAAGAGTATGAGAGACTGAAAGAAGCGTATGAGTTGATGGAACATATGGAGATAGCTAAGATTGTTGAAGAGAGAAAAGATTCAAAAACCATTACATTCGATGAACTATTAAAAAAAGAAGGCATGAGTTACGATGACTTATAGTCTTGTTCTCAAAGAGGAGATAGCAAAAGATTTATCTAAGTTATCCACCTCTCAAAAGATGCTTGTTCTTAAGCAGTTCAAAAACTCCAAACCTCACCAGAACTAGGTCAATTACTTGGCAACAAAAATGGTTACAACCTAAGTGGCTGTAGAAAAATGTATGTCGATAAAAAGAAAGTACGTATCGTATATAGTATCCTAGAAGAGATTATTACTGTTGAAGTTATAGCCGTGGGTAAGAGAGATGACATGGCTGTTTATGAGAAGGCAGGGGAACGGCGATAATTTTTGGTTTAGAGATTGACATAGCAGTTAAATAGTGTTATACTATATAAAATGTGCCAAAATGACACATAAAGGATAACGATATGACAACCACATCACCACGCATCACCGCAAGGGTTAGTGAAGATACACAAGCACTACTCTCTAAAGCAGCAGCATTGACAGGTATATCGAGCATCAACTCTTTTGTACTCTCAGCTGCTATTGAAAAAGCTACCAAGATTATGGAAAGAGAAGAGACATTGTTACTTAGTAAGCAAGATGCCTTACTTTTTGTAGAAGCACTTGATAAGCCAGCAGAGGCAAATAAAAAGCTATTAGAGGCATTTGAGTCTTACAAATAATGCAAAGTGTACAGCTAGATAAAAAAAAGCATGACAGAAAAGCTTTTGACTGTGGTGTTGAAGCATTAAACAACTATTTAAAGTTAATGGCAAACCAACATGCTTCTAGAGACAACAGCAGAACCTATGTCATCGAAGATACAGAGGGCAAAATTATAGGGTTTTACACACTGGCTATGGTAAACATAGATTTAGGATTTCTCCCTCAAGACAAACAATCAAAACACGGTAAAAGTATGCAAGCAGGACTCATAGCTAGACTAGCGGTAGATAAGCGATATACAAAAAAAGGTTATGGTAAGTGGCTCTTAGTAGACGCACTCTTAAAGCTCATACAAGCCAGTGACATCGTAGCATTTCCTATGATAGTTGTAGATGCCAAAGATGGCGTAGAAGATTTTTATACGCAGTTTGGGTTTACAGCATTTACTGATGAAGCACGTAAGCTTTTTATCTCTGTGAATGATGTGAGGAAGAGTTTTGGGTGAGATTTTTGCTTCTCCTCTCCTGAGGTGGAGCAGATGTAGTACAATGGCAGATAGTTGTTAGTTTGGATTTATTTATGGGTTACACCTGAGGACAGGTGTAACCAGTTAAAGATTTATCTAAGTTATCCACCTCTCAAAAGATGCTTGTTCTTAAGCAGTTCAAAAACTCCAAACCTCACCAGAATTAGGTCAACTACTTGGTAACAAAAGTGGCTACAACTTAAGTGGATGTAGAAAAATGTATGTTGATAAGAAGAAAGTGCGTATAGTTTATACCATCTTGGAAGAGATTATTACGGTTGAGGTGATAGCTGTAGGGAAGAGGGATGATATGGCTGTTTATGAGAAGGCTGGGGAGAGGAGATGATATTGGATAAATCGAAACTGATAGAAGAAATTAATCAAGCATTTAAAACTGTAAAACTAGATAACGGAATAGGAATTTTTGAGGCTGATGAATTAGATGCTTGCAGCAGCGATAAAAAACTAGAACAAGCTAGAAAAAAAGATAGGTCGTGGTGGGATGAGTGGAAATATATAGAAGATAAACATTTAATGCATTATTCCTCTGTTATGTGTTTTATGGATTCGCAGGGTATAAAATGGGCATTACCTGCATATATGATTTTTTCTTTGAATAATTATGAAGGTAGTTTCTTTTCTGTAGATACAACTATATATGCTATAGAACGAGGTGCTAGAGGAAAAGACAATAGAGATTTATTTACATTAGAACAGAAAAAGGTTATAGCAAAATTTTTACAACATATGTTATTTGTAGGAGAAGATTGGGTTGATACTGATTTTGCAAAGATGGCATTAGATAAAGAGTGGGATAAGTATCTTTAGCTTAAAGGTGCGTTAGCAAACTATTACTTTTGTAACAACTTCGCTACTTCCTTAGCATGATAAGTAATAATAATATCAGCCCCCGCACGTTTAAATGCCATCATCGTTTCCATCATCACTGCGTCATAGTCTATGACACCTGCCTTGGCTGCCATTTTGAGCATGGAGTACTCACCACTTACGTTGTAGACTGCTAGAGGTAAGGTGGTGTTGTTTTTGACGTCTCTTACTATGTCTAGGTAGGCAAGTGCAGGTTTTACCATGAGGATGTCTGCACCCTCGGCTTCGTCTGCTACAGATTCTGCTATGGCTTCGTTGCGGTTGGCTGGATTCATCTGGTAACTTTTTCTGTCACCTTTTCCAGGGCTACTTTCTGCTACATCGCGGAAAGGTCCGTAGTAAGCTGAGGCAAACTTGGTGGAGTATGACATGACAGGCAAGTTTTCATATCCTGCTGCGTCTAGTCCACCTCTGATGGCTTGTATCATACCGTCCATCATGCCCGAAGGGGCTATCATGTCTACACCTGCTTTGGCGTGGACAACTGCTTGTTTAGCTAGGTTGTCCAGAGTGATGTCATTGTCTACAGTTTCTAGTACAGGATCAAGGACGCCACAGTGTCCGTGGTCTGTGTATTCGCAGAAACAAAGGTCGGTAGTGACAAACATGTCTGGGTGTGCGGCTTTTACTTCACGTACAGTTTGAGCGATGATGCCGTGTTCACACATCGCGTCAGACCCTACAGAGTCTTTGGTGTCGGGTATACCAAACAAGATGATAGACTTGATGCCAAGTTTTTTGAGTACATCACACTCTTTGACTATCTCATCGATGCTCATCTGAAAGACACCAGGCATAGAACCTACTTCTTCTTTGATGCCTGTGCCACTTTTTGCAAAAAGAGGGTAGATGAAGTCATTGACAGAGAGGTGTGTTTCTTGGAGTAGGTCACGGAGTACTGGATTAATTCTTTTTCGTCTAAAACGTGCGAACATTAGGTTACCTTAGTAAATAAATTGGGTTATTTTACACTAATTATGGAGGTTTAACTATTAATTTTTAATTTTAAAGTATAATTTTCCCATGAATAATAGTATAGAAATCTCGCAAGTAGCAACGTTGCCAACCAAGTATGGTACGTTTAATATCCAAGCATTTAAAGATGAAAAGGGCAAAGAGCATTTGGCCATTTACACCGATGCACTTTCAGATACCCCTATAGTGCGTGTACACTCTGAGTGTCTCACAGGAGATGCTTTAGGTTCAGTCAAGTGTGACTGTGGTGAACAACTGCACTATGCGATGGAGCTCATCGCCAAAGAGGGTGGACTCATCATCTACCACCGTCAAGAAGGTAGAAACATTGGCTTGCTAAACAAGGTAAATGCCTATGCATTACAAGACAAAGGTTTTGACACTATAGAGGCGAACCATCAGCTAGGATTTAAGGCTGATGAGCGTACGTATGAAGTAGTAGAATTCATCTTAAAATATTTTGGTATCACACAACTTAAACTTCTTACGAACAACCCTAGAAAGATAGAGAGCCTAGGAGAGATAAAGATCGTTGAACGCTTACCTATACAAATCGCGTCTAACCCTCATAATGAAGGTTACCTCAAAGTAAAAAAAGACCAGATGGGACATTTTCTATAGGATGAATTTATCGCAATACTTAGACAATGAAGAGATCAGCTTAGATGCTGACATCATAGGGAAACTAGAACAATTTGCTTCACTTTTGCATGAGTGGAACCAGATACATAACCTCACAGGGGCTAAGAGCATAGATGCCATTTATGTCAACATCATAGACTCCTTGTACCCACTCACTTTCATAAAAAAACCTAAGACACTTTTAGATGTAGGGACAGGAGCAGGGTTTCCGGGATTGGTACTTGCCATTGCTTTACCTGAGTGTGAAGTGGTGCTTGCAGAACCCCTTAAAAAACGTGTGTCATTTTTAAAGTATGCAGCCATAGACTTGACGCTTCCAAATGTTTCAGTCGAAGCCAAAAGAGTAGAGTTTGTAGAGCATGATGCTTTTGAACTTATCAGCTCTAGAGCAGTGACGAACACAAAACTACTTTTAGACTTGACAGCTAACATTAGTGACAAAAAGACACAATACCTTTTCTATAAAGGCTCACGTGTTTTTGATGAAGTAGCAGATGTACAGCATCAGTTAGATTATGATATAGTACAGAAAAACCAAAGAAATTATTTATATATTAAAGGGTGATCTTGATTTTAAAACTAATTATTTTTGCTATAGCAGGTATAGCAATATACAAATTGTTTGGAGGAAAATTTCCTTCACTTGGTAAAAAAAGAAATGAAAAAAAACTAGATGCAGACACACTTGTAGAGTGTGCTAAATGTGGTACGTATGTTACCGTAAGAGAGAGTGTTATTGTTGATGGCAGGTATTATTGTTCAGATGAGTGTGCAGCGTAATTTCAAATAGCACCAGTAGATTTTGGTTTTTCCAGAATCACAATCAGTTTATAAAAGGAATATCATGATAATCATCGGTCATCCATGGGTAAAAAGCCCTAATTTTTATAGAGTTGTTGCACAAGAAGAGATCAAAAAATCTAACCCTGAAGATATCATCTTACTTGAACCTTTAGTTGAGTCACAAGTGCTTGCAGCCTACTGTCAAGAGAATGCCATTGTTTTTGCAGTGACGGTGAACACACTTCAAGATGCTATCTTCGCAAATGCATTAGGTGCTGCTTACATGATATGTGAGGAAGATGATGCCCTTATCATCCAGCCCATCGCACAAGAGTATCTGTTTGATACACGGGTGTTAGTGCTCATACACGATGAAAAAGAGATAGCCAAAATCGCGCGTTCTAGCATAGATGGTGTCATCTTTCCTGAGGCACTCTGTTAAGTTTTCATGCTAGAAGCGTTTAAAACCTACAAAATCACCTATACGATCATCATACTCAACATTGTGGTGTATCTTTTTTCCGCATTGGCAAGCCAAAGTTTCATAGACATGGACCAAGAGACCTTGGTAAACATGGGTGCTTTGTTTGGTCCTTATACTGTACAAGATGGACAATGGTCAAGGTTGTTTACCGCGATGTTTTTACACGGTGGTATGACACACTTATTGATGAATATGTTTTCTCTCTATCTCATAGGCCGAGGGGCGGAGCAGTACTTTGATACCAAGTCCTACTTGAGTATCTACTTGTTTGCTGGCCTTCTAGGAGGACTTACATCACTCACAGTACACCCCATAAGTGTAGGGGTGGGAGCTTCTGGGGCTATCTTTGGGGTGTTTGGTGCTTTAGCAGGGTTTTTCTTAGCCCATAGAGACCAGATAGAAGCACATAGTAAAGCGTTTATGAAAGACTTTTCCATCATCATCGGTATCAACATGGTACTTGGGTTTTCTATCCCCTCCGTGGATGTTTCTGCACATGTGGGTGGTTTGATAGTTGGATTTATAGGTGGGTTCATCATCTCTAAAAATCCAAAATGGGTCTGGTCTTATAATGCAGCGATGATCTTGCTCATGTTGGCATTTATGTCGTATTTACCTAGTCAGTATGCACAAACATTTTATTAACCTCAGCATTGTTACATTTTTGATCGTGGGTTGTACGGTGAGATCTCTTCCCGTGCCACAAAGTCAAATGACTCAACTCTCGACCTTACTTCAGACCTTAGATACCCATACCTCCCAACAAGAAAGTACAAAACTCTCTAGAGACATTTTTCAAAAAACAGCAGCACTTAGTACGGAGTTTAAACTCACTTCTCCACCACTATGGCACAACACTTTGGTCAATGTCGGCTTACGTGAAAAGGGTCTTTGTTACCATTGGTCTGATGCATTGTATGCACATCTTGTAGTAAAGGATTATCCTAGTTTTGAGTTTCATCTTGTGGGTGCGAACATAGGGGAGTATTTTTGGGAGCATAATGCTTTAGTGGTAGTCTCAAAANGGGGAAAAGTAGAAANNGGCGTTCTTATAGANCCTTGGAGGGACTCAGGGAAGCTCTACTTTTCTAAACTTAAAGATGATAAAAAGTATACGTGGGCACATAGGCTTGACAGAGAGTGTAAACCTACTCGATAACAGGTTCTTCTCCTGCACCTACTTCACGTAGTTCAGCCTCTTCTGCACGTCTGGCTTCAAGTTCTTCTTCTGAGGGTGCTTCGGGTTCTTCTATTTCAGGTGCTTCTTCCACTTGAGGCTCTTCTTGAGGTGTTTCTTGCCCGTTGTTTTGTTCTNCGTCACTTTGTACTTCTTCAGATTCTTCTGTAGGTGTTTCTTCTACATCCCTCACTTCAGGCTCATCTTCTGTAGGTGCTTCTGTTTCTTCAGGTTCAACTTCTTCGTCTACTTCAACCTGATCCTCATCAGCTGGGACATCTTCACTCGCTTCAGGTACCACAAGACGTTCGATCTCTCCGTACTCATCCGCTACAGCATTTGTACTAAACAGCACACAAAAAGAAAAAACAATACTTGATAATAATTTAAACATAATGCACCTTTATAAAATGTTATAACAAGTGTACAAAAATTTCCTTAAAATGGCAAATATATTTTGTCTATCAGTTCGTCATATTCGCTTTGGGAATCACTGTCTATGGTGATGCCTCCACCGCTTTTATAGTAAAGCATGTCATCTTCTTTTTCTATGAAGCGTATCATGACACCTGAACGTAAGGACTCACCATCAAATACACCAAAGACACCTGTGTAAAAACCTCTGTCAAAGTTTTCTACATTGTCGATGATCTCAACGGTACTTTTTTTAGGTGTTCCTGTGATAGAGCCAGCGGGAAGAAGTTGTGATAGTAGTGAGCCTATGTTATCTCTCCACTCTTTAGGAAGTTTTGCTGTGATCTTAGAGCTTACTTGAAGGAGTTCTTTTTTCCCTGCTTTTATCTTCTCTACATAACGAAACTTATCCACTTTGACTTCTGAGCCAATGATACCTAAGTCGTTACGCATGAGGTCTACTATCATCACATGCTCTGCCATCTCTTTTTGATCTGCTAAGATGCTCTCTTTGGCATTAACTAAGTTCGCGTCTATCGTCCCTTTCATGGGGTAAGTGGCTATGGTGTCTTGTTCTATCTCCACAAAACGCTCAGGGGAAAAACAGATAAATTCGTCTTTGTAGTAGAGCTTGAACTTTGCCTTGGCATAAGTAAAGACCTCTTTGAGAGAAAAGTTTGTTTCTATGGGTGTTTGAAATGTAAGGTTGAGTAAGTAAGTGTTCCCCGAACGTATCTGCTCTAAGACTTCATCTAAAGCTTTTTTGTACACTTTAAAGTCTACAGGACTTTTAGAAAAAATGAAGTCTTTTTCACGTTTTTGTACAGGGTAGTTACGCCACCCTTCTAGTTTGTAAAAGATGTCATCATCAAGTGCATCTAAAGGTTTTGCAAAGATTTTGTTTTGGTCGTAGGAGATTATAAAAAGAAAAGGGGTACGATTTTTACCCAATGTATTGATAGTGTCAAAACCATTTTCTTTGTTTAACCAATCCATTTATTCCCTTGTAGGTCGGGGTGTCCTCTCCCCGACAATTTAAATTAAAATAATCATATACTCTTTTTCTTTATACATATTTACGTCGGGGAGAGGACACCCCGACCTACGGTGGTTTATGAATCTAATAAGAGTAACTTTAAAATAGCCATACGCATGTATACACCATTTTTCACTTGTGTAAGCACTTTACAGCGTGGGTCATCAAGGATCTCATCTGAGATGTCTATGTTTCTCATGACTGGGCCTGGATGAAGTACAAGTATATCTCTGTTTCCTAAACGTTTCGCATCGATGCAGTAGTGTTTTGCATACTCTTCGTAGTCCTCAAAGTGTGCTGTATCATGTCGTTCAAGTTGTGCACGAAGTGACATGATGACATCCACTTTGTCTATAACATCATCAAGGTTTTCATACTGAGGTAGGTCACTCTGTGGCATAAAGGACTGAGGTGCTACAAGTACCACATGCATACCCATACGTGTAAGCAGACGTATAGCAGAACTAGCCACTCGTGAACTCACGATGTCACCCACGATGGCAAGTGTCTTTCCTTTGATGTCTCCCTCAAAATGCTCTACTAACGTAAAGAGGTCAAGCAGTGCCTGTGTAGGATGCGCGTAGTTACCTGCCCCAGCGTTGATGACAGAAGTGGTTTTCATGTCGGCTAGTATCTGAGGTGTTTCATTATCTGTATGACGGATGATGACCCCATCAGGCTCCATGGCACAAAGGTTTGCAAAAGTATCTTCCAAAGACTCCCCCTTGGAACTAGAACTCTTAGAAGGGTCAAGATGCACCACAGCAGCCCCAAGTCTCTTAGCAGCCACTTCAAACGAAGAACGTGTACGCGTAGAAGGCTCAAAGAAAAGGGTGATGAGAAGTTTGTCTCTTAGGAGGTGTGAAGGGCGTTGTGTCTTAAAAGCTTTTGCATCATCTAGTAGGTTTTGTATTTGCTGGTCTGAAAAATTATTGGTGTCTACTAAGTGTTGCATCGGTGTCCTTGAAGAATAATTATATGATTATAGCTAATAGGTGCTAATAAAACTTTGTAAACCTTCATCAACACTCCACCACTCAGGAAAAACTTCATCATAATAAGGCTTAGTCACCTCAGAGAAATCTTCTTTGTCCTCATGTAAATTTACACACCAGTCAAAGTCTATATCAAAGGTTTTTAAAGCCAAGATGGAGAGTAGGGTGTCGTTGATGCAGCCAAGACGGCTGGGTGTTACTAAAAGTGTCTTGGCATCTAGTTCTTTGATGAGGTTTAACATCATGTAGTCTTTGGTGATGGGAACCATGAGACCGCCTGCACCTTCTACTAAGAGAATGTCACAAAGTTTTGAGAGTTCTTCATGTTTGTCTAAGATGCGTTGTAGGTTGATGGTTTTGTCCACATCTGCACAAAAAGGAGCAGCGGGAAGTGGGAAGGTATAGGCAGTAATGTCTAGTGGTTTTAAGTTTTTAAAGTTCTCATTAACCTTTTTGCAAGCTTCAAGGAGTATAGTAGCATCATGGGCAGTGTCCAAAACACCTGTTTCGATAGGTTTGAAAACACCTACTTTGAACCCCTTAGAAGCAAGCGCTTCAATGAG
>JGI24023J19991_10003835_pt1 | contig 10441 bp, 12 predicted proteins | sample Cruoilmetagenom1_FD_19991 | JGI IMG/M metagenome (IMG submission 19991)
CACAGACGAAGTGCTTGAGTATTCAAGGACTAATGGGGCGTTTATACGAGATTTCATTACCGCGGGCTCAGGAACACTTGACGGTCCGACAGGTATGGCCTTCAAACCCGGCGTTTTCTCAAACAGTGACTGCTCACTTGCTCAGGCAGGCGAAGAGTACTCGTTCCCATACCTATTACTCTTAGTTCCGTTTTTATTTATTGCGGTAAGAAGGTTAATAGCTTCAGGATCAAGAGCTTAATTTAAAAATTCAATCAGGGGGAGCCATATGGTTCCCCCTCTTTACAAATTTAGCATAGGTAGTAGGCTGGGATTCGATTAAATCACCCGAAGGGTGAACAGTTTCCGACATACATAAATAGCGTATAGAAAGTTAATTAGGATGGCGTTAAGAACCTTATACGGGATGTGGTGGAATTATAAGGTTCCGCCAGAATAATGAACTTTTAGCGTAATTTATGTCCAGTCGGTGATTTTTGCTTCTTTTGATCACTCAAAAGAAGATAATGTTCAATTTATCTATTCTACAGGACACCTATCAGTCGTATCTTTTAGGAAAAACAATCACTCCTGAGTCTTCAAATACTCATTAAGCGTCAGTTTCAAAAACAACGTGTATGAGCCAAACTCCTCGGGCAGCCCGCCCTCGAGTACCCGCGCCTTAAAAGTAATACTGTTCAATGTTGCCGTGGGCTCGGACAGCTCGACAACAGCTCCTGAAGAGCCCTTATCGCTCAGTACAGAAAGCGTGCCGTTCGGAGGGTCTTTCTGAAAAATCTGCGCGTTATTGTTCCACACTTCCACGAATGTTTTAACAAAGAAATGTCCATACCCTCTATCTACACCGAGTGAGAAAAAAGACACTATTGGCACACCGTTAAGTGTGACCTTCCCGTCTTTAAGCGATCCTGTGTCACCGCTCAGTACAAACTGGTAACTGTGGGAATCGTCTATTACGTGCTCTGCCAATGTCGGCAGTGTGAGAAAGCTAAGTATTACAAATGTCAGGACTAAAGACCTTATATGGCGCATAACTACCCTCCGCATTTACTTTCTCACAATCTATCACAATCCGCTCTCGCATACAATCTCACTTTTCCTTTTCCCTCCCCCTTTTTCAAAGGGGAATTGGTTGCTTTCCATAATTGAGAGGAAATGAAGTTACCTCTTGTCTCGGTGTAGTTTTAACGAAGCTGGATGGCAATACCAGGCTACAAATAAAAAAACCCGTCCATACCGAATTTAATCAAAGTATGAACGGGCGTTTAATCTTTTCCTCTTTCTTGGTTAATTTTATTTAAATCTTTACTTAACACAAAGAGCGTGCACTTCGACGTTTATACAGTTATCCACAGCGCCGCTGTGCTCACGGTAAATAGACACATTGTACAAACCTGTCTGGGTCGCCGGGTCGTTCTTTGCGCCCTGCGAGGTCATCCTGATCTCGTCCATATCGATGGTTGATCCATCAGGAAGGAACACATACCCGCCGCTTACGGCTTTTGATCCGGGCTCACAGGGAGCGAAGAAATCAACGGACTTCCCGCTCAGCAGATTGAGCTGGCGGCTCTGTGACATTTCCATATAATGCGCGCCGCCCGCTTTAAATTCGTTTATTACGCTAGGGCCGCAAATCTGCGTGCATGGAACATCCCCGGTAGTAGTACATTCACTTACCTCAACTACCTCAACCTCAATCACCTCAACCTCAACTTCGTGAGCAAAAGCTCCCGTCACGAGCCCCGCGCCAGAAAGCACCAACGCAAAAACAAATACAGATACCGATAATCTCACCTCTTTGATTCTCATCATATCACCAACCTCCTTAAATGGATTTTATTGAGATACTCTCCAAACGGCAATATAGAACACAGTGTTATGCTTCTCATATGAATCAATACGTAACATACCACCTATAAGGAAATTCTAATATATCCGTGCCTTATGTGTCAAGCTTTCATTAATAATGGAAAACACAGCCACGTGATATCAGGGGTCTGAGCAAACCTGTGCTTCTCTTTGCCCGGTTAAACTATTTAGGATAGTTTTCACAGGTAATTATGGACACTGAGATCTTAGTGATAATCTACGCGACTTTCTTCGCCGCCTCTTTCGTGAAAGGCATAACAGGGCTTGGATTTGCGATACTCACTCTCCCCGTGGTCACGAGCTTCATCCCCATTCATCAGGCCATACCGCTTATACTCATCCCTTCGTTCGCGTCCAATATTATAATTATCATCCAGACCGGAAGGCTTGCTCAGAGCGTCAAGAGGTTCTGGCTCCTATATATCTCCGCGTTCCCCGGCCTTTACGTCGGTGTACATCTTCTCAGCGTCATGGGCAACCAAGTTTCCCGTATCGCGCTCGGTGCCTCTGCCATTATATATGCCGTTCTCATGCTTTTTAACATCCAGGTATCTGTGCCCAGGGGTCAGGAGAAATATTATTCCTTTCCCATAGGGCTCGCAAACGGTGTTATTAACGGCCTTACCGGCACTCAGGTAATGCCGATGCTCCCTTATCTGCTTGCGCTAAATCAGGACATGAACGGTCTCATAAACGCCATTAACCTCGGGTTCACACTCTCGGGGATTGTGCTGATATTCTTCCTCCACACCTTTAACCTATTCGACCCCGATGTGATTGTATACTCAGTGTTTGCCATCATACCGGCCTCGGTGGGGATATTCCTCGGCAGCATCCTCAGGCGCCACCTTTCGGAAGAAAAATTCCGCCTCTCAGTCCTGATTCTATTAATAGTAATCGGCTCAATTATGATCCTCAGACCCTGGCTCGGCGCGTGATACCAGAGGGTCTCGTCATTGCGAGGTTTCATCCAGGTATTCCTCCCTTTTCCAAAGGGAGGTTAGGAGGGATTTATACTTATGTTGTCATTCTGAGGAGCAATGCGACGAAGAATCTCGTTTTAACCCGCTCACCCTGAGGCTCTCGCTTGCCTAGCCATAGCTTTAGCGAAGGCTGGAAGGGTGAAAGTTCACTTTGCATCGGAGTATATCAAGTGTGACACATACGCCACCATAACGGCCACAATCGTACCGATTACAGACTCCGCAAAACGGAGCGCGGCGTTCATAAACGGCTCTATATCGTTATTTATTACCGATATTATCATCACGACCGCTATCGTAAGACTGGTAAGTTTTACATACTTAGTTATGCCGAGCAGATGGCATACAAATACCCCCACCCCTATGCATATTGCCAAACCGATTGCGGAAAAGTGGTAAAAATAAAGATATGTACCGCTAATCGCGGCCCCAAGGAACGAGCCTATAATTCTAAATACAGCAGAGTGCGAGGTCTCAGACCACTTGCTCTCAAGCACCATGACAGCCGACACCACCGACCAGAGCCCCCCTTCCTGAGAGGTGCCCTCGTGGAATAGCGCAGTGAAGTTATATCCGGCAAAAAAAGCGATAAACGCCATGACGGTGTTGTTTATCATGGCTCTCGCCGAAAGCCGTGCAATATATTTATTCATAGGCGGGCTTAAAAGTACCTGACTCGTGCGCATAGATAAAAGTGCTCGGGTTTACGTGAGTAAGCTCATGGCTCACACCCGGCTCAGGTTCTTTGCGTGAAACTCAATATGCTCCTTGATAAAAGTGGCTATGAAGTAATAGCTGTGGTCATAGCCCTCCTGCATCCTTAGCTTCACCGGGTATCCCGCCTCCTCGGCNGCNTGNAGAAATATCTCGGGNTTTAGCTGCTCGTCCAAAAACTCGTCGTTCGTACCCTGATCTATCAGCACGGGGGTCATCACTTTTACTGTTTTAATAATCTCAGAGGCGTCATACTCCTTCCACAGCTCTTTGTTTTCGCCCAGATAGTTTGTAAACGCCTTCTGTCCCCATGGACATTCTGAAGGGGCTGAAATGGGAGAGAAAGCAGATATAGATCTGTAAAGCTCCGGGTTCCTGAGCCCTAGCACAAGCGCGCCGTGCCCGCCCATCGAATGGCCCGAGATGGCTACCCGGTCCATGTCCACGTTAAAGTTCGCGTCTATAACGGCGGGAAGCTCCTTTGCTGTATAGTCGTACATCCTGTAGCGCGGGCGCCAGGGCTCTGCTACAGCATTTAGGTAAAACCCCGCCCCCGAGCCAAAGTCCCAGGAGTCGTGCTCTCCGGGAAGATCGAGGCCCCTTGGACTTGTATCCGGGCACACGATCATCATCCCGCACTCTGAGGCCCACCTCTCGGCCCCGGCTTTCGTAATAAAATTTTCCTCATTACACGTAAGCCCAGAGAGCCAAAACATTACCGGCACATTGTTGTTCTTCTCAACAGCAGGCCTGAACACCGAGAACTTCATCTCGGTCCCCGTGGCCTTTGAGGGGTGCGAGTAATAATCCACCCGGCCCCCGAAAGATTTATAAGTTCTTATAAGCTCGATCACGTACATATCAGAATTCTAAAAACGAATGACACTCCTTATGCTCTTGCCCTCGTGCATCAAATGAAAAGCTTCGTTTATCTGCTCTAGCGGAAGCTCATAACTCACCAGCTCATCAATCTTTATCTTCCCGTTCATATACTCGTCCACAATTCCCGACAGCTCTGAGCGCCCCTTCACCCCTCCAAATGCAGTGCCCCTCCACACCCTTCCGGTAACAAGCTGAAACGGACGGGTCGATATCTCCTTTCCGCCTCCGGCAACTCCTATGATAGTAGAGTCGATATCTCCTTTCCGCCTCCGGCAACTCCTATGATAGTAGATTCACCCCACCCCTTGTGACAGCACTCAAGAGCAGAACGCATAATATCCACCTGGCCAACGCACTCAAATGAGTAATCCACCCCACCGTCCATCATTTCTACAATTACGTTCTGCACGGGGTCCGATGATGATGCCGGGTTAACAAAGTCCGTCGCCCCCAGCTGCCCAGCGATCTCAAATTTACCCTCGTTCACATCCACCGCGATTATCCTCTCTGCCTTTGCCATCACCGCGCCCTGTATCACAGAGAGCCCAATGCAGCCGAGTCCAAACACCGCGACTGTTGAGCCGGGCTTAACTTTTGCCGTATTCTGCACCGCCCCTATGCCCGTCGTAATGCCGCAGCCCAGAAGACACACCTTATCAAGGGGCGCCTCTTTACTCACAACCGCGAGAGAAATCTCGGGTATTACCGAGTACTCGGAAAATGTAGATGTACCCATGTAGTTATATATAGTTTTTCCGTTCTTTGAGAACCTCGTCGTTCCGTCGGGCATTAGCCCCCTGCCCTGCGTGTCCCTCACCGCCTGACACAGGTTCGTCTTTCCCGAAAGGCAGTACTTACACTGCCTGCACTCGGGTATGTAGAGCGGCACCACATGGTCTCCCGGCTTAACAGTTGTTACCCCCGCTCCCACTTCCTCTACTACTGCGCCCCCCTCGTGTCCGAGTATTACCGGGAACACTCCTTCCGGGTCTATACCCGAGAGCGTGTAGGCGTCCGTATGACATACGCCCGTTGCGTGCATACGACAGAGTACTTCACCCTCTTTTGGGCCCTCAAGCTCCACCTCTTCTATTACAAGATCTTTCTCAGGCTCCCACGCGACCGCGGCAATCGTTTTCATTTATTATCCTCCTAGCTTTGTAGAGCTCATTTTTGTATTGAATCCCTATTATCTCATAAACGTGCAATCAATGTCAAAATATTTGCGGACCACCATCCAGAACCTATTTAAAGCTACTAATTCAGCCGGTTATATAAACGATTTGTGCCGGATATCTATAGCTTTTCAAGCATAACCTTCCGCCCTCATACTATTTAATCTGAGACCCAGAAAACCTATTGACACAGAGGCCCCAAATCACCTATAATATAAGTAAGTCGTAATTGAATAGGAGGTATAAATATGGATAATCATGGTGACGTTCCACCTGACTAGATTGGCCTTTATATCGACAAACTATTCATTGGCGAGGGGTAAGAGGAAGAGCCAAAAATAACAGCTTATAAAAGCTGAGAAACAAAACAAACAAAAGAAAAAAGGGAGCTTAAAACGCTCCCTTTTTTATATCTAAGTTAGTCTTTACGATACCACAAAAAACCCCCGGCAATTTCCACCATTCTCGACACCTAATTAACCCACCCACGTTGTGAGTGAAATGCCGTCATTGCAAGGGAACAAAGTAACCGTTTGCCACACCGAAGCTTTAGCGAAGGAGGGCGGCAATCCCCTCCAATCTAGACACCAAACAAATCCGCTCATTCCGAGGCTCTCGCATGTCGTATTGTTTCCATATCAGAAAGTACTAGACAAAAATCCTTCTTGATACTGTAGACTCTAATTTTTAATATTTCTTGACATATAAGACGACTGGTCATATACTCATATTCCTATGAGCAGATCGAGAAAGAATGAAGCTATCAGAGAGCAGCTCCTTGATATAGGTGTAGCTATGTTTATCGACCAGGGGTTTCACGGTACGGGCATACAAGAAGTAGTCGATCAGGTCGGAATCCCCAAAGGCTCATTCTACAATTACTTTAAAAGTAAGGAGGATTTCGGAGCCCAGGCCATTATCCATTACTCTGATAATTTTAAAGAATTTCTCCAGGCTGTAGTTAACACTTCAAAGAAAGACGCGGCACAGGCGTTAAATCAGTTTTTCGATAACCTCATTGCGCTCTTTAACAGTAAAGACTGTAAAGAGGGATGTTTGCTCGGCAACTTTGCGGCTGAAATCAGCGACAGCAGTAAAATCGGCAGAGAAACAATGTCGATATGCGTTAATGAGTGGAAAGACCTTTTAAAAGAATTGATTATTAGGGGGCAAGAACAAGGTCATATTAAAAAAGATTTGAGTCCGAACGACCTGGCAGACTTTTTTTTGAATTTTCTTGAGGGCTCGATCTTAAGAATGAAGATAGAGGGCAGTACTGCGCCGCTTGAGCAGATGCGGGAAACTTTTACAGAATACGCGCTAAGATCCAGGTCTTAAATATAAAGCGATATTTTTTTGTTCTTTAAACAAGACGACTGGTCATCTTGATGAGAAAAAGAATTGCACAAGAAGAAATAAATCAAAAAATCTAATTAAAAACCAATCAGGAGGTAGTAAATATGTCATTTACAAATAAAGTAGTATTAATTTCAGGAGCAGGATCAGGTATCGGCAAAGAAACAGCCTATGACTTTCTCAAAAAGGGAGCCAAAGTGGTTGTAAACGGCAGAAGGGAATCTGTGCTGGCTGAGGCATTTAAAGACCACAACGGCAACGTGAAGTACGCCCCGGGCGATATCGGCAATCCTGAGACCGCTAAACGGATGGTTGATACTGCGATGGAAGCATTCGGCGGTGTGGATATAGTGGTAAATAATGCCGGGATTTTTACCCCTAAACCGTTTCTCGACGAGACCGAAGAGGGCCTTGAAAATTATATAGACACTATATTAAAGGGCACATTCTTCCTATCACAGGCCGCAATACCCGAGATCAAAAAAAGAGGCGGCGGCGCAATAGTCAACGTTGGCTCTATGTGGGCGACGCAGGCGGTCGAGGCCACACCGTCGAGCGCCTACTCGGCAGCTAAAGGCGGCGTGCATACACTCACGAGAAATCTTGCCATAGAATTCGCCAAGGACAATATTCGCGTGAACGCTGTGGCGCCGGCTGTGGTCGAGACTCCTGTATACGGGAGCTTTATCCCTGAAGACCAGGTAGCAGAGGTATTAGCTGGATTTAACGGTTTTCATCCGCTAGGGCGTATTGGTCAGCCAAAAGATATAGTATCCGCAATAACCTTTCTAGCTTGTGATGAATCGGGCTGGATTACGGGCGCTGTAATCCCTGTAGACGGTGGAGTAACAGCAGGAAGAAATACAAATTAAGGATAATCATTATCCCGGGAGGTCTAGTGCCTTCCGGGACCCACTCTCGATACTATAAAGTAAACTTGTATGTTGATTTAATTTTAATGCAAGAGAATATTACTCTAAGTCAGGACAATCTCCAACGCGCCTACCCTGTCTTACAGAATCGATAGTAAACTCCTCTTCCTGTAACGGCAGGACCATCTTAAAGTGACAGTAAAGCTCGGTTTGTGTGGTGCTGCAGTCTCCCTTCCCCTTCATCTCCGGCATTCCAGGAGTGCCGCCCGAACGCTTCGTACTCTGGCAGGATATATCAAAACTAGCCTTGTTTCCGTCTTTTTTCACATTATCCAAAGAGCAATTAGCAGCACTCGGAAGATAGCCGCTTGGATCTAAAACCGGCGCATCAATACACACATCCATAATTTGGATTTTGGGTTCAGGGTTTAGATTAGAGCTCGTTTTGCTCGTGACTGTATACAATCCCGGGGTTATCGGAAGCGTGGGGTCCTCGGCCTGGGCGTCTGAGAACGCAAACTGGGCCATTAGTACAAGTATAGTTACCAACATTACTCTTTTCATTATTAGCCTTTTCATCCTTTCAGCGCAGCCGAACTCAGCTGCAGTCTCCTTTTCTAACCGCCTTACCGGCTGATTTAATTGAAAATTCCTGGCCTTCCGCTATTTCGGTCCTAACAACCTTTTTCCAAGAAATTTCTTTCCCCGACGCGCTGAACTCAAGCGAGCCGCTAACACTGGTAGACGCTTTTACATTTTTGCACAGAAAATCAAAACTGAGCGTATTTCCCTTACTCTTGTAATTGCTTACTTCACACTGGTCTTTTCTAGCCATCTCGCCCGCAGGGTCGAGCTTCGCGTCCTTCACGCAGCGGTCTATCTTTTTGACCACTTCTTCAGAATCTTGGGTGGATGAGCTGGTTTCCGTAAACTCATAGTTCCCAGGTTCTATATTTAGAATTTTATATTCCTCAGCCCATGCAGAACCGTACATAAAGCACAAGAGCAAAGCTCCCGCAATTAATATATTTCGGTAATTCGCCATTTGTAAGAACCTCCCCGAATCTTTTTACAGACCCGTTAATATTTACTTAAAGATTGCCAGGAAAAGGATATTTTTAGCAATCCCCAACCCGTTTCGCATCGCCTTCCGAGATTACCTCAAACGTGCCGCCGTTATGCGGGGCCTGCAGCTGAAACTTATAGGAGAAAGAAGTCTCCTGCACGCTGTACTCCATATGCCCTGTAAGGTCCATACCGTTTGGTGAAGTACACTTCATATCAAAGCTCGATTTATTACCCGTTTTTTTCAGGTTAGTAAGGGTGCATCTTTCAGGATCGGGCAAGAACGACTGGGGGTTTATGGTAGTACCCTCTATGCACCTCTCAATAGTCTTTTTGGAAAGCGCGTTATCAAGACTCGACCTCATCTTGGTCATAATTTCGTATTTACCGGGCTTGATTTTCGGCTCATCTTGAGCCCAGGAATCGCTGTGGAGCATAAACCCTGTCACGATTAATAGAGCACTTGCAACAAATGCCCCTCGCCATTGGCGCTTCATATGTATTCTCCTCCGAGATAGTAATTTTAGTGTGAAAGTATATTCAGTTAAAATGCGGTATTCAATCTTTTTTTAGACAGTTATTTTTTAAATCGGCTTGTGAATATTCCCGTACATCCACCCCTATGGGCAGTCACCCGTGCGCTTAGCGCTTCCATCTGAGCTAACTTTAATTTCTTTTCCGGCTGTAGTACCGTCCAGGTTGAATTTAAATTTAAAGGAATCCGGCGTAGTACTGTACTCGGCCTTTCCCTTGAGCGACGAGGCTTCGTCCGGCCCTTTGCACTCGAGATCAAAACTCGCTTTATTGTCCGAGCTCTTAATGTTAGCAATACTGCACGTATCTTTATCGGGCAGCATAGTCTCAGGCCTGATCTCAGCCACCGGAATGCAAACTTCTGAAGTCTTTACTTGCGGCTTTTCATCCAGGTTAGTCCTGGTCGTACCCGTAATCTTATACATTCCGGGTGTAATCGTTAACACGCCGTCGTCCCCAAGTGCATTGTAGGCAGGGATCACCATAACGGCAATTAAGATGATTATATTGTAACGTGACATAATTCCTCCGTTAGTAAATACCTTATTACCCAAAGTATATTGAGCTAATTTTGAGATGCAATCGTTTAAGAAAAACTTTTTAGGATACATCAATCTGATGTGCAGTAACTCCAGAGTGCCCAAGGGGATGATAATTCATCCGCCATCCCCCTTCGAAACGGCTAATCGAATTTAGGGTTCCACGCCTTCCGATTCCCGCCGCAAATACGAATTTGCTGTTATTTGTTATTATATTAGTCGGATTTATTTAAAAAAGCAACACTCATGCAAATTTGTATCTTTTGGCACATTTTCAGTCATGAATTAACTTGATCTGGTGCCATATCTTTTTTCTTATTCTTTTGCCTTTCAAGATTCCGACATACATAAACGATTTCTACTTAACATCGAATTGTTATGGAAATATTCAGACTTTAAGGCACGATCGTAGATTCACACTATGTGTGTGTCCAGTCGGTGATTTTTGCCAG
>JGI24023J19991_10003837_pt1 | contig 10437 bp, 11 predicted proteins | sample Cruoilmetagenom1_FD_19991 | JGI IMG/M metagenome (IMG submission 19991)
GGGATAGAGAACCTTAGCTCACACCTGATGGGTGATATTGAATGGGCAACTTCATGAGATAAATTGTCAAACTGCCCCAGTATTTTTGAGTACTCATCATATTTGTCATTGATCCACTTTTCTTTGGTTTCGATTGCACGTTCTACTTTTAACAGCCACCAATCAGCATAAGGGTCATTATTGGTTGTAGTGTCCCAGATGACTCTTAAATAACGTGCAAATGATTTTTAAGCCGATAATGGCAGCTTTTTTTCTGTCAGGATCTGGTCGGCGACCTTCAAAAATCATTTGTCCTTTTCGGGTTTCCAAAATAAGCTCACTGGCTCCACGCAAGGGACCTGGAGTTGAGAGGATGTCGGTATTCTCTGACTTATCAGTGATAACCTCTAAGCTAGCCTTGCCTTTTGCTTTTTTTAACTTTGTTTCAGGTTTTGTATTTTTTGAAGCCATATTTACTCTCCATTTCTAGTTTTAATGCTTTTTTAGGTGGGGCACGGTGCCCCACCTAAAACTCAATTATTGGGGTGGTCCATGCTGGACCACCCTATTAAGTGAAGTATTTTCAGGTTGTTTTTCTAATTGTGTTTTTTTGTAACTAAGCTCTTTCAGCTTTTCCCGTGTATTTTCAAGTGATTTTTCAACAACGTCATTCGGACTATTTTTTTGCATACTTTCAAGTGACCTAAGATCAGCCCAATAACGGCTTAGCTCTGAGTTGATGGTAGCCAATTCATTTTGGGCCTGTTTTTCCTGGCTTATATGTTTTTGAGGAGGTGCATCATGTTGTTGGTAATCACTCAGGCTAAAGTCAGAGAAGGGGTATTCACCATTTTTTAATAATCCACATAGCCGTCCGATGTAACCAACAGGATTTGGAATGGCTTTATTTCCAAAGCGGATACGGTTGGAGACCTCATACACCATGCTTTCCCTGTCTTCTAGGTTGATTCGCATAAGCAAACGTCCAATCCGATAATGCTGTTCTGGTTTTAACGTAGTGAATTGCTTTTTGATTAACTGTTTAAGTTCTTCATCCGCATCAACAGAAATGTAGAAAGCATGGTTTTTGGTAGTAGTTGTTATATTTAAACTACTACAACTACTACTAGGCTCTTCAATATTTAAAGAGCTAGGTATATCAGGCTCTTCAATATTTGAAGAGGGGGTAATTTCTGGCTCTTTAATTTTTGAAGAGAGGTTTGGTTTTGTATGCTCTTCAATTTTTAAAGAGCTTGTTCTGATTGGCTCTTTAATATTTAAAGAGGGTGTTTTTGTGTAACGTGTTTTTCTTAAATGTTGTATCGCTTCACTCGTTAAACCAAAATAGGATGTTTCTTTGTTGCCGTTTATAAACTCATTTGCATCAACAATATTTTCCAGGTGGTGAGTTGGTTGAGAAAGGTCTTTGCCATTGAGTAAGTCATTTTCATATTGCGTTAATATGGTTTGGGCGACCTGAGTGACTCTATTATGATGATGCGATAGGCATTCCGTAACATATTCCATATAACCATCATCAAGTGTTTCCATATCAATGATATCCAATGGATGGTCATGGGTGATATACACATTGGCTACTACCCCTCTGCTTGAGGTAACCTGTTTGCAAGTCAGCCATCGGGTTATCCTTAGAATGGCCAAAGCTCTGGCAACAGTGGCATGTGATCCTACATTGGCAATCTTGCAAATTTCATCATAACTGGGATAAGCCATATTGCGGTTACTGATACCTTTGGGGGTGAGTAAACGGATGGTGCTATAAATACCTTTGTCCACCATTTCCAGTACAGGGTCAGCGATCAGAAATGCGGGCAGGGCAATATGCTCGTTACCAAGGTGCATCGAGCCAATATTCTCATCGCTGTTTGTCTCCTGGCTGAAATGTTTTTCTGCAATTGCCCTGGCTCCCATTTCCATTGCATCCATAAGGTGTTGTAGGTCTCGTCTCATATTAATATCCCCATTTCATTCCTGTTTATTACAAGATTTCTTTTTTCAGTAGTGCGTGATAGCCCAAAATCCCGCGTATACCCAGCTTGTAGGTGTCTGATAATGAAATCAGTAAGTCAGTGTTTTCCTGAATATCACAATTGCTTGTGTCAAGAATGAATTCCTCTAAAGTACGTATAAGTGCTTGTGGTGCGCGTTCAAGCTCTGGCTCTCTTGGTCTGCCACGTTTGGCAGATTCCATGCCGAGTTTTTTTCTTCTTTCATTAAACTCTTTACGTTTCATTCCATAGTTAAGGTTCAGCACTGAAAGTGGGGCATCTGCCAGAATAATCTGCACAATAAACTCAGATTCTTTATTGCTATTGATACTGTGTTGAATGTTTAAATTAAGCGCCTGATTATCAATCTGAACTATCGGGGCAATAGTCCTGCCTAGATGTTGTGCGCCTGCGTGTGAGAGCTTCTCTAGTTCTTTGACAGACTCTGGGTTGACCCCCAGTATGAAAAGTGTTCTTTCATCACAAGTTGCCACACTGTGTTGAAGCACTGACATCACAGTATGGTTAATCAGGTTGATCGGGGTTTGATCTCGGTTATTCATCGTTACACCCCCATATATCATGATCTGTTACTCGCATTAGGCGATTGTGGATCAGCGTCATTTCAATGAATAATTGAAGTTCTTTAGGAGATGCGTAGCTTGTAAACAGGGGAGTTAGTTCCGAGATGTAGCTAAAAGCCATTTGATGGTTGTAAACAAGGTCAATGGTATCGAGCCTATCGTCCTTGGGTGTTAGCAAGTAGTCTTTTAGGTTACCTTCTGGTTGGTATTTTTTAATGATGTCAAAATTACCCATTAGGCTTTGGTGCAAAAGGTCACTGAATCCAAGCAGTAACCACCAACCAATATAGTGTTTGGTTGTTTTGTTTATTCTTGACTCAATATTTTTGGGGTTGTCAAAGACAAGTCTCATGCCTTGTTCGTTAGGAATTTTATCAATGGCAAACCCCGCACCAGATTTAATTTTCTCAACCTTGGAAGGTACGTGCATATAATGTTTGAAGAAAAAGGCTTTATAAAACAGGATTTCTCTGAGTTCATCAGCATTGTCTGATAAAGGAGCAGCTTCAATTCGGTCTTTACAGGTAAGGGGCATATACTGAAAAATGGAAAACTCATGATTGGCTTCTTCTGGGTACATCCAGTTACTGTGTACTAAATGTTGGGAAGGATTATCGAAGATATAGTGACAGTCTTCTTCTGCAGTTGAATGATTAGTCGTGGAAACTTCCGTGTTAGCTGGTGGGTTTTGTTCTAATGATTGGTTGGTATTTTCTTCAACCGAGCTATTGTTATCCGTTGTGAGTGATGCTGGTTTGTCATTAAATGTGGGTAACTCATTTAAGTGATCACCCTTAACTACTCCTGTAGTTACTGCGGAGGTTTCTTCTGTATTATCAGGGCGAGAAGGAAATGTGCTTGAATTTAGGGCGTTAGGTTTGTCTTGTACTAACAGTTCTGGATTAAATGCTTGTGGAGCTTTGCTGCCGTTGATGCGTTCATCAAGTAGAAATGCTATTCGATTGGCTGTTAGGTGATTGCTCTTTGATAAAATATCTAAAACAGAATCATATAAGTCCTGATAAGAGAATAGCTCTTCATGAGCAATATAGTTTTTTTCTTGTTCTGTAAGTGCCTTTGAAAAATCATCGTCCCACTCATTTGCTTTGCTGTCGGGGAAAATTTCATTAAAGAGTTCAGAGGCTTTTTTATCTAGCTTCTTAATGTCATCAATTTTACGAGGACCAATATTTTCACTAAGAAGTTTGGGGCAAGCTAAATATAATGTATCTACGGCATAGTTCATTCGCCTTAAGTCTTTGCCATTAATTTTATACCCATGGCTCTTCAGCGTTCTTACTAATTCCCTATCAGATAGTTTTTTTCCCGCTTCAGCTTGAAGCTCAGTTTTTGCTTGTCGAACACCTAAGGCTCTATCAATAAAAACATAATCACCACGGGCATCNTTTTCTCTTAAGTGTCCTATTACCGCTACGGACTCAGATCTCCATTCTTTAAAGTGGGCACTAAATTCATAATACTTNTTATCACCAGTTTCTCTATATAGTTCTTTGATGATAGCTAGCCNAGTATTGCCACCACGTATTAAAAAGAAGGATAAAGGATCATCNTCAGGTCGTTGNGTGACACAAAGTGAGTTTTCCAGTCCATTTGACTTAATGCTTTCATAGATACTGTCATATTCAGCATTTTTCTGGATACGTGGGTTTTTGTCATAGGTGCTGACTTGCTCAATGTTAAGCGTTAAAATCTGCCCATCTTTGTATAGAGCAAGCGATCTCCTTTCCCCAAGGTCTGTTACGTTTAATTCGGCTTTAATATCTGGTTTGCTGGTTTTCTTTTTTGCTATTTGGGAAGTCATTATTTAATCTTCCTAAACTTTTTACACTGGGAGGCTAGATTTGGAAGCATTTCTGACACTAGTTCACACATGGTTTCTTTGGCTCGTTGATCTATTTGATGAACAGGTGTTTTTTCTGTGCTGGCATTTTTGTAGGCAACGAGAGAAGGAACCATGGTATTAAGAATACGAATCTTTGATTTGGATTCCTGAAAAGTCATAGATGTCAATTCATCAGAGAATAACCGGGCATCTTTGGTGCGGTCTTTTCTGTAAATCAATCCATAAAGTTGCCCGAGTGAAGTAAGACCGCTTAGAGGTTCAAGAAGTTTTAGCATTCCTAATGTGCCACGTTGAAATTCACGGCTAGAAACAATATCGGGTGGAATAGGAGAGATTAGTATATCTGCGGCTAATACCGTTGTGTGTTGAAGAGGGCTGTTTGCTCCTTGAGAGTCAATAATTATGAAGTCGTAAGAGGGGCGTAAAGTATCAAGTGTGCTTTTAAGAGTGATACGACCTGCTGGCATACCCGTAATCCAATCCTGAATAATACCGTCAGGGTCATTGGAGATAACAATATCCAAGTCTGGAATTGTTGTATTTGAGATGCAATCCTTAGGATTACCTTCATTTTTTATAAGTTGTGATAAGCCATGATGGGCATACTGTTTGATGGGGTAGTAGGAAGATAGCCCTGGTTGGATATCTCCATCAATTAAAAGTACTTTGTAATTTAAGTCTGTTAATAAACCACCAATATTAGCGGCTAATGTTGTTTTGCCTACACCACCTTTAGTTGAGCAAATGGTGATGATAATGCATTGTCTATCCTTGTTTGCTTCCGAGTTCATGTTGGACTCCAGTTTCTATTTTGATTAGAATGGTGGAATCAGGGATCATGGATGGAATGAGGATCAATACTCCCCAAACTATCCTAAGCCCCAGCAATATCGATAAAGATTAGATTATCGACGCTGGGGCTTTTTTGTGCCTGAAAGTTATGTATTGGAGTGTCAGAACGACAAGGGGATTTACCATGCGGGTAGATCATTAAGCGTGATTTAAGCTTATTTATTCTATAATTTGCAGTCAAAAAAGCGTGGAAGAAAGAGCAGTAGACTGTTAATCTATTGGTCCCTGGTTCGAGTCCAGGTCGAGGAGCCATATATATAAAGGGTTGTAGCGGTTTCCGTTACAGCCTTTTTTTATTGGTTGTCCACATTTTGTCCACGGGTCACTAGTTAACCCTCTAAATCAACTAATGGGTTGTATTTAATAGCATCTTCTAAATGATCTGGGGAGAAGTGGCTATACCTCATTGTCATAGTTAAAGAGGAATGACCAAGTATTCTCTGAAGTACAAGAATGTTCCCGCCTTTGATCATAAAATGACTTGCAAATGTGTGCCGTAAAACATGACTTAATTGCCCTGATGGTAGTTGAAAACTACATCTTCTAATTGCCTGCCTAAAAGCAGAGTAACAAGAACCAAATAATACCCCTCGGGTTTCTGGCAATGTTGCTATTAGATCAGAGCTAATAGGAATAGCTCTATTTTTACCTGACTTGGTATCCGTAAAAACCACTTTTCCATTTAGAATGTTGGAACTTGTTAGTCCTTCTGCTTCGGACCATCTACAACCTGTTGATAAACAGATTAAAGCAACTGATTTAACACTCTTATTAGAACTATTTTCGAGTTGAGTAAGCAACTCTTGAATATTTTCATCTGTGAGATAAGCCATCTCAGTATCTTGTACTTTCAATAGCTTGATTTTTGAAACTGGGTTGCTTCCTTTAAAATGACCTGATCGTATTAAGTCATTGTACAAAGCTTTAAGGTAGGCAAGTTCTCTATTTAAAGTATGAGCTGAAATACCATTGTTTAAACGCTCAGACCTATAAGCAACAAAAAGCGTTGTATCCAGCGATGATGCTACGGGATTTAAAAGAGACACTGATAATCGAACTAGAACCCGGTGACGCTGTTTTCCTGCTTTTAGTGCTACACCAAAATGAGAATACCAAAGTTCTATAAATTCAGATAAATGGCGAGTGTCTCGTTGGGACAGATTCCATGATTCAGAATAATTAGAGAGCACATGATTTTTATATCTTAAAGCTTCTGCTTTGGTGGGAAAAGACTTTCTATATCGTTTTGAATCGCGACCACGAGGTCGAAAATCCACATACCATTTATTGTCTATCTTTGTAGGCATAGTTTATCCAGAAAAGTCAAAAAAGAAGCCAAGATAAATTACTCATTAGAATTTATCTGATCAGGCCAACGTCTTGAAGTATGTAATACGCGTAATATCTCAATTTTGTTATCACGGACTCTATAAGGCAGAATATACGGGGCTTTATCAACAACGAGTTCTCTTAAACCGGGTACTCGTCCAAGCCTTCCCATTGCTGGTTGCTCACTTAATAAATCCACTGATTTCTTGATCCTTGATACGACCAATCGTGCTGCATGTGGGTCATCTAGAGTGATGTATTCTTTAAGCGACTGTAAATCATTAATGGCGCTTTTAAACCAAATAACTTTCATCATTTGGGTGGTGGTGTTTCATGGTCAGATCCCCATGTCTCCAACCATGCCATCACTGACTCGTTATCTACAAACTGATTTGGCGTAGCGGCATCAGCTTCGGCTACTGCTTTAGTAATTTCCTGTACTTGCCACTCATTGTTATCAAGGAAAAGCTTTAGCGCTTGTGTGGCCAAATACGCTTTAGAACGATCTGTAGCGTTTGATAAGCCCGTTAGTCGATTACTTGTTTCTTCATCTAAACGAAGTGTCATTGTAATACTCATTCTGATTCTCCTGCATTCGCTTGCTTTCATTGTAGCATGGTTATGTTTAAAGAGTATGCATCTTGTTAACACCAATGCAGACACATTCCTTTTTGACCAAACCAAAACTCTGCGGGAAGAACTGCCTAAAGAACCAGAGGATATTGATTACATGCTACTCTTGAAGTGGGTTAGCTGAATAAAATGAGAATAAACCTTTCACAGACATGGGGTTTGCAAGATGCTTACAATTTAGGGAGATAAATATGACAACGACAGGCCAATAAGGTCATGGTTATAGGGATTTATAGTTGGCTGTCTTTTTTTACCTATTAATTATAATAGCTAATTAATTATTTAAAGAGCTTTTCAGATGTACGCTCAATCTGCTTGGTAGTTTCTTCGTAGCCAATATTGATAATCTCTTCCGCCCGGTCAAACTCCATAAAACGAATATGTCCCAATTTAGGTTGTATTAATAAATCTGGCTGATCTAAGTCGAGTCGCATACTGGAAATCTGTGTTTCCATTATATTAATAGATGAAAGCAGCACCTCAAAGATGTTTGGTAATGGTTCTTCAGCCAACCACGTTCGAATTTGATTGAGAGCGGGATTGTCAATTGATTGCAAGCTAAGATTTATCCGCTCCATTGCAGCTTGGTACTTATCTCCTCCTAAACGATTGAGTGTCTGCATAAAACCATTGTCATCTGTCTCAATAGGTTTTTTAATTGCTTGGGGGGCTTTTCCTGCAACAATATCGTGATTAAGATCAACAGCCATAACAAACTCGGCTCCCATGGAACGCGCCGTACTCACAGGGACAGGATTGACTAATCCACCATCCACTAACACTTGTCCATTCTTGCGAACTAGAGTAAAAATACCAGGAACAGAAATGCTGGCACGAACCGCTTCAATAACATCTCCCTTATCCAAAACGACTTCTTTGCCCGTGTTAATATCAGAAGCGACTGCTCGGAAAGGAAGGGGTAAATCCTCAATATTTTTAGTGCGAATGTACTCACGTACAAAGTCTTCAACCTTATTGCCATCTATTAGGCCTGATTTGGGGAAAACAACATCAAAGAAGTAGGCGATCTTTTTCCAATCAAAATCACTTGAAACTTTCTCAAATGCCTCTAATTTGTTCGAAGTATATACTGAGCCTATTAAAGCGCCAATGCTAGTGCCTGAGACAAAATCTATTTTGATTCCAGCGTCTTCTAATGCGTGTATCACACCAATATGAGCCAGCCCCCGCGCTGAGCCGCTACCTAACGCAAGACCGACTTTTTTATCTCCCAAATAGTTATTCATTTGTTTTCCTGTATTCGTGAAGATCCCTCTGTCCATAAGGTAATGTAGTGTAATACTTGTGATTGAACATAGCATCTGTTTCCCATGTGAATGGGACAGGAATATGCTCATGATGAAAAATATTTGTCAGGATAATAAATACGCAGTACTATATTAATGAACGTTAATTAATACGATAACAAAATGCAAAAAAATAACACACGATCCAGCATACTCAGTGCCGCAGTCTCACTCTTTTCCCAGCGAGGCTACGATGGGGTTTCCATGAAAAAAATTGCTCAGGCAGTGAATATCAGCGCACCAGCACTGTATAACCATTTCAAGGACAAACAATCTATTTACAATGCCGCTGTTGCGGACTCCTTTGAGAACAAGGCGCAACCATTACAGCAGGCATTATCAGGAAATGATAAGCCCATAGTGCGTCTACAGCGTTTCATTACCAGTTTGTGCAAAAGCCTTGCAGATGATCCTGAATTTCGTCGCTTGGTACAGCGCGAGTTGTTGGATGAGGATGAAGAGCGTTTGCGGCATCTGGCAGAGGATATCTTTGCTCCCCTGTTTGAAAACATGATGGATTTATTATCTGAGCTGAAACCCGCTGCTGATACACATATGCTTGCCGTAATTATTATTGGCATGGTGCTGAAGCCCTATGAATTCAATTCTTTGGGTTGCTTTTTGTCTGGAAGCCTGTCAAAACATAATAACCCCGTTTATATTTCACAACAGGTGATGGAGTTGCTTGACTCTTATCTGGGAGAAACTTGATGAATACTTTCTTAAAAACACAGTTTCTCAGGACATGTTTCTTTGGAATACTCGGCTGTTACATATTGTTTATCACTACAATGGCTATTGCTGCACCTGATGCAGGATCAACGGATAAGGAGGTAAACCAACAGGTCAAATCGGTTCCTGTTACTATTGCTACTGCAATAGTAACCAGCATGCTTTCCACAAGCTCTATTAGGGGGGAAGTAGAAAGCATCAATGCTCCACACATTGCCGCCAAGGTTTCTGCCGAAGTGATGGACATTAAGATCGATGAGGGAATGACCGTAAAGTCAGGACAATTACTGGCGATACTCGATGATGAAGCCTTCAAGATTGCCGTCGATGGTGCGAAGGCGGATATCCAGCGTTTCAACGTATTGATCAACAATCAGCAGCGTAATTACAAAAGAAACAAAACATTAGGTAATAAAAAACTGATTCCCCAGTCAGCTGTTGATGAGACTGAGACCTTGTTAAAGGAGTCTCAGGCAAGCCTGATTAGTGCAAAGTCCATGCTTAAAAAGGCACGTTATCAACTATCTCATGCACGGATTCTTAGCCCTGTAAATGGCGTCATCCAGCAACGCATGATATCGAAAGGCGACTATGTGAATCCGGGAAAAACACTGTTACAGATTGTGGCAATGGATCAATTACGCGTCCGCCTTTATTTTCCTGAGACACTAGCAAATACTATTCACACAGGTATGAATGTGGAGTTGATGCAGGGCAGGCAATCCGTAAAAGGTAAAATCAGCCGCTTACGTCCCATGCTGGAAACAGGTAGTCGTGCCTTGCATGCATTGGTGGATTTCGATAATACGCATCACTGGAAACCCGGTTCCAGTGTTACCGCAAGCGTTATTCTCGCTAAACAACAACACGCCATTGCCATACCTCAAAAAGCATTGGTGCGCCGACCTGCCGGACTGGTTGTTTATCTAGTCACTGATAATACGGTCAAGGAACAATTGGTGACTACTGGCTTGAAACAAGATCAGCTTATTCAGATAAGCTCAGGTATCAAGGAGGGTGATGTCGTTGTACTGGACGGTGCTGCCTGGCTAAGCAATGGCTCGGTGATTGCCATACAGGAGGTCACAAAGTGAACCTGCCTGCCTTTTCGGTAAAAAATCATGTAATGACCTATATGCTCAGTCTGG
>JGI24023J19991_10003838_pt1 | contig 10430 bp, 10 predicted proteins | sample Cruoilmetagenom1_FD_19991 | JGI IMG/M metagenome (IMG submission 19991)
GGATTTGCGGGCGCGCCTGGAATTTTCCTCTTAGTAGCTCTGCTTCCCGTTATAAATAATTTTGTCTGGGTGGTTATTGTTGTTATATGGGTTTGGAGACTAGTAGCAATGATAATTGCTGTAAGACAAGCTCTGGATTTCAAAAACACCTGGAGCGCTATCTGGGTTTGCGTGATAGGTTTAATCGCCTATTTGCTCGTATATATAATTCTGCTTTTTGCTTACGGACTTCCAAAGCCTGTATGGTCTTAAGGTGTAATTCTACTCCATATATTCTGTTTTCTTGATAATGCATCTTCGATGCTAAATTTATCCCCTGGCTTTAGCTGCCTTTTTGGCTTCGTCTTTTAGGATTTTGTAGTCAATACTGTCTATCAATGCTTTCCAGCTTGCTTCAACGATGTTTTCTGACACTCCTACAGTGCTCCAGTCGCTCTCGCCGTCTCCTGATTCGATAAGCACCCTTACAACAGCATCTGTACCATGTTTAGTAGACAGCACTCTGACTCGATAGTCCTTGAGTCTAACTTCCTTCAGACTTGGATAGAACCTCTCAAGCGCTTTTCTTAGAGCCTGATCCATAGCATTAACGGGACCGTTTCCACTGGCAGCCATATGTTCTGTAACGCCGTCAACCTGGACTATTATAGTTGCCTCTGTCGTGGGATCTTCGTCATCTGATCGTTTTTCGGTAATAGTTTTTGCACTTTGCAGATAGAAGGGCTTTCTGTATTCTCCGATTGCCTTTCTGACCAGGAGCTCAAAGGAAGCATCTGCTCCCTCGAATTCGTAACCTTCATTCTCGAGTTTTTTAAGCTCATTTAATATCGCAATAATACGTTCGTCCTTGGGGTCAAGCTCGACACCAAGCTCTTTAGCTTTATAGAGAATATTGCTTCGCCCTGAAAGGTCGGATATTAGAATACGTCTATGGTTTCCTACAACCTCGGGGCTTACATGTTCGTAAGTCTCAGAGTTTTTCATCACAGCGCTTACGTGTAGCCCTCCTTTATGGGCAAATGCGCTCTCTCCCACAAACGGACGATGCTTTATTGCCGGAAGGTTAGTAAGCTCATGAATAAAATGTGAGGTGTCATAAAGTTTCTTAAGTTCGTCATCATCCAAGCAGTCAACCCCTAGTTTGAGTTTTAGATCAGGTATGATTGAGCAAAGGTTTGCGTTCCCGCACCTCTCCCCGTAACCGTTTATTGTCCCCTGCACCTGTCTAACTCCTTCTCTGACCGCGAATAATGTGTTGGCAACCCCAACTTCGCCGTCATTATGAGTGTGTATGCCCAGGTGAGGGTTATCCAGTTTCAAATTTACTTCCCTGACAATTGATTCTATTTCCCAGGGCATTGTGCCACCGTTAGTGTCACATAGAACCAAAGCATCGGCTCCAGCCTCCTGAGCAGCTTTAATAGCATTAATTGTATACTCCGGGTTGTTTTTAATACCGTCAAAGAAATGCTCGGCATCAAAAAATACCTCATCTACATGTTTCTTAAGATAAGTGACGGAGTCATGTATTATTTCCAGGTTGGCCTCAAGCGATATTTTGAGCGCCTCGGTTACATGAAAATCCCAACTCTTTCCAACTATCGTTACAGCTGGAGTTTCAGCTTGCAGTAGTGCTTGTATGCTACTGTCTTCTTCACAGGTTACTTTTGCTCTTCTTGTGCTTCCAAATGCAGCAATTTTAGCTTTTCTTAACCTGAGTTTCTTGGCTTCTTCGAAAAATCCTTCNTCCCTTTCATTTGAACCCGGCCAACCACCTTCAATATAATGGACACCGAGTTCGTCAAGCTTTTGAGCGATGCGGAGTTTATCNTGGATAGAGAAAGAAATATTCTCTCCCTGAGTTCCGTCTCTTAGAGTTACATCATATATCTTTACTGAATTATCGCTCATTTTTCCTCTCCTAACTCAAATGCATCGTGAAGCGTGCGCACNGCAAGTTCCGTATATTTCTCCTCGATTACACAGGAAATCTTAATTTCCGATGTACTAATCATCATAATATTGATTCCTTCTTTTGCAAGNGCCTTAAACATTGTTGTTGCCACTCCGGAATGCGTTTTCATTCCAACACCCACCAAAGAAACCTTGGTTATCTTATCATCGGATAATATATTCTTAGCACCTAGTTTCTTTGCAATTTCTTTAGTAATTCTAATTGCTTTTTTATAGTCTGTCCTTGGCACTGTGAAAGTCATATCAGTATGCCCTTCTATACTTACATTTTGAACTATCATGTCGACAACTATGCCATTGTCGGCAAGAGGGGTAAATATATTGGCTGCGACACCTGGGCTGTCTGGAACTCCAGTGATTGTGATTTTAGCCTGATTTTTATCAAATGAAATTCCTGAAATAAGTATGTTTTCCATGTTGGACATTTCTTCAGTCTCCTCTACTACCCATGTTCCTTCAGCCTCTGGCTCAGAAGTTGGCCTTACATGTAGCGGCACCTCAAATTTCTTGGCAAATTCTACGGCTCTCGCCTGTAGCACTTTTGAGCCAAGACTCGCCATCTCAAGCATCTCTTCGTAAGAGATTCTGTCAAGTTTTCTAGCTTTAGGGACCATTCCCGGGTCAGTTGTATATATGCCGTCTACATCGTCTTTATAGAGCTCACAAGAATCTGCGTCTAAGGCAGCAGCAAGAGCAACAGCGCTCAAGTCTGACCCGCCTCTTCCAAGAGTTGTTACATTCCCATTATCATCAACACCCTGAAAACCCGCAACTATGATGATATGACCCTCTTGAAGCGCATCTTTTATTCTCTGAGCATCTATTCTAACAATCTTGGCCTTAGAGTGAGCGTTATCCGTAATAATACGTACCTGATGTCCCTGGAATGAAAGAGCTTCATGGCCTAAGGATTTGATTGTCATAGATAGTAGACCCGAAGATACTTGCTCTCCGCTTGAAGTGATTACATCTAGCTCTCTTTCATCAGGAGGATCCATAATTTGAAGGCACAGTTTTACCAGTCTGTCAGTCTCTCCTGCCATAGCGGAGACTACAACAAGAACATCGTTACCTTTCTCTTTTGTGTTTACGACGTGCTCGGCAACCCACCTTATTTTTTCAAGGTTGGAAACGCTTGTTCCGCCGTATTTTTGAACAATAAGACCCATTTACTTGTACCTTCGATTCTTATATCTCTTATTGTCTCGGAGTCTTCACTCTTGGACTCCGGAATTTTTATCTCTATCTTTATCGTATGTTCAGGGAATATGTCCTGAACTCTATCTGCCCACTCAACAGCAGCAACACCATCACCAAAGAAATATTCGTCGTATCCTATACCTAGTAATTCCTCTTCATCTGACAATCTATAAAGATCGAAGTGATAAAGTGGTATTCGACCCTCATAACTGTTCATTATTACAAATGTGGGACTATTAGGTTCTTCTTCAACCCCAAGTCCCTTTGCTATCCCTTTAACAAGCACTGTTTTTCCTGCTCCAAGATCGCCTACAAGGGCAATAATACTACCGGGATTTAGAGATTTTCCAATAATCTCACCAAGTTTAAGAGTTTCATCACTATTGTTCAGCTGTAATTCTAGAGTTTCTATATCTGCCATTGTTATTTTTTATAGTTTTGATTGATACTAAAGGATTCGGGTAATTACGTGATCATCCATTTTGGGGATTTCTCTAATAGCATTGGGTAATGTATTAGCAACATCGCTCGCAATCATCCCTGCTTCACCACTTTGTTCTGCAACCAGGTCTCCAGCAAGACCGTGTGCAAAGACCCCCAGCTTACATGAATCAGCAGGGTCGATACGTTGTGCTAAGAACCCGCCTATAATTCCAGTAAGGACGTCCCCCATACCCCCAGATGCCATACCGGCGTTGCCTGTGGTATTTATAAACAATTCGCCTTCAGGGGTTGAGATTATAGTCCGTGCGCCTTTTAATACTAAATATACGTGGTATCTAGATGAAAAATTAAGAGTGACTCCTATTCTGTCAGCCTGCACTTCTTCGGTAGAAATGCCCGCTAATCGGGACATCTCTCCCGGGTGCGGAGTTAGTATGACAGGAGCTTTAGCCTCATTTAAAACATCCGGGTTATCACCTATAAGAGTCAAAGCGTCAGCATCTATTACCATCGGCAATTCCGAGTTTCTAATTATTTCATATAGAAATTCACGAGTTTCATTAGATGTCGAAATGCCCGGACCTATAGCAATAGCTGTTTTTTTCTCATTTGAGATTTCTATAGCTCTATCTATTGAAACTAGTCCGAATGTCTCAAGATCTGTTTCGGGCAGCGGCTCGGTCATAGCCTCTGTAGTTTTTTGTTCCATAATAGGATTTAAGCTCTTTGGAACTCCAACAGTTACAAGACCGGTTCCTGACCTCTGAGCCCCCAATGCCGATAGGGCAGCAGCGCCTGATTTGCCTGGTGAGCCCGCTAAAATAAAGAGATGTCCATAAGTGCCTTTGTGAGTGTCCTCGTATCTGGGAGCCAATATCCCATCGACAGATTCACTTGTAAGCAGCTCATATGGGATTTCATCTTCTAAAAACTTGGGGGTTTTAATATCAGCAACATATATTTCTCCAGCGTACTCGACACCGGGATATATTGAAATGCCAAGCTTTGGAAGTACAAAGGTAACAGTAATATCCGCAAGCACCGCTGTGCCTAAAGGGTGACCACTATTGGAGTCAAGTCCGGAAGGTATGTCCACTGCAATTGTCGGTACTCCCTGGGAGTTAATAAACTCAATCAGTTTTTTATAGAAACCTGTAACCTCACGGTCTAGACCTGTGCCAAATAAAGCGTCTACTATTACATCAGCTTGTTTATATTTTCTTAGGCTGTTATTTAGCTCAATAATATTCCCACCTATATTCTTAAGTGCTTTATAGTTTGTAAGCGCGTCCCCTCGGTATTTCTTAGGGTCTGAAACTGTATAGGTATCAACATCCAAGCCTTCTGATATTAAATGTCTAGCTATTACAAACCCGTCCCCGCCATTATTGCCTCCCCCAGCGAATACAGCAACTTTCATTGCATAAGCAAAGTTGTCCAATAACACGTCAGCAGTTGCTCGACCAGCATTTTCCATCAGCACCAGACCAGGAATTCCATATTTCCCAGTAGTGAGCTTGTCTATTTCTCTAACCATTTCTCTGGTTGCTATTTTCATAACTTGCTATAAAAAATAACAAATTATCATGTGATTGTATAGGTCTTGATTACAAGCGTTAGAGAGGATTTGTATTTCTAGGATATAAAATGGATTCTCATATCAAATCTTAGGGAATAAAAATCTCTTCGATAACTTCACCATCAATACCCTTCATTGGTTTTATACCCAGAGCCTGAAGAACGGTTGGAGCGGTATCGTAAATATAGACTAGTTCTTGTATTTCATAATCCTTTTTGACTTTGTTGCCCACGGCAAGCCAGGGGATAGTAGTTACGTAGGGGTGATTTCCTTTATGATTGTCGTCTTTACCTCCGTGATCTGCAGTAATTACAATAAAGGTCTTTTCATAAATGCCTGACTGTTTAAGTGAATCTATTATCTCACGGAGTTCTTTGTCGACTCTTTGGATTGCCTCAAAGTACTCTTGAGACATCCAGCCTTTCTTATGTCCTGGAATGTCCGGCTCGGGGAAGTGAATCAACGTAACGCCAGGCATGTTCTGTTTCATATAAGAGATGAAGCTATTAGAAATTTCCTCAACGCTCGTTGGACTATATTTAATGACTTCTAAATTGTCGATGCTTTTAGGAACAGCTATAAAGTTGAGCTTATCTTTACCCACAAACATTGCCGTGCTAAAACCTTCTCTTTTGGCGATGATAAATATGGTCTCAAATTCTGTATGACCAAATTCATCTATCCACTCATTTATGAAAGTACCGTGTTTTTTGGGAACAAGTCCCGTTACAAGTGATACATGGGAGGGTAGGGTCTTTGGAGGATCGACAGTCTTTGCTGATGGTGTATAAGAACCCTCTTTTATAAGAGCTTTAAGAGTAGGAGCGTTTGCTTTTGAAATAGCGTCAGGTCTAAGGCCATCTATTGTTATTATTAAAGCGAACTCAGCGGTCTTTTCACAATAAGCCTGTTCCAGGGAAATGAATAGTGAAGTAAATAATAATACTAATGCTAAGACGATATTTCGCACTTCGCAATTATACCCAAATGATACTTTGAAGTTACTTCGCCATACCTGCGTACGCTACGGGACGTGTGTCTCCAAATGCGTTTATAAGGGTATCCATAAATTCCTGAGTATGGTCTTCACAGAAATGATAGATAAGAGTTTCTCTTCCCCCTCTGCTAGAAACAGAAACCTGTTCATAGTGTCTACTGCATAAGTCTTTACTACATAATGCGCATTTTTTTATGCCTTGGCGTTCACCTTCGCTTTCGCATCTTGTTCCGTCTTCATGAACATAATCGCATTGGTACATTTCTACTGTTATTGTTTTAGTGGACATAAATATTCTCCTTGTTCATAAGCATGTTGTTGCAAACGATGGGAGCCGATATTTTAGTATCCATGCATTAATTTCGAAATCACCTTAGCCCCGTCTTATCAATTAAACTAAATCCGAAGGAATAAGTCAATATAGTTTTAGTAGATCAAGTTTTTTAATCAAAGGGTCAGTTAATAGCTAGTCCATACCCACTTCCAGGTATTGGTCTTGTGTCTCCAAATTTATCCACAAGTAATCCGAGAAATTCGTCATTGTGGTTTGGGCAGAAATAGTAGGTAAAGTGATCCCTTGTTCCCTGAATAGTTACAGTAGTTAATTCGTAATGTGTGATGCACAGGTCTTTGTGGCATATACTACAGGTCTTGATTGCTTGAATGTCGCCTTCGCTTGTGCAGCGCTCACCGTTTTCCTCTTCATGATCGCACTGCAATAATTCAACCTTTATCTCTCTTTTTGACATGTATCTCTATTAAACTAAATCCTTTGATATAAGTCAATCTTTAATAGGTGGGGGGTATTTGATATGTTTGCTTAACGTGTATTTAGATAAGATATGTGCCGTCACCTACGTTGGGCAAGTTTAGACCCTCTCCGTATCTTTCTATGACAGTATCTTTGAATAAATCCGAATGCTCACTACAGAAGTAATAAAGGAACCGAAGGCGGTGCCCATGGAATAAGCGTCTGCTTTCGCCGCCAGCTTGCAGGAATACTACAGTAGTTATTTGGCAATGTGATTTGCAGAGATCAATATGACAAATGTGACAGTTTTTAATAACATCTTTAGTCCCGTCATTGGCGCACCGCTCCCCGTTTTCGTCTACATAGTCACACTGAACCATCTCTATTTTTATAGTTCTTTTAGACAATTTTTACCTTTGGTTTTAACACTTTGATTTCTGTATTCTATTAAACTAAATTCATGTGCATAAGTCAATATTCTTAATCCAGAAACCAAAATTTAGCGGCATATTAATTTAGAATTTAAAAGAACAAATATCTAATTAAAAATGTTGAATATTGATATGCATTGTGCCTGTTTCAGCTAACGAAGGGAAAGTTGGTGAATCTCGTTGATTACACTATTTCATGCAGGTTTCACTGATATTCAGGTTTTACCGATATTATAGTTAACTATAGTATGCTTTCTTTTTTGTTGGACAAAGTAATTGCTCCCTAACAAATTTTGAATTAAATAGTGATCAAGGAACAATTGTTTTATAAAGATTTAGCGGTGTTGCCCATCCCATCCTTATTCAAGATTGTCTGTTAGCTTTATCTGTTACTTGAAAAAGTGCTCGCAGTAATGTATAAAATACCCTAATGATTTCACCTCAAGAAAGCTTAAAAGGCGCAATTAAATTCTTCCAAACTAAAGCCACTGGCAGCCCAAAGCTCCTAAATTTGGAAATTACCAAACTTTGCAATGCCAAATGTGATTTTTGTGATTACTGGCAGACTAGACACGAAGAGCGTATTTATGATTACCGCCCGGTTATCAAAAAAATTGACCCTTTAGTAGTTGTTGTAACTGGAGGAGAACCTATGCTTAGGAAGGACCTTCCAGACATTATAAGACAGATAAAGGAATGTTCTTATTTTATTTTCACTTCCATGGTTACAAAAGGCGATTTGCTGACTGTCGACAAAGCGCAAGAGCTTTTTGACGCCGGAATAAATCAAATAGCAGTTTCTCTAGATTTTCCAAGCAAGCAGCATGATATTTACAGAGGTGTTCCAGGACTATGGGACAAGTTATCTGAATTAATGCCCGAGTTGGGAAAGAGATTCCCTAATCAGAAGATCACTATGAATACGATCATCATGGAAGATAATTTAGAACAGGTCCCAGAACTTGCGCATAAAGCTCATGAATGGGGAGTAGGTATTTCTTTCAGCTCGTACTGTGTTATGAAAACTAACAATGAAGAGCACTTTGTCCCACATGAAGAAATACGAAAAGTTCAGAACCTAGTAGATGAGCTTATTCGTTTGAGAAGAGAGTGGAAGGGGACAATTCTTTCAACTGAATATTACTTGAATGAGATTCCCAGGTATTTTGAGTCAGGTGGTATCCCAGGATGCACGGCCGGGATAAGCCATATACAGGTTACGCCCAGTGGGCATTTGAAACGCTGCTCAGAAATGCCTGTTACTGCGCATTATTCCGAATATCATCCGAAACTATATGCTGAGACCAAATGCACCGAATGCTGGTATAGTTGCAGAGGTGAGACTCAAACTCCGGCTAATATAAAACGCGCGCTTGAGTATATGGGTGTTTGGGTTTAATTCTTTTCTTGGGAAGTAACAACTACAAAAAAACCNCCTAAATTAAAGTATGGTAACTATTTAACGCGCCAGATNGTGCCTTCGNCTTTATCTTCAAGCACAATTCCTTTCTCATCAAGCTCGTCCCTAATTTCATCAGCGNGATCCCAATTTTTTTCTTTCCGCGCTGATATTCTTTCTTGAATAAGCCTCCCAATTTCTTCTTCTGTAATTCCTGAAGAGGTTTTCTCAAGCTTAAGACCTTGCAAGTATTCGTCAGGTTCATATTCAAGAATACCAAGCGTATTTCCAAAATGTTTTATTTCATCAAGAGCTATTTCTAAAGAAGGCGTCCAACCTACTGAGTCGAGTGATCTGTTAATGGCTCTTGTTAGTTCAAACAAACTACCGAGCGCCTCTGCTGTGTTAAAGTCATCACACATTGATTTGACCCAACGCTCTTTAAATATTTCCACGCTAGCTGCTAATTCTTTGTCATCATCGTTCCCGTTTTTTGTAATGTCATTGGAGCGCTTAAGGGTTATATATAGTCGTTCAAGCGCTGCCTCGGCCTCGTTCATAGTTGTATCAGAGAAATCAGCAGGATTTAGGTATTGATGTGATAGAAAAAATAGCCTGATCGCCTCTTTACTCCACATCGATATCGCTTCACGCACGTTTAAGATATTACCGATAGATTTGGACATCTTCTCACGATTAATCTGGATTAGTCCGTTGTGAATCCAGTACTTGGCAAATGGCTTTCCTGTGGCAGCTTCAGACTGAGCGATCTCATTTTCATGGTGAGGGAATATCAAATCCTTCCCGCCCCCGTGTATGTCAAAACTGTCTCCTAAGTATTTTGTACTCATTAGAGAACACTCAATATGCCATCCCGGACGTCCGTTACCCCAAGGGCTTTCCCAGAAAGGCTCACCAGGCTTGGCTCCTTTCCAGAGCGCAAAATCTAGCGGGTCTTCTTTTTTCTCGTTTATATCGATCCTGGTCCCTGCCATCATATCATCTGGGTCTCTTCTCGAAAGTTTCCCATAGCCCTTGAACTTTTTAACTGAAAAAAATACGTCGCCCTCTGACTCGTAAGCATGGCCATTATCAATAATTCTCTGAATCATCTCTATGATTTCAGGAACATGCTCAGTAACTTTTGGTTGAATCGTAGGAGCTTTTACTCCAATTGAAGCCATATCTTCTTTGTATTCCTGAATGTATCTTTCGGAAATTTCTTCAACCGGGACACCGGTCTCATTGGATTTAGCTATGATTTTGTCATCGATGTCAGTAAAGTTTCTAACATATGTAACTTCATAACCTAAGTATGTTAAGAATCTTTCAATCACATCAAAAGTGACCGCTGCTCTTGCATGTCCTAAATGAGCCGAAGAATAAACAGTAGGGCCGCAGACATACATCTTTATTTTGTTTTCAGAATAAGGCACTAACTCCTCTTTCTTTTGAGTTAGGGTGTTGTAAAGAGTTACTTTTTTACTCATGTGATTTCCTAATTAGATTAGATCTTCGCCACCGTCTACTTTAATAACATTGCCCGTTATAAAATGTGTGCCGGGAGCACTAAGAGCAACTATAGCCTGTGCTACGTCTTCTGTTGTTGTGAGCCTATTTGCGGGATTTACCGCTATTGCATGTTTTATTATTTC
>JGI24023J19991_10003839_pt1 | contig 10430 bp, 10 predicted proteins | sample Cruoilmetagenom1_FD_19991 | JGI IMG/M metagenome (IMG submission 19991)
CTTATCAAGCCGATCATCGACGACATCTTCGTCAGCCAACGCCAGGAAATTCTACTGCCCGTAGCAGCGGCGGCGCTGATCGTCTTTGCCGCCAAGGGTGCTGCGACCTATGCCCAGGCGGTGCTCATGAGTTTCGTTGGCCACCGCGTCGTCGCGGACTTGCAGCAGCAGCTATACGAGCGCTTGATCGGCGCCGATCTGGCCTTTTTCCACCGCGTATCGCCGGGTGATCTGGTTGCCCGCTTTATCAATGACATCAATATATCGGTGTCATGTTCTACGAGGACTGGCTGCTGGCCCTGGTCGCCTTCGTTGCCTTCCCGGCGGCGATTCTGCCGATGGTGCGCATCGGCCGGCGGGTGCGCAGTATTTCCACCGATACCCAGGCCGAAGTCGGCCGGCTGACGACCCTGCTCGACGAGTCGTTCCAAGGCATGCGCTACGTCAAGGCGTACGCCATGGAGGCATACGAATCCCTACGCGCGCGCGCAACCATCGACGAGGTTTTTCGCCTGAATTACCGCAGCGCACGGGTGCGCAACGCGTTGCACCCGGTGATGGAAATCCTCGGTGGTCTGGCTGTCGTCTCGGTCATTCTCTACGGCGGACATCAGGTGATCACGCAGGGCAAGTCGCCGGGCTCCTTCTTTGCCTTCATCACGGCCTTGCTGCTGGCCTACGAACCGATGAAACGGCTGGCCAAGCTCAATGCCAATCTGCAAGAGGGCCTAGCGGCCGCAGAGCGGGTCTTTGACCTGCTCGACCAGGAACCGGAAATTCAGGAAAAGCCTGGCGCCCGGCCCCTTACCGTCGAGGGCGGCGCCATTCGCTTTGCCGACGTAAGTTTCTCCTACGAGACCGGCACGGCGGCGCTAAACGATGTGAGCCTGGAGGTGCCGGCCGGACGCACCGCCGCCTTGGTCGGCGCTTCCGGTGCCGGTAAATCGACGGTCCTCAATCTGATCCCGCGCTTCTACGACGTGGCCCGCGGGGCGGTAAGCGTCGATGGCCAGGACGTGCGCGAGGTTACCTTGGACTCGCTGCGCCAGCAGATCGCCCTTGTCAGCCAGGAAATTTTGCTCTTCGACGATACCATCCGCGCCAACATCGCCTATGGCCGGCCCGGCGCAAGCGACGCCGACTTGGCCGCCGCCGCGGCCGCCGCCGGTGCCGACGGGTTCATCGCCGAGCTGCCGCAAGGATACGATACGCCGGTCGGCCCGCGCGGCGCCAAGCTGTCGGGCGGCCAGCGGCAACGCATCGCCATCGCCCGGGCGATGCTGAAGAACGCGCCGATTCTGCTGCTCGACGAGGCGACCTCGTCGTTGGATAGCGAGTCGGAGCGGCATGTGCAGAAAGCCTTGGCCGAACTGATGGCCGGCCGCACAACCCTGGTTATCGCGCACCGGCTGTCAACTATTGTCGATGCGGACATCATTTTTGTCATGGATGGCGGGCGTGTGGTCGAATCCGGATCCCATGCCGAGCTGCTTGACCGCGCCGGCCCCTATGCACGCCTCTATGCCGCGCAATTCGCCGAAGAAGACGACAGCGCCGCCGCCGCGGCAGCCCGCGCCCATGCTAGAGCCCGAGCATAGCCGTGCCGGTAGGCGTCCCAACACCGTACTCATGAACCTGCACAAGCGCATTCTGAAGGCAACGTCGGTTCGGCTTTTCCTTGCTTGGTTGGCATCGCTTTACCTTCGCCTGGTCTTGTCGACCGTGCGCTGGGAGACAACGCATCCAGCAGCCGTCCGGGAACTGATCTCGGCGCAGCGACCGCTTATCACGTGTTTCTGGCACGGCCGGCTGATGATGATGCGCGCCGGCTTGCCACGCCATAGACCCATCCACGCCCTGATTTCCGAACATCGCGACGGCCTGCTCATCTCGCGCGCCTTGCGAAGTCTTAGCGTCCACACAGTGGGAAGTGCCAGCCGCCGGGGCGGACAATCGGCTCTGCGGACCATGGTGCGCTTGCTCGCCGAGGGAAATCTAATCGCCATCACGCCGGACGGNCCGCGCGGACCGCGCATGCGGGCCAAGGCCGGTGCTATCAAGTTGGCGCAGCTATCCGGCGCACCCNTGGTCCCGGCCAGCGGCTCGGTGAAGCGCCGCGTCCTGTTGGGAACTTGGGACCGGTTCTGCCTGGCGCTGCCATTCTCTCGTGGCATCATTCTGGCTGGCGAACCGATCGATGTGCCGCGGGATGCGACAGAGGCGGAATTGGAACGCTTGCGCTGCCTGCTCGAAGATCGCTTGAACGCCTTAACCGCCGCCGCCGATGAGCATTTCGGACAACCGACCGTCGAGCCAGCCGCGGCGCCGAAACGCGCGAAGGATGGAGCCGACCATGCGCGCGCCTGAGTTTTGGTCCACGGGCGGTGCCTTATCGACGCTCCTAACGCCCCTGGGCGCGGCATTCGATCTGGCAGGACGCCTGCGGCGGACCTGGGTCCGGCCGGTACGCCCGCCGATCCCGGTGATCTGTGTCGGCAATCTGGTCGCCGGCGGGGCCGGCAAGACACCGGTCGCGATAGCCCTGCTGTCGGCGCTGACCGCGCGTGGCCGGGCGCCGCACGCCTTGAGTCGGGGTTATGGGGGAAGCGAAACCGGGCCGATACGTGTCGATCCGACACGGCACACCGCCGGCCAGGTTGGGGACGAGGCCCTGCTGCTGGCCGCTATCGCGCCAACCTGGGTGGCGCGCGACCGAGCCGCCGGGGCCTTGGTGATTGCAGCGGCCGGCGGCGATGTCATTGTCATGGACGATGGCTTTCAGAACCCGGCATTGGCCAAAGATCTGTCGTTGCTCGTGGTGGACGGCGAGTACGGCTTCGGCAACGAGCGTCTGATCCCTGCCGGGCCGTTGCGCGAGCGCGTGGCAGACGGGATTAGCCGCGCCGACGCGGTTGTCGTGCTGCATCCCGATGAGTTGGGGCTCGCTGACCGGTTTTCGGCGCGTTTACCGGTGCTGCGGGCCCGGTTGTCGCCAACGGCGGACGGCGCGCGTCTGGCAGGAAAACGGGTTCTGGCTTTCGCCGGTATCGGCCGGCCGAAGAAGTTCTTTGCCACGTTGGATTCGCTCGGCGCCGTGCTGGTGGGCTGCCGCGCATTTGCCGACCATCACCGCTACCGGCCCACCGAGATCGAGGAACTCCTGGAGCGCGCCGAAAGCCTGGATGCCCTGCCGGTAACCACCGAGAAAGACGCCGTGCGTCTGCCGCCACCCCTGCGGTCCCGCGTACACGTTCTGGCCGTGACCGTGGGTTGGCTGGATGCGGGCGCGTTGGAATCGCTGCTCGATCGCTTTCTCAAGGCCCCATCGCTTACGGGCGCGGCAGGGGCCTCGCCATGAGCCCCTGGCGGCGCGGCAAGTTCCTGCTGGAGGCCTTCGGCTTTCTCCTCACGGTCGGAATCCTACGTCTGTTTTCCCCGGAGGGCGCCTCGAATCTGGGTGGGTTCCTGGGGCGCATGATCGGTCCGCGTCTGGGTATCACCCGACGGGCACGGCAAAATCTTCGCTTGGCGTTTCCGGAGAAAACCTCGCCGGAAATCGAGACCATCGTGCGCGGCATGTGGGACAACCTGGGCCGGGTGGCCGCCGAGTACCCGCATCTAGGGCGCATTGCGGCGGCGGACAGCGACCGCGTCGAACTGGTAAACATCGACGATGTCCGGGCCCTGCCGAAGGGCCCGACGGCTGGTATTCTCGTCTCCGCGCATCTGGCCAATTGGGAAATCTTGCCGGTCGTCGCGGCACGCACCGGCATCGATATGATGGGTGTGGTGCGCGAGCCCAATAACCCTTATGTGCGGCCGCTGCTCGAACGCCTGCGGGGCATTGCCGGCGGCACGCGCACCGATAAAGGCACGAGGGGCGCGCGCGAAGCCATTCAGGTGCTGCGCAACAATCGCGTTCTCGCCATGCTCATCGACCAGAAGATGAATACCGGCATTTCGTTGCCCTTCTTCGGGGCCGAGGCGATGACCTTGGTGGCGCCGGCACAGCTTGCCCTGCGGTTTCGCTGCCCGCTGGTGCCCATACGCGTCGAGCGTCTCGGTCCCGCCCGCTTTCGCGTGGAGGCGCAACCAGCGCTAGTCTTACCGGAAACCACCGACCGGGACGCGGCGGTGGCTCAGGTCATGACCGAACTCAACCGTATTCTGGAAAATTGGATTCGCGAGCGGCCCGAGCAATGGCTGTGGCTGCACCGGCGCTGGCCGGACTCGGCCCACCGTGTTGGCGCAAATTAGCGGCGCACTACGAGACAATCCAGACGCTGCGCCTTGAGCTGTTGGCACATGTCCTCGGCGGTCGCCTCGTTCGGGAATGGCCCGATCTGGATGCGATAGAAGGTGCCGCGGGCCCCCAGGTTCGCTTCCTCCAAGGTTAGCATCATATCGCCCAGAAGCTCGGCATTCTTGGCGCGCAGCAACTCCCAATGCCGCTTCGCCAAATCCGACGAGCCCATCGAGGCCAATTGGACAAGATAGCCGGTGGCCGCCTGCGCCGAGCGACCCGACAACCCTTGGCCCGCAGCCAAACCAACGAGCACTCCGGCGATAACCAGCAACGACCTCATAGCAAGTCCTCGAAATTGACGTAAAACATACGGCGCGGCGGAGCTTAGCAGATTCTATCCGCCAGGGTCACCGGCCCGATTCGCCTCCACCCGGACCTTAATTTGTGGGCATGGGTGGCACCAAAAAAGCGGGATCGAGGCGCTGATCGAACCAGTTGACCCGCCAATCGAGATGCGCCCCGGTCACCCGTCCGGTCCGGCCGACGCTGCCGATGGGATCACCTTGGCGCAACTCGTCGCCCTCCTTCACCCAGACTTCCTTCAAGTGCGAATAGACCGAGGTCAGGCCGTGCCCGTGGTCCAGCAAGACGGTCCCGCCGGTATAGTACATATCGCCATCGGCGATCGTGACCACGCCATCCGCCGGGGCCGTCACCGGCGTTCCCTCGGGGGCAGCAACGTCGAGACCGAAATGCGGTTGGCGCGGCTTGCCGTTGAGGATACGCCGGCTGCCGAAGACGCCGCTGATCGGCCCGGTCACCGGCCAGATGAATCCGCTCGTATAGAGCGGCCGCGGCGCATCCACCGCCCGCGCCTTCGCGATACGGGCGTTCTCGGCCTGGATCCGGGCCAGCACTTCCGGCGGTGGTGAGACCATTTTTTTCGGCAAGCCGTCGATGCGCTGAACTTTGTATTCCCGCTGCGCAATGCTCAGGGTGCGCTGCTCGCGCGTGCCGTCCGGCAGCACGACCCGCAGCGCCGCCTCTTTAGGCGCGTCCCAGTTGAATCCGAAAATAAAGTCGCCGGTCGCCGTTACCCGCACGTGGCGGTCGTTCAGGGTGACCTGGGCGCCAGGTTCCGTATGGCCATGGATCAGACCACCCTGCTGGAATTGACCGTTCAGGCGCAATTCCGCGCCAACGGCAGGCGCGGCCGTCAAAACCGACGCCAGCAGCCAGCAATATGCGAAAGATAATTTCAGAGTAATGATCCCTGTGGGTTGTTGCCCGACGGCGGTTTGCGCTTGCCCCGTGGAGCCGGCGTCCCATTAGCCGTGGCGGCAACGCGGCCATCCTCGAATTCGATCTCAAGAGCCAAACCGGCCGTTACCTGACCGGCGCGGGCGACCAATCCGTCCGGGCCACGCACCGCCGCATAGCCGCGCTTGAGCACGTTTCGGTACGACGTGCTTTCCAGCACGCGATCGAGGGCGGCCAAACTCTGCCGGGCATCGATGAGCCACCGTGGCCGTTGCAGCAGCGCGAAGAAGCGCTGTGCCGGCGCCGCCAGGCGTTCCCGCGCCAGGGCCAGTTGCCGTTGGGGATGGGGCACCCGCGCCGCCAGTTGATTGACCCGATCGCGATGCTGCCGGAGCAGCATGTCCGCCGCATTGCGAAAACGTTCGACCCGCTCGTCCAGGCGTTGGCTTTTTTCCTCCAACAGGCGCCCGGGATCGGGCAAGCCCCGACCCAGGCCCTCGATCAGGGTGCGTTGTGCCTCGATCAGGCGCCCGGCCGCGGCGCGCAGGCGCCGGTCGGTATCGAGAACCTGCGCCACCAGTTCGGCGCGCACCGGCACCGCCATCTCCGCCGCGGCGGTGGGGGTCGGGGCCCGCTGGTCAGCGGCTAAGTCGATGAGTGTGTTGTCGGTCTCGTGCCCGACGGCGGAAATGAGGGGGATCGCCGAGCCGGCGGCAGCGCGCACCACCACTTCCTCGTTGAAAGCCCAAAGATCCTCCAGGCTGCCACCGCCGCGGGCAACGATCAGCAAATCGGGCCGACGCACCGGCCCATCGGCCGGTAACCGGTTGAAGCCGTCAATAGCGGCGGCGATTTGCTCGGCCGCGCCCTCGCCCTGAACCAGCACCGGCCAGACCAGCACATGGCGCGGAAAACGGTCCGCCAGCCGGTGCAAAATATCGCGAATGACCGCCCCGGTAGGCGAGGTGACCACGCCAATTACCTCGGGCAGGTACGGAAGCGGCCGCTTGCGCGCCGTATCGAACAGGCCTTCCGCGGCCAATGCCCGCTTGCGCGCCTCCAACAGCTTGAGCAAGGCCCCTTCGCCGGCCAGTTCGATGCTTTCGATAACGATCTGATACTTCGATCGCCCCGGATAGCTTGTGATACGGCCGCTGGCGATCACTTCCATGCCGTCTTCCGGCGCAAGGCCGAGACGGCCGGCGTTGCCGCGCCAGCACACCGCGTCGAGAACCGCGTTCTCATCCTTCAGTGACAGATAGAGGTGGCCCGATGCGGCGCGCTTGAAACCGGAGATTTCGCCGCGCACGCGAACCCACTCGAAAGTGCCTTCAAGGGTGCGCTTGACGGCCTGGGAGATTTCCGAGACCGAGAAAAGCGGCCGGTTGTCGGCCGCTGGCGCCGCTTGATCAGGATCGGTTGAAAAGTCGCTCATGGCCGGCACCTATGGTACAAGACCCGCGGCGCCGAGACCAGCCACCGGATACACAAGAGAGGGGCGGCAAAGCATGAAAATACTGGTGGTCGGCGGCGGCGGCCGCGAGCATGCCCTGTGCTGGAAGATTGCCGCCTCGCCGCTATGCGACAAGCTCTACTGCGCGCCCGGCAACGCCGGCATCGCCGCGAACGCCGAGTGTGTTGCCATCGATGCCGACGATGTGGGGGTTCTGGTCGCCTTCGCCACCGACCAGGCCATCGATTTCGTTGTCGTCGGACCGGAGGCGCCGCTGGTCGCCGGCCTGGTCGATCGCTTATCCGAGACCGGGATCAAGGCCTTCGGGCCAACCGCCGCCGCGGCCATGCTGGAAGGCTCCAAGGGCTTTCTCAAGGATTTGTGCGCCAGCTACGGCATTCCGACCGCCGATTACGGACGCTTCGTCGATGCCGGCTCGGCCAAAAGCTTCGTGCGCGAAGCCGGGGCACCGATCGTCGTGAAGGCGGACGGCCTGGCGGCCGGCAAGGGTGTTGTCATCGCCAAAACCGTCGCCGAGGCGGAGGCAACCATCGATGCCATCATGGTGGACCGGGTGCTCGGTGAGGCCGGTCAGGCTCTGGTCATCGAAGAGCTGCTGGAGGGCGAGGAAGCTAGCTTCTTCGCCCTGGTCGATGGCGAAACGGTGCTGCCCCTGGCCTGGGCGCAGGATCACAAACGGGCTTTCGATGGCGACCGCGGGCCCAACACCGGCGGCATGGGCGCCTATTCCCCGGTCCCCGAGATTTCGCGCCAGCTTGAGGCCGAGGTGCTCAGCGACATCGTCCGGCCCACGGTACGGGCCATGAAGGAACAAGGGCACCCTTATAAGGGCGTCCTCTATGCCGGCCTTATGCTCACCGACGACGGACCGAAACTGTTGGAATACAACGTCCGCTTTGGCGACCCGGAGTGTCAGGTTCTGTGCTTGCGCCTGATCTCCGACTTGTTGCCGGCGCTGATTGCCACCTGCGACGGCGTCCTTTCCACCATGGACCTGCGCTGGACCGAGCAGCCGGCGCTGACCGTCGTCATGGCCACCAAGGGCTACCCCGGCGCCTACCGCAAGGGATCCGAGATTCGCGGGTTGGAGGCGGCGGCCGAGCAGCCGGACGTGATGATCTTCCACGCCGGAACCGCCACCGGGCCGGATGGTGGGCTGCTGGCCAACGGCGGCCGGGTGCTCGATATCACGGCGACCGGACCGACCATGGCCGAGGCCCGCGCCCGGGCCTACGCCGCGGCCGACCGAATCGACTGGCCGGAGGGCTTTTACCGCCGCGATATCGGCGCCTAGTCGATCACCGATCCCACCTAAAACCGCCGATTTTCGGCGAAGCCCCGGAAGTCTCTCGCATGGTGTTTCGAGCGAGCCGGTTTTCGGGTATCATGCCTTGGTTCGCCGGCACATCACTGCGGCCGAACGGGGAGGATGATGCACCACCACGGGGCCAGGACAAAGGTCCTCGATCGGCTGTTGGCCTCATTGGCCGAAGCCGACCAGGGGAGCAGGGAGCTCGACATCATCATGTCCTTCGTCTTGGGGGAAACCTCGGGCGAGGCCGGCAAGATGGTCGAGTTGCTGGTGGACGAGGGCTATCCCTGGGATATCGTCTCCGAGCTTTTGGACCACGATCTGCCGTCCTATACGACCGCGCTCGATGCCGCCCTGCCCGGCGAGAACATCGTGCTGTCCGTCTACTCGACACGCCGGCGGCTGTGGGGCGCCGCGCACCGGATCACCGATGGGCAGCACGTGATGCGCTGGGCCGCGACCGAGTGTTTGGCGCGACGCCTGGCGGCACTCTCGGCCCTGACTCAGGCGAAGACCGCAAAGCCCGCCGAGACGACGGAATTTGCCGAGGCGGCACCGCCCAATGAGCCCCCACCCCCACCCGAGACCGATAGTGGAGATCGGGCGGGGAGCGATGAGGCGGAAGACGGCGAGGAAGAGACCGAGTGGAAGATCCTGTTTTGATCTTGGGGGTGTAGGTCGCACGCATGGACGGCTCGATCATAAAATGCCTGCCTGGGCAGCGGCCACCCTATGTGATCGTCATCGGCAACGAAAAAGGCGGCACCGGCAAATCGACGACCGCCCTGCACTTAGTCGTGGCCTTGCTGAAACTTGGCTACAAGGTCGGCGCTATCGACCTGGATTCCCGGCAGGGCACGTTGTCGCACTACCTGGCCAACCGGGCCGCCTTTGCAGACGAGAGCGGCCGGCCCTTACCCATGCCGGAGCATCGGTGCGTCGAGCGTTCGGATGCCGATACGCGCAGCACCGCCGAAGCCGAGGACAGGCGGCATTTACGCAAGGCGTGCGCGGAGTTGGCGCATTGCGATTTTCTGGTCATCGACACGCCGGGCAGCGATGCCTTTCTCTCGCGTCTGGCGCACGAAAACGCCGATACTCTGGTAACGCCGCTCAACGACAGTTTTCTCGACATCGACGTGCTGGCACAGATCGACCGTCGCCGCCGGGAAGTCTTGGGCCCCAGCCGTTATTGTCAAATGGTCTGGGAGCAAAGCAATCGACGCGCCGTTGATGGCCGGGCACCGATCGATTGGGTCGTGATGCGCAATCGCCTGACCCATATCGAGGCGCGCAATAAACGCGAAATCGGCGCGCTTCTGACGCAGCTTGCTACCCGCATCGGGTTTCGCCTGGCGCCCGGCTTTGGCGAGCGCGTGGTCTTTCGCGAGCTCTTCCTCAATGGGCTGACGTTACTCGATCTGCCGGAGATGACCGAGGGTGACGGAGAATCGGCGGTATCAAGCCACCTCGCCGCCCGGCAAGAGATCCGCATGCTGCTTGAATCGATTGGCCTGACGGCGACTGCCTCGGCCTAGAACCTCCGCGCGGTCAGTTACCGCCAGACGTTTTGACGACCAGGCACGCCTGGCGTTTCGCCGCCAGTTGGGCGCACAGGTTTGCGGCATCCCGCTGACTGTCGAAGGCTCCGGTGCGGACGCGAATGACGGTGCCATAGTCCACCAGTTTCACTTCATCGAGCGCCGGCACCATGTCGGACAGAATCTCGGGGAACCGTTGCTTGAGTTTGCTCCACTCCTGCTCGGCCCCCGCCCGTGTTTTCACGGATGCGAGCTGGACGACAAAGTCCGCGACTTTCGCCGCCGGCGTTCCCTGTAACCCGGCCTGATCATCCACCGGCGCACTACCGGCTTCCGCGGGTGCTGGCTTACGCAGCGGAACAGGTGCCGGCTGAACCGCTGAATCACCTACACCGGCGGCCGGCGCGACATCGGAGGTGGGGGCGGTATCAGGTGTGGCATCCAACGGCGTAACCGGCGCCGATTCGGGTGCCGTAAGGGCGGGCTCAAGGTCCGGCGCAGGCGGCAATGATGGTCGGCTCGGCGCCGGCAGATTCACCGATTCCTGTACCGTCTTGACCACCAGACCAAATTCATGATCGCCGGTCGGCAAAGCCA
>JGI24023J19991_10003842_pt1 | contig 10423 bp, 5 predicted proteins | sample Cruoilmetagenom1_FD_19991 | JGI IMG/M metagenome (IMG submission 19991)
ACTTCATCNNCTTTNTCCACTTTTTCCAGACTTTGAAACAGTCCTTGCCTTATCCCTGGACTCAATGCATTGAGCTGGGCCTCGTTGTCAAGGGTCAGGATCACAATGCCTTCCTTCTTCTCGTAGGAAACTTGTCCAAATTTCATCTTTCCTCCTTCTGCTCCTAAAGAGCAAACCAAATTTTAAAAACCCCAAAAGCATCTCTTTTTCAAGTGCAGTGGCCAAGGTGCCAAATCACCAAATTATAGCATATATTTAGCTCGTTTCTTTAGGGGCAGTTTTTCACTCTCTAGGCTTCCAGCACCCCAGGCGATGGGTCAACCATAGCATCTTTAAATGGCTTCCCCATCTCCTCAACTGTGTGACCGGCAAAAGCATTAAGTACCTCTAGCCTATTGAAGGCTATCCTGGCATCTCCGCCACCGATCTCTCAGTGGTACTACTTTTCATAGATAATATCAGCAAAGTCAAATTTTGGCACTTTTCGCCATGCTGTCCATCCCATGTTGATCATCTCCTTAGGTTTAAAATTATACCTTGCAAACCTCCTGAGTGCGAATCGTCTCATAATAACTGTTACCGAAAGTGGTATCGTTGCCTCAAAAGCGGTATTACTCGAAGAGGGACAGTACGAGGGCAATATCTCTGAGCATCAAAGAGGGAAAAGGGGAAGATTTTGGACGAGTTCCCCAAGGTCATAGACTGCCACCGCAAGGCAGCAATCCAGCTACTGGGTCGAGGAAATCAGCCCAGGACGAACAAGAGGCATAGGCATCCTGGGCAATATGATGCCGCTGTGGCCATCGAAGCTCAGCTGTGCCGAATAAGCCCGTCTACTATCGACAGGCTGTTGCGGCTCTGCCGCCGGCGGGAGGGAATTACCTTCACCCGCTCTCGCTCCTACAAGAAGAACGATAGCCCTCATGTGGAGCAGAAGAACTGGCTAGCGGTGCGACGGCTGGTGAGCTACGATTGCTACAGCTTCCGTGTTGCTCTGGCAGAATACCCCACCCTGCAGCATAAATCCAAATCTCGCGGCAATTCACTAACCGTGAATTCTGACACAACGATCTCTGTTCGGCAACAGTCTGTTTTGACCCAACACGGGGCTTAGAGGGGGTTTCTCTTAACCTCGTCAACAACTTCGCCTTGGGGGGAAACTAGCTGGACCAGCAAGGGCATCTGGCCGAGAGCATGAGTGGAACAGGAGAGGCAGGGATCATAACAGCGGATGGCAGCTTCAACTCGATTGAGCACCCCTTCGCTAAGTTTTCCGCTACTTATGTATTTCCTTGCCACCTGATAAACTGCTCGGTTCATGGCTGCATTGTTATTGCCAGTAGCCACGATCAGGTTGACTTTACTGATTTTGCCACTGCTATCAACCCAGTAGTGGTGGATTAAGGTTCCCCGCGGTGCCTCTAACACTCCCACCCCTTGTTCATTGTAATGAGTGGAAGGGGAGGTTAGTATCTCTTGGGAGCAGATGCTATCGTCCTCAAGAAGAGATTTTGCTTTTTCAGCAGCATAAAGAGCCTCGATCAACCGGGCATAGTGGAAATACATTGACCCTTCCACCATGCCATTGGAGCTCAATTTCCTAAACTTGTTAAACTCCTCGTTGGCCAGGGGCGTAGTAATCCCGTCAGCAACATTTAATCGCCCTAGTGGTCCCACTCGGTAAATACCCGCCGGGTAGCCCATCTTCTTGTAGTAGGGGAACTTGAGATATGACCAATCCTCTACCCTCTCCGCAATAATTGAGAGATAATCTTTGGGATCTACTTTCTCCTCCAAGATGAATCCCTTGCTATCCTTGAGCCTCAGTGTGCCATCATAAATCTCCAAATTACCCTTCTCATCTATTAACCCCAAATAGCCCGAAGCAAAGCTGGCGAAACTAGCTATCTCCTCGCCCATCTTTTGATAGTAATCTTTGATTATGTCCAAGCCAAGCGTCAGACCAGCAATAACCCAATCCACCTGTTTTAGCAACTCATCGCGATCTTGGGGCGAAAGAGCAGCATTTACTCCTCCAGGGACAGCACCATTAGGATGTATCTTCTTTCCTCCCAGTTTCTCAATAACTGTCTGGCCAAAGCTACGCAGCATTACTGCCTTCTTGGCAATCTCGGGTTGTTCAGCAATAATCCCCATCACATTTCGCTTAGCTGGATCAGCATCCATACCAAATAAAATATCAGGGCTGGCTAGATGGAAGAAATGAAGTGCATGAGACTGGATGAATTGCCCCATATGCATTAACTGGCGTAGCTTCTTAGCAGTAGGCGGTATTTCTACTCCTAGAATAGCATCACAGGCTTTAGCTGAAGCCAAGTGATGGCTCACCGGGCAGATGCCACAAATCCTTGTGGTGATGACTGGCATCTCCCAAAACATCCGCCCTTCGCAGAACTTCTCAAACCCCCGCACTTGAGTCACATGAAACTTAGCGTCGATTACATCCCCTTGATCATCAAGATGGATAGTCACCTTTCCATGCCCTTCAACCCGGCTAACTGGCTCGATCACGATTTTCCTAGTCATCTTAAGACCTCCATAATTTTCCCAAACCTAATCAAAGCGCATCATCTCACTGGGTAATACCGGAATTCTCCCTTGGAGAAGTTCAGTCAAGGCATATAGAATAGCCTTAGAGGTAGGCGGGCATCCGGGGACATAGCAATCAACCTTAACTACCTGGTTTACCGGCTTAACCTGATCCAAAAGCGCCGGGATATCCTCTGAAGAAGGAATCTTCCCTTTTATAGTGCTCTCAGTCTCAATGTAATATCGGCGCAGGACATCTTCTTTACTGAAGAGGTTGCGCATAGCACATATCCCACCAAAGCAAGCACAATCTCCCCACACCATAAGTATCTTGCAGTTGGCACGCATATTTTTTGCCACTTCTTCATCATGGACGTTGCTCACTGCTCCTTCAATAATCCCCACATCAACGGGGGTGAACTCTTTGATATCAGTTATTGGGGAGGCAGTGAATTCTACTTGCTTGGCTATGTCAATAATCGCCTCGTCTATATCCAGAAAGGACATGTGACACCCCGAGCAGCAATCTAACCAACAAGTTGCCACTTTAACTTTTGCCATCATTGGCCTCCTAAGTCAACTTAACTTACGCCCTAGCTTAAAAGATAGCTCCCTCAATATCTCCTCATCCGATTTTAAACCTTTTTTGGCTGAAAGCACTCGTTGTGCCTGTTGTCTCCGCCCATCCAGGCTCACATATGTGCCTTCCCTTTCTGCCCAGATAGGCGACGGGATAACCACATGAGCCATCGAGGTGAGTGGGGAGTAGTAACTCGTTTGTACCACCAGAAAATCTACCCCTTTAAGTTCACTAAGTTGCTTTTCATCTTCCATAACATCATCGCCAAGGAGAACATATACCCCCTTCATCCCTGCCAAGGAAAACCTCTGTTTGCTGGCGGCACCTGTTTCCCAAGCCCCGCGGCTATTTGCCCGGGGCTTAAGTGAGATAACTCTCAATTTATCCCCCACATAACTGCCCACTGAGGCAGCAAGGTTAAGGATGGCGGTGATCACACTGGTGTCTTTGTGCTCCAAAATTCCATTACCGTAGACGATAACGGCGCGCTGGGNTTTGCCATATATAGCTACTATCTGCTGTAACTCCTCTGGGCCTACTCCGGTGGTTNCTGCTAGCGTCTCTGTCCCCCCTTTACTTATGGTGGTTGCTAACCCTTTAATCAATGCCCCCTCCATTCCTCTCTCAGGCTTTAACCACAGATCAGCCCATGGGGCAAAAGCATTCCTTACTGAGTCTACCACAACTAACTTTGCCCCTCCCTGAGCTGCCTTGCGGATAAAAGAGCCAGCAACGGGATGGGTTTCCACCAGGTCTGTCCCCACTACCAGGATGCAGTCTGCTTCGAGGGTCTCCTCCAGTGAACACTCGATATCCAATCCCCTTGCTCCATCCTTAAAGTTCTCAATCCCTGTTGAAATAACCCGATAACTCTCTCCGTCTAAGGTATCAACCCAATTACTACCAATAACTTCGTGCATGAACTTGCAAAAATAGGAGATGGACTCATTGGGGCACTTAGCGGAAACCAGCCCAGCGAAGTTTCCTTTCCTCCGTCTCACATTCTCAGCTACTATATCTAGTGTTTGGGACAAGGTATGCTCTGTCAAGTCCCCCTGCCCATCTCGGACTAAAGGAGTGATGATTCTAGGACGGTTCTCCGCAAGCAATTTAAAGCGACCTTCCTGGCACAATTGCCCCCGTAGCTCGGTGAACTTGGCCCCTTGGATCTTTACCAGGTTATTGTCCCTGGTGAAAACCTCAAGTTCACAGCCAATGCTGCAGCTAGGGCAAACAGTCCTAGTTGCCTGGCACTCGCTTTCCTTACCTTTATACGCGCTGAGCTTGCCAAATATAGCCCCGGTGGGGCATGCCTGCATACAAGCTCCACAGGAGATGCAGGATGATTCTCCCAGTGGCTGCTCCAAATCAGCGGAGATTATTGTCTTCCACCCCCGCCGACCAAAGTCCAGAGTGTGATTGGCTACTACCTCACTACACACTCGAACGCATCTGCCGCAGAGAACGCAACGATTATGATCCATTACCAAGTAGTCGCTTATACTATCTACTGGTAAGGAGGGGAAGGTATAGGGTAAGCGCACATTATCCATCTGGTAGCGGTAAGCCAGCCGTTGCAGTTCACAATCTCCGCTTTGCTCACAGAACATGCAAAAGTGATTGTGCTCGGTAAAGATAAGCTCTAACATCAGTCGCCGATATTTCTCCAATGTCTCAGTACTGGTTTTCACCACCAATCCGTCCCTTGCCGGGTAGGTGCAGGCAGGGATTGGTCTCCTTTCTCTCTCGATTTCTACCACACACATTCGACAGGCCCCCACATCAGATAGCCCGTCAAGGTGGCAAAGAGTGGGTACATCAATGCCGTTAGCCTGACATATCTCGAGGACAGTATCTCCTTCCTTCCCGCTAAGGGATTTTCCATCGATGGTTAAAGTTATCTCCTTCATTGCTTCCTCCACATCTTAGGCCGAAGTCACCTTCTCCACTCTCACCGCACATGCCTTAAGCTCAGGGATTTTAGCCACCGGATCCAAAGCAGGGTTGGTGAGCACATTTATCGGGCTCTCAGCAAAGTGGAAAGTCATCGAGATCACTCCTGGTGGCGAAGCATCGGTTAGCTTGGCTGTTGCGGTTACCTCACCACGACGGGAGGTAACTCGCACCACATTGCCATCGGCAATCCCAAGTCTTTCAGCATCCTTGGGATTAATCTCACAAAGCTCCTCACCCCTTAAAGTGTTAAGCCCTTTCACCTTTCGAGTTAAAGTCCCGGTGTGAAAATGATACAGGCTGCGCCCGGTGGTCAACACCAAAGGATATTCACCATCAGGTAACTCCACAGAGGGCTTATACCCCACAGGCTGAAATTTGCCCTTGCCGCGCACGAAAGCCTCGCTATGAAGGATAGGCGTCCCGGGATGCCCTGGGCTGGGACAAGGCCATACTAGCCCCCCGTTCTCCAAGCGCTCATAGGAGATGCCGCCATAACTAGGAACAAGCTGAGCAATCTCCTTCATGATTTGGGAAGGATGATCGAAATCGAAGCCCTTGCCGCCCATCCTGTGGGCAATCTGGCAGGTGATCCACCAGTCAGGGCGAGAATTGCCTACCGGTTCAATAGCCTTATACACTCGCTGTACCCGCCGCTCAGTATTGGTGAAGGTGCCATCCTCTTCGGCAAAGGTTGTCGCTGGCAGGACAACATGAGCCAGCCTGGCTGTTTCGGATAAGAAGACATCTTGAACCACCAGGAAATCTAGCCGCTTTAGTGCCTCCTCAACATGCTTGGCATTGGGGTCGCTCAATATCGGATTTTCACCAACAATGTAAATTGCCTTGATATTACCTTCATATGCAGCATCAAAAATCTCAGTAAGGGTTAGCCCTGGGGTGAGATCCAAGGCTTCGTCCCAGGCAGCTCCAAATTTCCCCCCGATCGCTGGGTCGGCAATAGACTGATAGCCAGGGTAAACATCGGGCAAAGCTCCCATATCACAAGCGCCCTGCACGTTGTTCTGCCCCCGCAGAGGATTAACCCCGCTCGATGGTTTACCAATATTGCCGGTGAGCATTGCCAGATTAGCACATGAGAGCACATTATCAGTACCGTGTGAGTGCTGGGTAATGCCCATAGCATAGAGGATGGTAGCTGGCTTATGTGTGGCATATATCCGGCTTGCGGCGACTATTTGCTCCCCAGACACCCCAGTGATCTGCTCTACGAAATCCAAATCAAATACTTCCAAAGACTTTTTGAACGCATCGAAGTTCTCACAACGCTCCTCGATAAACGACCAGTCGGCTAATTCCTCATCCACAATAACCCGCATCATGCCCATAAGTAGAGCCACATCAGTGCCAACTCGGTGTCGAAGCCAAAGTTCGGCGAAGTCCGAGAGGTCAATCTGGCGGGGGTTGGCCACGATGAGCTTGGCCCCCTTACGCACTGCCCTCTTTATCTCCAGGCCAATTATGGGGTGATCCGCGGTGGTATTGGTGCCAATGGCGAGAATACAGGCAGCATCGCCAATCTCACTAATAGGGTTGGTCATGGCGCCACTGCCGAAACTTTGCACCAAGCCGGCTACAGTAGGAGCATGACACAGCCGGGCACAGTGATCAACATTGTTGCTACCTAACACGGCTCGGGCAAGCTTCTGCATAACATAATTGCTTTCATTGGTGCACTTAGCCGAGGAAATGACAGCAACTTGGTCCCCACGATAATCAGAAAGCTTGCCCGAAACTATATCTAGTGCCTCATCCCAACTTGCCTCGGTGAAAACACCATCCCGCCTTAGCAGTGGGGAGGTCAAGCGATCGGGATGATGCACAAATTCGACAATGCCAAAGCGACCCTTAACGCAGAGGTTGCCTCTATTAACTCGGCTGTCTCGGTCACCACTTACCCCAACAATCTCATTTCCGCGAATACCAAGGTATATCCCGCAACCTGTGCCGCAATAGGGGCAGATCGTCTTGACCTCCCGCGTCGGCGCTCTAAAGTCCTTAGGCACTAAAGCGCCAACCGGACATTTGGCCACACACTGGCCACAAGATACACAGCCGGAATCGACAATAAGTTTATCGTCCTTACCAATAACCTTAGTTGAAAAACCCTGGTTAACTAACTCGAGCGCGCCGACACCTTGCACCTCGCGGCACACCCGGACACACTTAGCACAGAGAATACATTTGCTGCGATCAAGGTAAAAAAAGGGGTTGCTCTCATCTTTGGGAACCGACCTCTCCAGTTTGTTGAGGCGTTGCCGATCGATACCCACATAGGCCACAACACGCTGCAGTTCACACCGCTGATTCTTGACACAAGTTAAACAATTGTCAGGGTGGTCTGAGAGTAATAGCTCGAGAAGGCGGCGGCGCATGTCATTAACTGGCACTGTATCAGTATATACTACCATACCCTCCTCAACAGGAGTGGTGCAAGCTGGGGATAAGCCCTCTTTGTTCTCAATCTCAACTACACAAAGGCGACATGCTCCGTAGGGCTCAAGATCAGGATCGGCGCAAAGTGCTGGGATGTAAATCCCCGCCCCTTGTGCTACTTCCAGTATTGTTGCTCCCTTTCCCGCCTCCACCTTAAGGCCGTCAATGGTAAGACTGATCGTATCCATATTTATTACCTCTTAAACCAATGCTTTGGCTAGTTCCGCTTCTCCACGGAATGTGGCGACAACGCTGGGGCGAATGGGGCACACCATATGATAGCTAAGAGGTAGCTTGCACATGCCGCTGGGACAATGTTTATCGATGATGTGCTCCTCGAAATCGTCGCGAAAGTGTTTAATAAGGCTTAACACCGGATCCGCGGCACTGGTGCCGAAGGTACACCGCGAAGCTATCTTGATGGTATCGCCTAACTCAATAAGCAGGTCAAGCATCCCCAAAGTGCCATTGCCAGCGGCGATATCCTCCAACATGCCGAGCATTTGAGTTGTCCCCACTCGGCAGGGCACACATTCGCCACAGCCTTCTCTCTGAGCGCAGGTCATTAAAAACCGAGCCAGGTCGACAACACAGCCACCAGATGGTTTAACCTTCTGTATGACTCGACCGGGAATGAAATCAAGAAGAGCCTGGTTTATTGCCTCATAGCCACCAGCCTCGAAGCCGGCAATGTTGATAAGGCAGGCCATACATTTATCCTCCAGAGCATGATAGGCGACAAGCGGCTTGCAAACTCCGGTGGGACATCTTTTGTCGATGATGTGAGCCTCATATTCCTCCCGGAAGTGGCGCAGAGTAGATAACACAGGATTGGGTGCTGTCTGCCCCAATCCGCAAAGGGATACTTCAGCAATCATCCCCCCTAATTCCGCCAGCAGGTCAATGTCCTCCATTCTTCCCCTACCTTCACTGATCCTGGTCAAAATCTCCCGCAGCTTGGGGATTCCAGCTCGACAAGGCGTGCACTTACCACAGGACTCGTCTTGAGTGAAGCCAAGGTAGAACTTGGCCACATCCACCATGCAATTGTCCTCATCCATCACGATGAGCCCACCTGAGCCCATGATGGCTCCAAGACCGGTAATTGATTCATAATCCACGGGGGTATCTATGTGCTTATAGGGAATAACGCCTCCTGATGGACCTCCTATCTGCACTGCCTTGAATTTCTTCCCTCCAGGGCATCCACCACCTATATCGAAGATCAAGTCCTTCATCAGAGTCCCTAAAGGAACCTCAGCGATACCAGAATTATTTATTTTGCCTACTAAACAAAAGGTTTTTGTCCCTGTATTTCCTTTAGCACCAATGCTACTATACCAATCCCCACCCTTTAAGATAATGCGGGGAATATTAGACCACGTCTCGACATTGTTGAGGGTGCTAGGTTTGTCAAAAAGTCCCTTATTGGCAGGGAATGGTGGCCTTTGGCGGGGATTCCCCCTTTCCCCCTCGATTGATCTCATAAGGGCAGTTTCCTCTCCACAGACAAAGGCACCTGCACCGGGGAAGATATCAATTTCGAAATCGAAGCCTGTGCCTAAGATATCCTCTCCCAGAAAGCCATATTCGCGCGCTTGCCGTATAGCATTACTCATAGTCTCAATAGCTAAGGGATATTCAGCACGGATATAGGCATAGCCCTGACGGACGTTTCCAATAGCATAAGCTCCGATAGTCATCCCCTCTATTACTGAATGAGGATTCCCCTCCAGAACAGAACGGTTCATAAAGGCGCCAGGGTCACCCTCATCACCATTGCAAAGCACAAATTTCTCCTCACCAGGGGCACTATGTACGAAACCCCACTTGGTTCCTGTAGGAAAACCAGCTCCTCCCCTTCCCCGTATCCCCGACTTCCTTACCTCCTCCAATACCTCCTCTGGTTTCATTTCCAGTAAAGCCTTGGCCAAGCCGCGATAGCCATCGTGGGCGATGTATTCTTCAATGCTCCACGGATCAATCAAGCCATTAAGGTGCATCACCTCTCTTCTCTGTTTCTTATAGAAATCTATTTCGTGGCTGGCTGGGGTTGCTTTTCCAGTTACAGGCTCTTTATATAGAAGCCTTTGTACAAACTCACCTCCAAATAAATGCCCCTCTACAATTTCACTCACATCTTCCGCACTCACCTCAGTATAGAGTATATCGCCTGGAAAGATGGTTACATTTGGTCCTTTTTCGCAGAAACCACGACAGCCGGTTTTTATCACCCTAACCCTAGCTTCCAGGCCGTTCCTTTTGACAGCATCTTTGAAAGCCTCTTCTACCTCCCCCGAACCTGCGGCGGTGCACCCCGTTCCTCTGCATATCAGGATATCGATCTGTGGTGCCTCCCTTATCCTGGTATAGTCTGGGTCCTCACGCACTAGGAGCAGAGGCCTTACCATGGCTTTAATCTCTTCCAGATCCGCTATAGAATTAACTCTTTCCATTATCTACTCCCCTATTTGTAACGGCTCAATATCTCCATTACCCCAGCAGGTTCCACCTTTCTATGAATGTCACCTCCCACGGTCATTACAGGGGATAAAGCGCAAGCACCCAAACAACGAACTGTCTCCAAAGAGAATTTGCCGTCCGGGGTCATCCCCTCGGGCTCAAGGCCCACAGCCTTTTTCAAGGTATCAAGAAGTTTCTGCCCCCCTTTAACATAGCAACTGGTGCCCATGCAAACCTGAATAACATGCTTGCCTTTAGGCACCATGGTAAAGAAATGGTAAAAGCTGACAATTCCGTATACTTCACTTAGGGGAATCTTTAAGTCTCTAGAGATGGTTTTCAGTACCGGTGGAGGCAGATATCCAATCATTCCCTGTGCCTGCTGTAACACCCGAATCAGGGCACCGGCTTGCCCGCCGG
>JGI24023J19991_10003843_pt1 | contig 10422 bp, 10 predicted proteins | sample Cruoilmetagenom1_FD_19991 | JGI IMG/M metagenome (IMG submission 19991)
GCCTATGGTAGGGGCACGGTGCGCCGTGCCCCTACAGTTTCCATGAAGATCTGCATCAGTCCATGATTTTTTATGCCCGGCTTTTCCTCGACGCCGCTGCTGATATCAATGGCAAAGGGATTTACCCGTTCCAGGGCTTCCCGAATGTTTTCGGGTCCCAGTCCGCCGGACAGTATCATGGGGATACCTGTTTCCTTGCTTTTGACCGCCAGGTGCCAATCAAAGGTTTTCCCCGTGCCGCCGTTTAAGCCCTTTTGATAGGCATCCAGAAGGATCGCCCTCACATGGCCTTTATAGTCCGCAATTTCTGAAAGGGATTTTTCTCCCTGAACGCGAAAGGCTTTGATGACTCGGGGGGGCAGCCCGGAACACGTTGAAACGGACTCATTTCCATGGAGTTGAAGCAGATCCAGTCCGCAGAAATCCATGATCTTCCGAATTTCCGTTGGTTGCTCATTAACAAAGACGCCCACGGTTTTGACAAATGGCGAGATTCTCCGGGTGATGTCCCTTGCTTTTTGAGGGGTGATTTTCCTGGGACTTTCCGCAAAAATGAATCCCAGAGCATCCGCGCCCAATTCAACTGCCTTCTCGGCATCCGCCATACGGGTAATGCCGCAGATTTTGATCCGTACCACTGTTTTCGCCTCTCTTTTTCAATGTTTCTACAACAATTCTTTTCCGGCTTTTACCAACTCCGCCGCCTTCCGACCCGGATCATCCGCCCCCATGAGTGCCGAACCCACCAGCACCGCCTGAATGTTTAAGCCCTTTAATGCTTGAATGTCTCTGGCGGAACGAATACCGCTTTCACCGATCACCACCTTGTCCGGGGGGATGAGTGACGCCAGTTCAAGGGTGGTGTTGGTGTTGATCTCGAAGGTGTCCAGATCACGGTTGTTGATGCCGATAATCCGAGCATCGCATTTCAGCGCTTTATCAAGGTCCATTTTATCGTGGATTTCAGTAAGTGCCTCTATTCCGTATTCCCGTGAGGCATCCAGCAGGCGCTTCAATTGTTCCACGGATAATATCCGGGCAATGAGCAGCACCGCATCGGCGCCGAACCGCGCGGATTCGGTTATCTGGATTTCATCAATAATAAAATCCTTTCGAAGAATCGGCAGGGAAACAGCCTGCTTAAGCAACGGCAGGTTTTTGAGATCCCCTTTGAAAAATTTTCTGTCGGTCAGCAGGGAGATGGCGGCGGCGCCGGCTTTCTCATAAGCGCGCCCGATGATCAGAGGATCGGAATATTTACGAATGATACCTGCCGAGGGAGATCCGAATTTGATTTCGGCAATCAGGTCAATCCCGTCGCCGGACCTGAGAGCCTCACTGAAATCACGTGGGTCGCCCGCAAAGGGGTTTTCGGGCAACGGATAACCGTCTTTTTTCAGGCTTTTCACTTCCCTCTTTTTTTCTTCCAGGATTTCAACCAGCTTGGCGTGCATCATGGTTCCTTTCGTACAAAGTCGGTGCATCCTCGGGTGAAATCCACCAGGGCGTCCATCTTTTCTCTGGCTTTCCCTGAATCGATGATTTTTTCCGCCCGTTTAACGCCTGCGCCGAAGTCCGCGTCCAGGCCTGAAGCCACGTAGGCGGCGGCGGCATTGAGCAGGACCATCTCCCGTTTGGGGCCTTTTTCACCATCAAGGATCTGACGGATGATTTCCGCATTCCGTTTGGCGTCGCCTCCCTGTATGTCTTCAGGGGCGGCGCGTTTAAAACCGTAGGTCTCCGGTTCCATATGAAAGGTTTTGAGTTCGCCGTTTTTGAGGTGGGTTATTTTTGTTTTTCCGCAAATACTGATTTCGTCGTAAGTGCCCTCGCCGCACACCACAAAGGCCTCCCGGGCTCCCAGGTTGCCCAGTACTCGGGCCATCATTTCCGTCAGGTCAAGGGCGTAGACTCCCAGAACCTGTACGTTGGCACCCGCCGGATTGGTCAATGGCCCCAAAAGGTTGAAAAAGGTCCTGAGTCCGATTTCACGCCTTGGTCCGGCGGCGTATTTCATGGCTCCGTGAAAATTCGGGGCGTAAAGAAAGCCAATACCTACCTCTTTCACGCATCGCTCCACATCCGCGTGGTTGATGCTCAGGTTGACGCCCAGATTTTCCAGCACATCCGCGCTGCCGCAGAGGCTGGAAACCGCGCGGTTTCCGTGTTTGGCCACCCGCAGCCCGGCCCCGGCCGCCACAAAAGCGGTGGTGGTGGANACATTGAATGTCCGNGTGCCGTCGCCGCCGGTGCCCACAATGTCCAGCAGGGTTTCATCTTCCGCATTGATTTCATCCCGGTCAATACTGACCAGGTGGTTGTTGACGTTAATTTTTCCGGCTTTCTCACGCATAACTCTGGCCGCTCCCGTAATTTCCGCCACGGTTTCGCCCTTGATCCGGAGCGCGGTCATAAATGCTCCGATCTGTGCCGGGGTCGTTTGACCGGTCATGATTTCATTCATGACGGAAATCATCTCTTCTTCCTTCAGGTCCCGCCCATCAACCACTTTAGCGATTGCCTGTTTAATCATTGGGGTATTCTCCTCAAAAAGTTTTTCATCATATCCATCCCCACATCGGTTAAAATCGATTCCGGATGGAATTGGACACCTTCCATGGGGTATTGTTTGTGCCTGATTCCCATGACTTCGCCCCGTTCGGTCCAGGCGCTCACCTCAAAGATATCCGGAATACTGCCTTTGTTAACAAGCAGGGAATGATAGCGAATGGCGGGAAAAGGATTGGGCAGGTCATTGTAAATGGTCCGGCCGTCATGGAAGATGCGGCTCGTCTTACCATGCATGATCCGGCCTGCTCTTATTACTTCAGCGCCGAAGGCGGCGGCCATGGATTGATGGCCGAGGCATACCCCCAAAACCGGAATCCGCTTCCCGAAATGCCGAATGGCGTCCACCGAAATGCCCGCATGATCCGGCGTTCCCGGGCCGGGGGACACCAGCAGGGCGGTTGGATTCAAATCTTCGAGGCCCGGGATGTCCACCTGGTCGTTCCGTCGCACCTGAATTTCTTTTCCCAATACCTGTACCATCTGAACCAGATTGTAGGTAAAGGAATCGTAGTTATCAATCATCAAAATCATTTTGTTTGGTCCCTCCCGATGGCCTGAAACATGGCGCCCGCCTTATTCAGGGTTTCCTGGTATTCCATTTCCGGGTCGGAATCGGCCACAATGCCGGCACCCACCTGAATGGACAGTTGATCATTGTGAAGGGTTATGGTGCGGATGGTGATGCAAAAGTCCATGTTGCCGTTGAACCCGAAATATCCCACGGCCCCCGCATAGGGACCCCTGGGCGATGGTTCCAGTTCATGTATGATTTCCATGGCCCGAATTTTTGGGGCGCCCGAAACCGTTCCTGCGGGAAATGACGCCATGAAGAGGTCAAAGGCGTCTTTTTCCGGCCTCAACCTGGCTTCCACCCGGCTTACCAAGTGCATCACATGGGAGTAGCGTTCCACTTCCATCAACCGGGGAACCGTCACCGTCCCGGGCGCNGCCACCTTGCCCGCATCGTTTCGGCCCAAATCCACCAGCATGATGTGTTCGGCTCTTTCCTTGGTATCCGCCATGAGTTCCCGTTCCAATGCCTGGTCCGCCTTCTCATCTTTGCCTCTGGGGCGCGTTCCTGCGATGGGTCGCACTTCAATGAGGCCGTCGGTGAGGCGCACGAGAATCTCGGGGGAAGCGCCGATCAGTCTGGTTTCCCCAAAATTGAGATAAAACATGTAGGGTGATGGGTTGATGCTTCTGAGTTTTCGATAAAGGGCAAAATCATCTCCTGATACGGTTCCTTGAAATCGCTGGGACAGGACTACCTGGATCGCATCTCCGGCGGCAATATATTCCTTGGCCTGCGCCACAGCTCCCATAAAGGGCTCTTTTTCGACATTGGACCTGAGCTTTGAAACCCTGATGCCATTTTCTTCCATAACGGTGGGAGCGGGCTGTCCGAGTTCGGCGATGGTTTCATTTACCGCATCGCATGCCTCCAGATAGGCCGCTTCCGGGTCCTTGTTTTCGAATACATGGGCATGGGCCGCTACTATAATCTTGTGGGTCAGGTGGTCAAAGATGATGAGCCGCCGGGAAGCGGTGAAAATGCATTCGGGCATGTCCGCATCCATACCATTTCCCGGGACCGGTTCCCAGGTTCGAATCAGGTCATAGTTGAAAAACCCCACGAGTCCTCCTTGAAACGGGGGGAGATCCTCTGATGCCACTGAGCGGTATTGTGAAACCAGATCCCTCAAAATTTCCAAGGGATTTTCCACTTGACGAAGGGTTTCGGTTTCGCCGTTCCTTGTGATCTCCATTCGTTGATTCACGAACCGGGCCACCACCTGGGGCTCGTATCCGATAAAGCTGTACCGCCCCCAACTGGTTCCGCCGTCGGCGCTTTCCAGAAGATAGGAAAATGACTTGTCTTTTATTTTCAGGTAGGCTGAAACCGGTGTTTCCGTATCCGCCAGGAATTCTCCGTACACCGGAATCAGGTTGCCCTGTGCCGCCATCCGTTTGAATTGTGAAAGTGAAGGTTGTATTTCCAAAATGCCTTGTCCTCTTGAAATTGGCCCCTCAAAATGATAAAAGGGCCATGGGAAATTTGCCCCACGGCCCTTTTGTTTGGTTGCACCTGCAAAAAAACCGTGAAGCCCTTGATGAAGCGTGCCACGGTTTGTTTAGTTCAGGATATTGCTGCTGGGTCTAAATCAGGTTGGCACACCTCCTCTGTATAAAGCAGCGCCACCACCAATTCCTTAAAGCAGTTGTTACATTTTTTCTCTCAGACGTTTCCATGGATCAGCTTTTATCCTATTAGAAAAAAAATGTCAAGGTTTTTTTTAAGGGTCATTCCATTATTACGAGTGACTAAAACAAGATCGTTTACCTTGGCGATCGCCGCTTGTTTTCGCCGTTTATTTCACGAGTAGAACAGGGCATTGGGCCAGAATACTCACTTTGTAGCTGATGGTTCCCCATCCCTGGCTTCGTTCCTCAAGATCAACCTTGTGGGATTTCATGATGATCAAATCCACATTGTTTTCTTCTGCGTAACGGACAATTTCATGGGTTCTGTTGCCGTATACCACCTGTGGGTCCACTGCCGTTTCAGTGAGGTTCAGGCGATCAATGATGGTATTGAGGCCTTCAAAAGAACGTTTTTCAAGACTGCTGTAAAAATCTTCAAATTCTTTAAATGTCGTATTTTGGATGACCTCAATCACATGCAATAGACAGATTTTGCCGCTGTCCATGGAACAAAGCCTAACGGCGATCTCCAGAGCATGTTGATTATCATCCAGAAAATCTGTTGGAACCAGAATGTTTTTAAACATTGTATACTCCCCTGATATCATCATTTGATTTAATAAAGCATTTTAACATACTGAAATTGTCGTTATTCTTCTGGTAAACCCCGTTTGGGGGTTTATCCATTACACCGCAAAGTCAACCTTGATCTTGAACATTTCTTCGGCCGGAAGGTTTAATATCTCCGTCACGCCGGTTTTTTGCCCAATGGTTTCAAGTGCATCTTCGATAACAGCCATTTTCTCTGCAATGAAGGTAAACCAGACATTATAGGAATGGGCTCTCAGATAGTTGTGGGTTACGCCCGGATATGCGTTTACTGTTTCAACAAAATGGTCAATTTTTTCATCCGGCACGCGTGCGGCACAGAGGGTACTGACAAAATCCAATTTCGAAGACTGAAAATTGCCCCCGATTCGCCTGATGATGCCTTTTTCTTTAAGGCGTTTTACGACGTTAATAACTTCGCTCTCCGTCATGTGGAGCCGGTCGCCCAGGTCGCGATAGGGCCGGGATGAGATAGGGAAGTCAGACTGAATTTCGTTCAGGATTTTCCGGTATGTCATATCCATTATGATGCCTTAATCAGCTAACGGCTTTATTTATGCCGGGTTCATAAACACAAAGAGGCTCTTCGGCAAGGTAATCGCCGGTGGCTTCAAACGCTCGCGCCCGACAGCCGCCGCAAAATCGGAGGTAGTCGCACCTGCCGCATTTTCCCTTATATGCTGAAAAATCTCTTAACGAATTGAAAATTTTGGAATCCTCCCAGACCGATTGAAATGATGATGTTTTGAGGTCTCCGCAATCCAGCTCCAGGTAACCGCACGGTTGCACAATACCGGTGTTGGAGATGAAACAAAAAGACGTTCCGCCCAGGCACCCTCTCGTGACACCATCCAAGCCATAGGTTTCAAAATTGACTTTTTCACCCCTTTTACGCGCCTCCTGACGCAGTATGCGATAGTAATGGGGTGCGCAGGTCGCTTTCAGGTGAAGGGGGACTTGATCCCGCATGCGGTAAAACCAGTGTAGCAGTTTTTCATATTCAATGGCATTGATTTCCTGGTTGACCATTTCTTTCGCCCGGCCTGTGGGGACCAGCAGGAAGATGTGATGGGCGACAGCCCCCAGCTCAACGGACAGGCTCAGGATTTTTTCAAGTTCTTTCACGTTGTGTCTGGAAACGGTGGTGTTGATCTGGAATTCCAAATCGTTCCGGTTCAGCAGCCCGATCCCTTCCATCGCCCTTTCATAGGCGCCGGGCACCTGCCTGAAGGCGTCGTGTTGTTCCGGCGTTGCACCATCGATGGAAATGCTGACCCGTTTGATGCCGGATGTTTTCATCCGGGCGATGATTTCAGGTGTCAGAAGGGTTCCGTTGGTGGCCATGACCATACGAAGACCCATGCGGGTGCCTTCCCGGGCCAGATCAAATATGTCTTCCCTCAAAAGGGGTTCTCCGCCTGTGAGAATTACGATGGGATTACCCACCTTTTGGATCTGCGCCAGTATTTCAAAGCATTTTTCCGTACTCAGTTCTCCGAGGTATGGCCCCCGATCTGCGCCGGCGCGGCAGTGGACGCAGTTGAGATTGCATTTTCGTGTTAATTCCCAGGCTACTAACCGGAGGTCGGAGGTCGGAGGTCGGATGACGGATGACGGTAGGGGCTGGCCTCCGTGCCTGCCCATCTGAGGATTGGCTTCAGTTTTCATTTCTCAATTTCCGGGCGGCTTCTTTTGCAAAATAGGTGAGAATCAGGTCAGCTCCCGCCCGCTTGATGGCGATGAGCATTTCCATCATGGTTCGTTCTCCGTCCAGCCAGCCTTTTGAGGCTGCGGCTTTTACCATGGCATATTCGCCGCTCACATTATAGGCTGCCAGGGGCAGCAAACTGATTTCCCTAACCCGTGTAATGATATCCAGGTAGGGCAGGGCGGGCTTGACCATGATCATGTCCGCCCCTTCTTCAATGTCCAATTCCGCCTCTTTAAGGGCTTCCAAGGCGTTGGCCGGGTCCATCTGGTATCCGGTGCGATCACCGAACTGAGGCGTTGAATCCGCTGCATCCCGAAAGGGGCCGTAAAATGCGGACGCGTATTTGACGGCATAGGAAAGGATGCCCCGGTCTTTGTAACCGGCATCATCCAGAGCGTGTCGAATATGGCCGACGCGACCGTCCATCATGTCCGAAGGGGCAACAAAATCCGCTCCCGCTTCGCAATGGCTGACCGCCTGCCGGGCCAGAAACGCCAGGGTGGCGTCGTTATCCACAACACCGTCTGAAATGACACCGCAGTGCCCGTGATCCGTATATTCGCAAAGGCACACATCCGTCATGACCACCATGTCCGGCAAATGCTCTTTGACGGCCTTCACAGCAATTTGTACAATACCGTCTTCGGCCCAGGACCTGCTCCCAGTGGGGTCTTTCCCATCGGGGAGGCCAAAAAGGATCAGAGCGGGAACGCCTGAGGCCCAGAGTTGTTGAGCTTCTCCCACAAGCATATCCGGTGAAAATTGAAATTGACCGGGCATGGACGGGATGGGATCCTGGAGGTTCTTTCCATGCTTCACAAACAGGGGTGCGATGAAATCTCGGGTGGAAAGGTGGGTTTCTCGAACCATTTCACGAATGGCGTTGGTTCTTCTGAGTCGTCGCGGTCGTACGATCATGGGCTGTTTTCTCCCCATTGAGTCTTCATGATATTTCTTCATCGGTCAGATAGCAGGCCGGTTCGGCGGCCCAGATATCACCGGTCACCGCTTCAGCCCTGACCCTGAAATTTCCGGCGCACACATCCAGCCACCGGCATGTGGCGCAACGGCCCTTGACGTATTTCTTTTTCTCTTTCAATTTCGCCATCAGGGGATTGGAGAGATCGGACCAGATTTCACTAAAAGGACGATCCAGAATATTGCCGAAACTGTAGTGCCGCCAGAACTGGTCTGCATGAACCTCTCCGTCCCAACTGACGCACCCGATGCCNAGACCCGAGCTGTTCCCTTCGTTCATCTTGAGTAATTTCAGCACATCTTCCGCCCTGGGGTCCTTTTCTTTCAGCATGCGAAGGTATACAAAAGGTCCGTCCGCGTGATTGTCTACGGTGAGCACCTCTTTGGGCTTTCCCCGTTCATGAAGGTCCCGGGTCCGGTCCATGATCAGGTCCACCACAGCTCGGGTTTGATTATGTTCCAGGTCTTCTTCCACCATGTTTGACCCGCGTCCCGCATACACCAGGTGGTAAAAACAGATCCGTGGAATCTCCATCTCTTCCACCAGATCAAAGATGCGGGGGATTTCCATGGCATTTATTCGGTTGATGGTAAACCGCAGGCCCACCTTGAGACCCACCGCCTGGCAGTTCCGGATCCCTTCCATGGCGCCCTTAAAGGCGCCCTTTTTTCCGCGAAANCGGTCGTTTATTTCNTCCATTCCATCAAGGCTGACCCCCACATAGGAAAGGCCCACTTTTTTTAATTCTTCGGCCTTTTGGGGTGTGATGAGGGTACCGTTGGTGGAAATCACCGCGCGCATCCCTTTGGATATCGCATAGTTGGCCAGATCCACCAGGTCGGGTCGCATGAGCGGTTCGCCCCCTGAAAACAGGATCACCGGGGAGCCGGAGTCCGCTAAATTATCGATCAGACGCAGCCCCTGTTCATGGGTAAGTTCCCCTTTGGATTTTTGTTCAACCGCCCTGGCGTAGCAATGAACGCATTTGAGGTTGCAGGCCTGGGTGATATTCCATACCACCACGGGGCGCTTATCTTCGGAAAACTGAAGGAGATGAGAGGGGAGATCCTTGGATTGCCTTCCGTATCGAAGCGCATCGGAGGGTTCCACTGTACCACAATAGAGTTTGGATATACCGATCATTTTATAAGTTCCACTGGGTTTTATTGTCGCGCCGTAGGGGCAACCCCCTGTGGTTGCCCTGTTTTGGGTGTTCGCGTATCATCAGGGCAGGCACAGGGGCCTGCCCCTACAATTAGGAATGCCTGTGCATGTCCGAACATATCAGACAATCCTTCGAAAACGCAAGTACTCATTGATTTTTGATTCTTTCTCATTCCGCAAGCCGACTCCGCAAAAGCAGCGAATGCTACGACGGCCGAGTTCGCAATCGTCAGTCCTCTCCGACCACATGCAGTNTCATCATGTTGGTTTTCCCCTGTTTTTTGAGTGGGAATCCGGCAACGATGATGATGCGATCATTTTTTCGAACCAGCCTTTTATTTCGAAGCTGTTTTTCCATGGCCTTGATCATGATGTCCGAATTGTCCATGAGGGGTAGCAGGATGGCTTTTACGCCCCAACTGAGGGCAAGGGAGCGTTGAACGGCTTCGGTGGGCGTAAGGGCGATAATGGGAACCGACGGCCTGTATTTTGAAATGAGCCGGGCCGTGAAACCGGATTGGGAAAAGGGCGTAATGGCGTTAAGCCCCAGGTTTCCAGCTGCCAGGCAGGCGGCCTCTGAAATGGTGTCGGAAAAACTGGACGTCTTACGTGAAAAAGGAGCGGTTGCGGGAAAATTCTTTTCCGTTACCCTAGCGATTCGCGCCATCATTTTTACGGCCTTTACCGGGTATTTCCCCACGGATGTCTCCCCACTCAGCATGATGGCATCGGTGCCATCCACGATGGCATTGGCAACGTCGGATGCCTCAGCGCGGGTGGGCAGGGGGTGCTCCGTCATGGATTCCAGCATTTGTGTCGCGGTGATGACCAGTTTTCGCTTCCGGTTCGCCAGTGCGATCATTTTTTTCTGTGCCACCGGCACTTGCTCAGGTGAAAGCTCAACGCCCAGATCTCCCCGTGCCACCATGATGCCCTCACTTGCATCAAGGATTTCCTCCAGCTTATCGAGGGCCTGTGGCTTTTCAATTTTAGCGATCACGGGGATATTCACGCCTTTCTTTTTAAGAATGCGTTTCAGGATCTGAATATCCCCGGCGCTGCGAACAAACGAGGCAGCCACAAAATCGATCCCCATATCCAGTCCGAAATCAAGATCTTTTTTATCTTTTTCCGTGACTGCGTCAATGCCGGTGGTGATGCCGGGCAGATTGATCCCCTTATGTTC
>JGI24023J19991_10003844_pt1 | contig 10422 bp, 8 predicted proteins | sample Cruoilmetagenom1_FD_19991 | JGI IMG/M metagenome (IMG submission 19991)
CGGCACCACAGACTCATTAGATAAAACAGCAAGGTCATCGAACAGTTTTGTTCCATCACTCATAGTCCAGACGCCTACCGTACCGGAACTAATCCTTGAGCTGCTTTCATCATAAGCGTCTATCTGATACCCTTCAGGCTCCGCCTCTCCATCCTTCCATATCTTTGCCCGTATATTGGTCCGAGTTCCGCTATCCTCCACTTCTACCCGAAATCGATACCAAGTTTTTACATCGGGTGTAACCCCGGAATCCTTGTCCCCTTTTACAGAAGTTCCATGCGCAGAGATATGAAACTTGGGCTTACTGCCGTATCTCCTCAGCCGGTAGTAAACATCCAGACCCTCAGGGAACCTGCTAAAGAATGTAGCCCCGATCCCTCCCCCGCTGTCTGTGATATACATTTTCCCAGTATATGTGTAGTTCGACAAGTCAAGGGCATTTTCGCCGACGTAATGGGAATGAATATTAGTGTTCTCGGAGTCGGTTCCGAAAACGATCGTGTTTTGCACCGCTCTCGTTGTAAAAAGCGTCGGATCTTCATTAAAACTATTATTCTTCTCTGTATCCTTCCACAAATCGGGGTCTTCCCCCGCCCCGTATCCCTCAAAATCAAAGGAGAGAAGAGAATTGCCCCCCTCAGAGGGTTGGCCTCCCGTCGTGCAGTTTAAAGAATTCGGACACGGCACTAAATTACAACCAACTTCACTTTGTGAGCTGCCGCTCGAATTAAAAGCAACTACCGTATAGCAATATATGAATTCATATGAGATGGATGAATCAACATAGGAAGTTGAATTGGGTTCTAATGTTGCAATTCTCTCGAACGGGCCGCCCTGACCCAGACTTCGTTCAATGTAGAAACCTTCTTCAACGCTTGAGTTGTCCTGCCACGAAAGGTTAAGTTCTGCGGCATGGGTATTAGTAAATCCGATCAAGAATAAAAATGCTGGCACTAACAGTATTAATAAAAATTGATTAAAGCTTGATGGCCGAATCATTACTCACCTCTCCAAGTCCGTTAATAATTGCAGACCAGAAGGGTTTTTGTCCAGCCGGCAGCCCTGCCGCCATATCCCGTCATAACCCCCAATCGCATATTACCAAGACTAAGAAAGAAGATCCGGGACTTAGGCTAGTAGCTTTGCGCCCCGCTATTTCTAGCAGTTTGCCCTTTTTCGCCTGCAATAATCTTCCTGCTACTCTAATAATAACCCATACTAATTATAGTCCTAGTTCTTTTTCATATACACAAAAATATTTTGAGTATTGCGTATTCTTGGGAAACTACTATGAAATTTGATTACAATTGGGAGTAGAAACAACCAATGCCAACTAGCACATTGTTACATTAAACAATTATCAGCCCATATTTTCTTTATACCACTCAATTGTCTTGGTTAGTCCGTCTTTAAAGGATGTCTCGGACTCAAAACCGAATTCCTCTCTTGCTTTTGATACATCCAGTTTTCTCTTCGGCTGTCCGTCAGGACGGGTGATATCCCACTCAAGCTCCCCCTCATAGCCCACCATCTCTTTTATCATATAGACAAGATCCTTAATCCTGATTTCTTCCCCAGAACCCAGATTCACAGGGTCACCTTTGTCATACCCTTCGGCGGCCATAACAATTCCGCGCGCAGCGTCTTTTACGTAGAGAAATTCTCTTGACGGGCTGCCCGTCCCCCAGGCAACAACCTTTTCCAGACCCCTTAGCTTTGCATCGAAGAACTTCAAAATAAGCGCCGGTATCACATGAGCATCCTCCGGATCAAAATGATCACCCGGACCGTACAGGTTCACAGGCACCAAATATATTGCGTTAAAACCATATTGCTTCCTGTAAGACTGAGCCTGAACCAGGAGGGCTTTTTTAGCCACCCCGTAAGGCGCGTTTGTCTCCTCTGGGTATCCATCCCATAAATTCTCCTCTTTAAAAGGAACAGGCGTGAATTTCGGATAGGCGCAGACGGTCCCGACAGCCACAAACTTGTCCACTCCAGATTGTCTGGCAGCTTCCATAAGCTGTATCCCCATAATAGCGTTATCATAAAAAAGCTCAGCCGGGAACTTTAAGTTAAAGCCTATACCCCCTACCCTTGCGGCAAGATGTATGACCACGTCTGTATCTTTCACCGCGCTCAGGCAGTTCTCCCACTTTCTCAAATCAAGGTCTTTGCTTCGGGGTATTACTATATTCTCCCTCTTAACCCCTCTGGAAATAAGTTCATCCACGACGTTGGAGCCTAGAAACCCGCTGCCCCCAGTTAAAAGTATGCGCTTTGAGCTTATTTTGTTAGTCATAATTGCCTGTTGTCGCCTCAATAAGTATATGAAGCTGAATTTTTGCTGTTATATAAGAGTTTTCAATCTCTTTTCCACCATCTATTCGGGAATTTCTCTTCTAGTATTCTGTCACCCTTACCCGGAGCTTTGAGTCCCATATCCCTCATATCAGCGTCAACCATTATTTTTACTAGGTCACTGAACCCGACTCTAGCTTCCCATCCGAGAATATCCTTTGCCTTGCTGGGATCTGATTTCAGGCTTTCTACCTCGGTAGGTCTAAAGTAGTTTGGATCGGTTTTAACATATTCATTCCAATCAAGCCCCGCATAAGAGAAAGACTCCTCTACGAAGTCTTTTACTGAATGAGTCTCGCCGGTGCCGATTACAAAGTCCTCGGGATTATCCTGCTGAAGCATGGTCCACATCATCTCTACATACTCGGGTGCATAGCCCCAGTCACGTGTCGGTTCTAAATTTCCCAAGAATAGGTACTCCTGTTTACCAAGAAGTATATTTGATATTGCCTTAGTTATTTTTCTCGTTACAAACGTCTCTCCTCTTCGAGGAGACTCGTGATTAAACAGTATTCCTGTTACGGCGAACAGATCATACCCGTCCCTGTAGTTCACGGCAGTCCAGTGAGCCATGAGTTTAGCGCACGCATAAGGACTTCTGGGCTGAAATACGGTTAATTCATTCTGCGGGGGAGGCGTAGCCCCGAACATCTCACTGCTTGATGCCTGATAAAAACGACACTTAATACCGCTTCTTCTTATGGACTCAAGTATTCTTACCGTACCGAGCCCGGTAACGTCACTACTGTTCTCGGGCATTTCAAAACTCACCCTTACGTGGCTTTGGGCACCCAGGTGGTATATCTCATCCGGTTCGATGTTATATATTAAATTTGTCAGTTGGCTGGAATCACTTAGATCTCCATAGTGAAGATGCAGCCTGGCGCCGGGTTCGTGCGGGTCAACATATATGTGATCAATCCTATCGGTATTAAAGCTGCTTGACCTTCTTATTAAACCATGGGTTTCATAATCTTTAGACAGCAACAGCTCTGCAAGGTACGATCCATCTTGTCCTGTTATCCCGGTTATAAGAGCCTTTTTCATAAGCACCTCTGTAGGTCCTGGAATTCAGCATAGATTATTTAACGACTTGATCTACTATATATATACCTTTTTTAGAGAGCTGCAATATTCTATACAGTTAAAAGGTTAACAGATAGTCCAAGTTCTTTATTGGCATATTGTCGAACCTCATCTAAGTACATAGGGTTCATAACAACTATATAATCAGGTCTATAAGATTTTAAGAACTCGGGACGTACTATTTCTTGTCCCGTACCGGCAATATACTTCCCATGCTTACGAGGATTGATGTCCACAACATACCGAACTTGATCTGCAATATTAAGAATGTTCAAAAAAGTGACTCCCTTTGAGCCCGCTCCCCACAACACAATTTTCTTTTTAGCCTGATTTATATCCGCTAACATTTTATTAGCGTTATCTACTTTACTTTGAAACTTTTCCTTAAAATCCTGCACATAGTTTTCTAACCCATTGACACCATTACGGTCAAGGTCTAAAGCACTTGGTTGATATTTCGATTTGGAAGCTTCGATACAAAGAAACTGTTTCCCGTAAGTTTCATAAATCGCATGAACAGTGAGGCCGCACCTAATAAAAAGCTGGCTGAGTGAATGGTAGCTAAAATATGAATAATGCTCATATATAATATCCCATATTGAAAGATCACGGAGAGTCCATAGCAAACTCGGGACCTCAAAGAATATATTGGCATTTGTCTGCTTATCAAGGGTCCGGTTAACCATGCTCAAGAAACTCTGTGGATTATATATATGTTCGAGTACATGCCTGCAAATAAGAAAGTCNGCCTGNCATCCAGATAATTGACCGGAATAAAATTCATTAAGAATCCTGACCGCTTCGTGTCTACCGTTTGAATTCTGATCCGGTCTGTATCCCGGATCAAAACCAATCCCCGTATTGCCGCCTTTCTCACATACTAATCTCAAAAAATCCCCTTGCCCACATCCTATTTCAGCAATCTTTTTTTCATAAAGGGCATAGCGCACAATTAACTGGTCTGCCAGCCAGTTTATATATTCCTGGAACCTTTCGGAAAAATGTAAAGAGTTTTCATAACTCCCGGAATATTCCATAAGATCCGTATTAAAAGCGGAGTTGAATACATGGCCACAATCTTTACACAACGCAAGCTCAATATCACCTTTGGGAGTATTTAATGCATCAACATGTTCCTCGCAAATCAAATTGCAATGAACGGGCACCTGACTAAGCGAAAGGAATATAGAATGATTCTTTGATTCACATATGGGGCAAGTATTTATCATGATTTTTCCTTTATATACTCTTGAGATGTAATCTAATAAATTCTCCAGCCATCTAATACATTTTAGTGCCGGTTATTTGGCGTTCATGCATCATTAACAGTAATGATTTCGGGCTCTAATCCCATGCTTTCGAGTTGCTTTCTTATTTCCTCAGAATAAATCGGATTCATCACTATAACAATTTCCGGATTGTAATCTAACAAAAACTCTGGAGAAACAATTTTTTGCCCGGTCCCCGCCATATAGCTTCCCTGTCTGTGTGGATTGATATCTACTACGTATTCAATATCATTATATGAAATCTTTAAGGTTGTCAGAAATGCAACGCTTTTTGAGCTCGACCCCCAGAGGACCGCTTTAAGGCCCTTCTCCCTGATCTCATTTAAACGGTCCTGCCATGCATCTATCTTTTGCCTGCAATTTTTTGAGAAGTAGTCTATTTTATTCCCGAGATCTTCAATATCATTTTCAAGTGCAGGATAATCGGCGTTTCCGTTCCCATTAGGTCCGGCTTCAATCATCAGGTACTGATCGTCATAATCAGTCCATATGTCCCTTACTTCAAAACCGCTGCTATGGAACAGACGAGCGAGGGAGCCTGGGGAAAAATAAGAGCAGTGCTCATAATAAATATCCCAAAAGGCAAGCTCATCGAGAACGCGCGTAAATTCGGGTATTTGAAAAAATACTACAGCCTCACTTCCTATCTGCAGGGAATTCCTGACAGTTCTTATAAAATTTGAAGCGTCATGAATATGCTCAAGGGTCATCTTGCAGCATATAAAGTCAGTATTCAGAGTTCGATATTTTTCTCCATAAAAGTCGCTCACAAACGTTACGCACCCATCGCACGAATCGGAATGAGCCCTATTTAAAAGTCCTTCGCCACCATTGGAAATAGCAACTACGCTTGAGGGAATTTCCGGAATGTTGTAGCTTCTAGAGCCCTCATAAGCCGGGTCAAAACCAATGCCGTGGTTAGCCCCGAGCTGTACCAGAAGACTTATAAACTCGCCCTGTCCGCAGCCTATTTCTATAATATTTTTATTATGAAGACTGTACTGATCTATCAGAAACTCAGCCAGTCGATTAGAAAAACTATTAAATGTAGGGGAAAAGGACTGAGAGGACTCGTATTTCTCCGAATACTCATGCATGCTAGCGTTAAATGCATAGTTAGAGACAAACCCGCAAGACCAGCAGAACCCGAGTGCAATATTTCCCTTTGGATAATTTAAAGCCTGTTCCCTTGTGTTCAACAAAAGAACGCTATGGACAGGTATGTCCCGTACGTCATAAAATATTGCTACTTTTTTTGCGTAACAACCGGGACAACTAAGTTCTATGAAAGAATTTGGTGCTAGTAACTCGGCCGCCTTTGATTTCATCTGGATTTACCTCCTCTAAATTAAATATCGAATGATTAAAAACATCTAAATATCGAGCAAGTACTACTTAAATCAAGCTCAAATAAGGGACCTCTCTTGCATAATATCGGTCAGAAACTTTCTTTCTCCTAACGAATATCTATTGCAAAACCTGTTCTTTAAAACAGAGTATAGATAAAAGGAGCTACTGCAGAGCTCTGAGCAAATACGATTAGAAATCCGAATAGCAGTAAAATGAGAAGCATAGGAGTAATCCACCACCACTTGTTCTGAATAAAAAACTGAAGAAGCTCCCCGGCTATTCCCATTCTGTTGGTAATTCCCTTTAGAAACGACATAATTTATAGTTCCTCCCAAGTTTACAATTGATACAACAAATCAATTTATAAGTTTACTTTTATCGACTATATAATTGCCTATTACGAGTAAATCCATACCGCTTGCGTTAAAGGAATTGAAAGCCTCGGCAGGCGTGTTCACTATGGGCTCGCCCTTTAAGTTAAATGAAGTGTTTAATACGACAGGAACTCCCGTAGCGTCCCCTACGGATTCTATAAGCTTGTAGTACTTGGGGTTTAAATCTTTTATTACGGTCTGGAGCCTTCCGGTTCCGTCTACGTGTGTAATTGCCGGAAGTTTCGCTCGCTTATCTTCTTTAACATCTGTGACGTATAGCATAAAGCGTGCCGGATAGTGTTTTTCCGCATCCTCAAGGTCAAAATACTCACCAGCCTTCTCAACCAGAATCGAGGGTGCAAAGGGACGGAAAGGCTCTCTGAATTTGATCTTGACGTTGACTATATCTTTCATATCGGCACGGCTGGGGTCTGCAATGATGCTCCTGTTGCCAAGCGCCCGCGGGCCCCATTCAAAACGTCCCTGGTGCCAGCCAACTACTTTGCCGTCCAAGAGTCCCTGTGTAACCTGTTCTATAAGCTTGTCATCGTCCTCTATAAAATTGTAAGGTATGTCGTTTTCCTTTAGGAATTGCTCCGCGTCTTCAGGCGAATGCTCCTGACCCCAGTATGCGTGCTCCATGATAAAGTGCCGGGGTTTTCCAAGCAGTGCGTGATAGCCGTAGAGAGCAGCGCCCACGGCGGCCCCTCCGTCTCCTGCCGCGGGGTGAATGTATATCTCTTCAAAAGGTGTTTCTTTAAGTATGCGTCTGTTGGCGACGCTGTTTAACGCGCATCCGCCAGCCATACAGAGTTTGCTCATCCCAGTCTCTCTGTACGCGTAATTGGCCATCTTGACCATTATTTCCTCTGTAACTACCTGGATGCTGGCGGCTATATCGGCGTAGTACTGGTTCTGACGCCCGATCTCCTCGAAGTTAGGCGGTTTCTCCCCAAAATACGAAGGATAACCGCTAGTGGGTGTGAAAAAATTCAACCCTGAGTCTCTTGGTGAGCCGAATATCTTTTCGAAATTTTTATTAAACGTCTTCTCTGAAGAGTAGTGAAACGAGAAAAGATCCATATCGAGCTCAAACCCTCCGTCATCGTCCACTTTCACGGTCTCGTATACCCTGTCTACGTACTTAGCTTCTCCAAAAGGCGCCATGCCCATAACTTTGTATTCCCCTTCATTTACCTCAAAACCCAAAAAAGCGGTAAAAGCACTGTAGAGAAGCCCCAGGGAATGAGGAAAGTTAATTTCTTTAATGAGCTTGATATCCGTCCCCTTTCCTACTCCGAGCGCAGCCGTTGTCCATTCACCCACTCCGTCTACGGTGAGTATTGCCGATTCATCGTACGGGGAGCAGTAAAAGCTGCTCGCCGCGTGAGAGAGATGGTGCTCGCTGAAGAGAATCTTTTCAGGAGAGATGCCGAGCTTATTCTGGAGAAGGTGCTTTACCCAGAGCTTGTCTCCGAGCCACGTAACCATCGCCTCCCGGAAGAGCTTCATTGATCTCGGGAACGTCTGCATGGTGCAGAGCAGGAGCCTCTCGAACTTAACGAAAGGTTTTTCAAAAAACATTACATAGTCCACATCCTGAGCTTCTATACCCTCAGTCGCAAGACAAAAATCTATAGCCTTCTCCGGGAACTCAAAGTCGTGCTTGATGCGCGAGAAGCGCTCTTCTTCGGCTGCTGCGAGGAGAACACCATCCTTAAGCAACGCTGCCGAGGCGTCATGGAAATAGCAGGATATACCCAGTATGTACATATTATAAAACTCCTGATTGAATCTTAGTGTAATTGTCTATCGTGTGCATGAGAGATAAAGATGTTGCCCTGTGAATGCTCCCCCTAACATTCAGGACTGCCTTGCAGCCCTTTCCATCGGGGTCGTCTTTTCATCCTCTTTTTTCGTAAGCCATCCTTTATCAGTCTTCTTTTTAATATTTAACGGGTCGGTTAAAAACCTCACCGCAAGAGCAAAAGGACTTAAGAGTAGGAGGTAAAATATAGTGAGTATAACTCTGGCATTGAAGTCGCCAATTTTTCTCGCAACCCTTTTCCACCATTCCCAGAGTCTGCGAGGACTGCTCAGTTTTTCTATGTCTTTTCCCTGATTTTTTAATGTTAATAACTTTTGCATACTATTTGACTCCTGACTCGTATAGATAGCTATTTGGGAAACAATAAATTAAGTCATAGCTTTGTCTTATGCCGCACATGAACCCACTATTAAGCCAAACTGACAGCCTAATTATCGCATAAACGGGGACTGAGAAGCTCATATAATCCTGTTGCCGCTTGGAGATGACCTTTTTCATTCCAGTGCCTATCTTTTATCCAATGATAATTTCCCCATTGCTCAGTAAAATAAGGGTAAATATTTAGGTATGTAATACCTAGATTGTCCGACATTCTTATAAAATCATCGATGTATACCTCTTCACCTTCATATAGATAGGAGGTAAAAAACAATTCTATGTCATCTTTCTTCATTGTTTTTAAAATAAGCTCTAAAATCTCCATGTCCGGGTATGCGGCTTTTGTCTCAAGAACAGCCATCGGAGATATTTGCAATTGTTGATATAAAACGTTCAATGGATAATATAGGGCAAAATTGTTTTTGATAAATTCCATTATCGATCGCAGATTTTCGTTTATATCTCCCTCGTTGATCTCATAACCACCGCTATCATAAGTAACAAATGTGTAGCGGTTTGTTTCAAGTTTTTTCGTAGGTCTGTTTGCAATAGTGAGTTTGTTATCATCAAAAATAAACACAGGTTTCCCATCTTTCCTATTAGATTGCTTTATTGTTTTATTATCTTGAAAATCGTTACTGGTAAACATATAAATAACGTACTTTGGGTTAATATCGTCTAATAATCTTTCCATATTCCAAAATGATTGATCCGTTCCATAGCCGCGCACTCCTGCGTTATAAACTGTGTACTGACAGCCATTTTCGAAGAACAGTCTCTCTAGAATAGCGGCATATGTCTCGTTGTTATCAACTTCCAAACCCGCCGTTACAGAGTCGCCGACTATCAATATCGCTTCACCCTCATTATCTAAATTATTATCGTTTACTCTAACTCCATTCTCATCAAAAATTACATAGCCGTTAAATCCCTCTTTTGGATTCGCGAAATATCCTTCTGAATTGGGAATATTAGACCACCCCAGTTGTTCGTCATAACCAATAAACTTACTGTCAGGAGTTTTGGTCGCGATCGAAAAACTTCCAAAATAATAATATCTCAAGGCAATTTCAGCTAAAAACAATGTAAATATTAGCGAAACTATAACCAGGATAATTTTGGGAAAGATCTTTTTCGATTGTGGTTTAGTATTTGATCTCATGGGACACCATCAGATTAGCTTAATGTATTTTTTTAATTGCCCTGCAATATTCGTATAAGCAAAATCAGGAACTTCCCGAAACTAGTTTATTTTCATAAATTATTACTCTTGGATGCGTCCAGCCGATTGAAATGATATCGAGGTCTCCGTCATCATCAATATCTACCAGTTGAGTACCATCATGATGCTCGTTCCCTATATGTATTATATGAGCTATCTAATGCGTTCCAATACAGTCTGTATACTCAAAAAAGTAGGTTTTAGCTCTCGAAAGTTGCTCAGTAATGAACATCAGTTTTCTATTTTAAGGATTACTTCCCTCGTTATATATGCGCTTATATAATCTATCAGCGCATAGATGAAGATTACGATGCCTATCATTTCTAGAAACTCTTCAAAGGTTGATATGACGGCATAAGTTATACCATGTGGATCATACGAATTCTTTAAATATGCATCCTTACCTAAACCAACGTACTCATTAGCAATCGTTTCAAGGCCAATGCTGCCTGATACAAATATAAGCCCGGCAAATAGAAACAGATTACGGGTTTTTGGTGGAAGATTGAAAAGGAATTTAAGATACGATAATGC
>JGI24023J19991_10003845_pt1 | contig 10421 bp, 9 predicted proteins | sample Cruoilmetagenom1_FD_19991 | JGI IMG/M metagenome (IMG submission 19991)
TGATCTGGGTGGATTTTTTTTAAACTCCCTTCTTTGTTTGCTGCCCTAAAATAGCGGTTGACAACTCGGGATTAAATTTAGTAGAAGATCGGATCATTACAGGGAGGAATCGAATGAGTAGCGTTGTTAAAAAGCGAAGAAAAAAAATCACCAAACACAAATACAGAAAACTTCGAAAAAAGATGCGGCACAAAAACAAGTAGCTGTTCCCTTACCCCACCCCAAAAAAAAGGCAGTTCCAAAAAAGAACTGCCTTTTTTTTATTTGCGGTTATTTTCCCTGGTCATACCAGCCGCCACCTGTTTTCCGGCCCAGCTTATTGGCGCGAATCATGGTCTTGAGAAGGTTCGGCGAGACCCATTTGGATTCCTTGTTGAGTTCCTTATAGAAATATTCGCTGACAAAATAACAGATATCAATCCCTGTCATATCCATCAGTTCAAAAGGACCCATGGGATAATTGAGCCCGGCCTTCACAGCGATATCCACATCCTCTATGCTGGCGATGCCTTCTTCCACGATCTTGATGGCTTCCAGCATATGGGGAAGCATAATCCGGTTCACAATAAAACCCGGGGAATCCTTTTTTATTTCCACCGTAATTTTGCCCATTTTCTTGGACAGTTCGGCGGTAATGGCAACGGTTTCATCGCTGGTTGAATAGCCTCGGATAATTTCCACCAGCTTCATAATGGGAACAGGGTTAAAAAAATGCATACCGCAGACTTTCTCAGGTCTTTTAGTCGCCGCTGCGATTTCAGTCAGTGACATGGATGATGTATTGGAAGCCAAAATAACATGGGGGGCACAGAGTTCATCCAGTTCCTTGAACACGCTCTTTTTCAGATCCAGGTCCTCAATGACGGCCTCAATGACAAAATCGACATCTTTCAGATCAGACATCTCCGTAGTGCCCTTGATTCTGCCCAGAATAGCATCTTTTTCTGCAGCTTCGAGTTTCCCTTTCTCAACACTTCTGGAAAGAAAGCGGTCAATGTTTTTGATCCCCCGATCCACAAACTCCTCTTTGATATCTCTTAAAATAACTTCATAACCGACCTGAGCTGCCATCTGAGCAATGCCATTTCCCATGGCACCGGCTCCGATCACACCAATTTTCTTAATCTCCATGGTACCTCCTCGTTAAAATGGGAAATTAAACCTCGATATTCAATTACGCGGACTCAACAGAAGTTACTTCCGGGATGTTTTGCTTCAGGACTTTTTCAATGCCCATCTTGAGGGTCATTTGACTCATGGGACAACCCGCGCAGGCACCCGTCAATTTAACCTTTACCAATCCATCCTCATCCACATCCACCAGTTGCACATCCCCTCCATCCGCTTGAAGGGAAGGCCTGACTTTTTTAAGTGCATCCTCCACTTTTTCCCTTAATGTCATACTTTTTACCTCCAGTTTTATTTTTAACCGCTGTTTTTTACCATATATTCCGGTAGATTGCTACTAAAAATCCGGACGACCCGATCATCGAGAAAACCCTTGAGACCCTTTGAGTCTTGAGGAGACCAACCCATGCTTTTCCCCCAGATTTCATCTGATTCCATGCAAAGGTAGAGTCCTAAATCGGAATGCCACTTCTCCAGATTCCGCCGCATGAACTGATAGAGTTCAATCCGGATGGGCTTAAAATAACGGGCCTTGCCGTCGAGACCCGTGATAAATTCTCCATCCAGAATTGAAGTTCCGGGATGTCGTTTTCTGATGATGGACTTCAGATCGGGCATGAACCTGAGAGATCCCATGCTGATCCAGATAATTCCTTTGGGGTTCAGATACCGGTCCATGAGGTCGATGGTTTTCAGATATCCCTCCCGCCATCCCTTATGAGGGATCAGCGGGTCAAAGTGAAAACTCACCACAAATCCTTCTTCCTGACATCGCCTGGCCGCTTCAAGTCTTTGCTTGAGCGTTGCGGCCCCCTTTTCTTCCGTTGCAGAAATGAGCGGGCTGTTGAGGGACCAGGATACAATAATGCGGTCTCTGTATGGGGAGGAAANCAANCCGTCTATCTGGTTGGTTTTGGTTTTGAATTCCAAAACAGNATTTTTTCTCTTTGAGAAAGGCCGCATTAGAATATCGGTCCAGTGAGTGAGTGGATCCAGAGCAAGACTGTCTGCGAATTCCCCGGTTCCAACGCGGACAATCTGCTCCGGGTCCCGGTCGATGAACGTCAGAATTGCGCCCAGGTTTTCTTCCAGGTTAACGTGAATTCTCAAATAGGGCTGGTGCAGGAAATAGGATTGAAGAATACAGTAGCTGCAGTCAAGGGGGCAATTGGTGGCCACATTGAGGATTTGATATCCGCAGCAGATATATTCCTTGGTCCCCGGGCAGGGTTTGAGAAATTCTCCTTTATAGGAAAGCAGGTGCAGCGTATCTTTTCCCATGCTGTCCGGTGNGNTTGNGCTCGAAGGTTTTGCGAGGGNCGNATGGGGGATACGTCCCATTATTTTCCTGCTCATGGGGCTTTTTTTTGAGCCCTCTTCCACAATGGTGTTCTTGATATGATAATAGGCCATTAAACGCCTTTGTTCCAAGGATCTTCAAGTGTTGCGAGCCCTTCTTTTTTTACCAGGATCAGGAGTTTCTCCATCAGGTCTTTTCCATTTTCAAAAGAAATCTCGAGCCGATAATGGGGGGCTTCAAAAAAGGGGGGGGGTGTTATCTGGTAACCTGCGGGAAGCGCCAGCTTTTCCACCATGCGTCTAAAGCCTTTTTCAGCCTTCACCAGACGGGGCAGCCGCCTGGACCGCAGAAGCGTGATGAGCGCTCTGGCTTTCTGCGGATTGTTCATTTGCTTGTTATCGCAAATATCCGTCAATTCAGAGCCATCCAGCAATCGCACAACGGCATCGTCTTCAATATGCGACAAATCATGGATGAAATCAATAAATTGAGTCTGCTGGTTCTTGCTGAATTTGATGATGGAAAAATAACGGCAGAATTTTTCTCGTGCCGCTGAATTCATTTCCAGCAACAGCTTGGCCGCCTTTGTTGACAGGTCCCCACCGGCAAGCAGGTCTTTGGCCTGGCGCTCAAACGCGGTTTCAATTTGCACAAAAAAATGAAGGGTTTCTTCATGTGATGGCAGATCAAAGAGCGGCATGAAGGTTTCAACCACTTCTTTTGCTGGAACCCATTCCAACAGACGTGCCAGGGCCATGCCCTTTTCCACAGGGTTGAAATCCCTGTGGGTCAGGTTTTCATAAAGGTTGATCAGCAGGCATTTGCGAGGCGGCGTTTCAGGTGGCAGAATCCGACATGGGATATGCGTCTCTCCCAGTGCCTTCAAGGCCTTTATCCTTCGAAAGCCTGCAACCACCACAAATTCGATTTCGCCACCCCCCTCCCCTTTTCTGANCAGAATCGGCGAATTGATCAAACCGATTCTGCGGATGGAATCCGCCAGGGGGGTCGTATCAAACCCATAGCTCATGCAGTAGGGGTCCGGTAACTCATCGATTTGATTCAGATTGACCGGTTGGGGAAAAATCTCGACTATTTTGAGTCTGTCCATGTGAAATACCTGGTAAATATTTGGCCAGCACCCCATCTTCGCCTATTTTGGCCTGCTCACATAGCATTAGTATGCTACGCAGTCCCAAATAGACGAATATGAAGCACTGTCCAAACATTTACATTGTAAGCCGAATATTTACAATACCTGTATCATTTGGTGCGTTTGAGACCGACCATGGCCCAAACCGCGCTAATCTCTCGGCACCCCATCAAACGGGCTATGACAAAATACACAACAACGCCGATTAAAACAAGGGCTGAAAGGGACAGTATTTTTTCTGAAAGCGCATTCGTAGCGGTTGTGTAAAACCATTTTCCGTGGCAGATGAAAACAATTGNCCCCATCACCAGGGTGGCGACAACGGATNTAGAAACGGATTTTAGAATCGNTCCGGCATGGATGAATAATCCTTTTTTCCAAAGAAAAAGGGCCAGCAACCCGAATTGAACAGCCGAAGCAACAGACAATGCCAGGGCAAGCCCTGCGTGTTTCATGGGACCCATCAGCATAAGGCTCGAAATAATATTGACACCCAACGAAATAATGGCAACCTTCACCGGTGTTTTTGTGTCCTGAAGGGCATAAAATGCGGCAATCAGTACCCGCATGCCGGAAAAGGCCCAGAGACCAACAGTGTAACAAACTAGGGCATCCGTTGTCATGGCTGAAGATTCAGCGCCAAAGGCACCCCTTTCGAACAGCAGTACCACAATGGGCTTTCCGAGTATGAGCAGGCCGGCGGTTGCCGGCAGCACAATAAAAAATACAAGACTCAAACCATGGTCCAGCGTTTTTTGAAACTGCGCATGGTCCTTCCGAGCGGCGTCACCAGACAGAGATGGGAGGGCCGCCGTGGCGATGGCAATGGCAAAAATGCCCAAGGGAAACTGAACCAGTCGATCAGCGTAATAAAGCCACGAAACGCTGCCTTCCTTTAGAAATGACGCCAGCAGGGTTCCCACAAACTGGTTGAATTGATACACCGCCGAACCGAACACAGCGGGCAGCATGAGGTACCCGATGCGTTTAACCGCCGGATGAAATGGTTTCCACTTTGGAAAAAACCTCAATCCCGCGCCATACACCCAGGGGATTTGCAGTGCCACCTGCAGAACGCCACCCAAGATAACCCCCATGGCAACCCCCACGATGGGTTCATCACAGTGGGGCGAAATGAAACAGGCAGCGCCAATGATGCCCACATTCAGTAAAATGGGCGCGGCAGCAGGTGCCGCAAAATGGCGCAGGGAATTGAGCACCCCCATAAAAAAAGCCACCATACCGATAAAAAAAATGTAGGGGAAGGTTATGCGGGTGAGGAGAACCGTCAGATCATACTTAACACCCGAACTTCCAAAACCAAACGCCTGGATTTTTACGATGACGGGAGCAAAAAGGACGCCCAGGACTGTAATAACGGCCAGGATCAGGGAAAGTATTGTGAACACAATTCTGGCCAGTTCAAATGCATCTTCCTTGCTTTTAAGTGTTAAATACTCCGTAAAAACAGGGATGAATGCAATGGTCAGGGATCCTTCTGCAAAGAGACGTCGCAATAAATTTGGAATGCGAAGGGCCACAAAAAAAGCATCCGCCGCCATGCCCGACCCAAAAAGCGTGGCCATCACCATATCGCGCACAAGTCCCAGAATACGGCTCATCAGCGTGAAAAATGCAATGACGCCTGCGGGCCCGCTTAGTTTTTGTGTCTGTAATTTATACGATGTGTTTAAAGGCACACTTCCTTCCCGAATGACGCCGCACTTTTATACCGCTACCGGGCTACATTATCAGATCACCGGTAACACTTCAAGAATGTCGTCAAAGAAGTTGAATAGGTGGTTCAATTATATCAACGGAATATGTGGATTTCCTGTCCCGATTGAAATATATTGGCGTACCCCGTCTGGAAAAAGTTTCGAGAAACAATCATGAAGACCCGGCTACGGGCAAAAGGAGACTTCTTATGCCGGACTGGTGATCATCGGCCTGATCGGTTATCTGATCAATAGCGGGCTCAAGGTCTGCAAAAGAAAATTTGTCAAATGGCGAGTGTAAAACAGGATTGCGGAATAAAGAGCAACATCCTTGAGTTTAAAGATGTGACCTTTGCATTTGAAGGGAAAACGCCGCTTTTCAGGGGACTGTCTCTTTTCATCCATGAGGGGGCTTTCTATCTGGTTAAGGGGCCCTCGGGTGCTGGGAAAACCACATTTCTTCGCTTGATCAACCGCCTCGAAGAACCTATCTCAGGTGAAATACGGTTCCGGGACAAACCGTTCGATAGTTACTCACCCCCGGTCCTCCGCCGTTCATTATTATATATTCAGCAAACCCCAACCGTGGTGGATGGATCGGTGGAAGAAAACCTGCTTTTGCCCTTTTCCTTCAAAAAAAATCTCCATCTGGCACAACCCAAACGAAAGAAACTAAACAGCCTCTTAAAGGATGTTCACTTGCAGGATGTGGAAATGGATGATCATGCCATGAACCTTTCCGTGGGTCAAATTCAGCGCCTCTGCCTGGTTCGGGGTCTTCTGCTCTCGCCGGAGATTCTGCTCCTGGATGAACCGACCAGCGCCCTTGACCGGAAAAGCGCTCAGGCCGTAATGGCACTCATTGAACGATTGAACGTTGAATCAGGCCTTACCATTTTGATCGTCACGCACAAAGCATACGGCCAGGGGCGTGTCAAGCCCAGATATTTACGGGTTGAGGAAGGCCGGATCGAGGAATCCCCATGACCCACAACATTATTGAAATCGGTCCATACCAACTGCTTTTGGCCTTGGTGTTCATCCTAGCGGCCGGGGGCGCATCCCTGTATCATGGTCTCAAGCTGGAGAAGGATCTCCTGGTGGGGACCATCCGTACCTTTGTGCAACTGTTTTTGCTGGGTTATGTGCTGAAATTCGTCTTTCACCTGGATTCGGTCTGGTTGGTTCTGGCTGTATTCCTGTTCATGATCGTTTTTGCCGTTCAGATTATCCGGAGCCGCATCAACGAAAAGCAGGTGGCCTTTTTCTGGCCCATGTTGATATCCATGACCCTCAGTTATGCATTGGCGGCCTTTCTGATCACCGGCGTGGTCATCGGCGCTAACCCATGGTGGAAACCCCAGTATTTCATTCCCCTGGCCGGAATGCTCATCGGCAATTCCATGAATGCGGTGGCCATTTCCCTGGATCGACTGCTGGGTGAACTGAAAAAACGGCGGCAGGAAGTGGAGATGATGCTATGTCTTGGCGCGGACTATCGAGAGGCCTCAAAGGACATGGTTAAAAACGCCATGCGGGCGGGTATGATCCCCTCCATCAATTCCATGATGGCCGTGGGCGTGGTTTTCATTCCCGGCATGATGACCGGCCAGATTCTGGCGGGGGCTGATCCGTTAATCGCCATCCGCTACCAGATCCTGGTAATGGTTATGCTCGTGGGCTCTACCGCCATACTTTCTTTTCTAGGGGTGCGCATCGTGTGCCGTCTCTGCTTCGGCCCGGCCCAGCAGCTTCTGCTGAGGAAGGTCTCAAAATCGTTAATCTCTACTCATAAACAGTCTCTTTAGGGGAGCTTTAAATGCGCCACCTGCCACGTCAAAATGAAAAAGCGCTGATCATCGGATCCGGTATCGGTGGTCTGAGTATGGCCATCATNCTCTCCAAGCTCGGATTTTCCGTGACGGTTATAGAAAAAAACCGNCAACCCGGCGGCATGCTCCGAAGTTATGTTCGCCGGGGGNTTCACTGCAATGTGGGGGTGCATTATCTGGGAGCCCTGGATAAGGGGCAGGTCCTTCGACGTNTGTTTGACTATCTTGGGATTACCGAAAAACTGCCGCTGAAACGCATGGGGGTTAATGGCCCGGTGGACCGCTACTATTTCACCAATGCCGATGCAGACCCCCGACAATTTGATATGCCCGTCGGCCTGGATGCATATGAAGCCCGCTTGAAGGAGGCTTTTCCAAAAGAGCAAGGGGAAATTAACNGCTTCATGGCCTTGCTGCGCCAAAGTGCCGGCGAACTTGATCGGCTGGNATTTCTTTTCAGGAACCAACCTGTGGCCGATCTGATCGATCAGACTGAACCGCTGTGGGAAGTGCTGGATCGGCTGGGGTGTTCGCCCGGGCTCAAGGGCGTATTGAGTGTTCCATCGGTATGGATTGGGGTGCCGCCACCCCTGTGCCCGCAGTTTTACCATACGATAACCCTGGCAAGTTATCTCTTTTCCGCTTGGCGTCTGGAAAACAACGGCGCCCATTTGGTGAAGGTGCTGGTTCAACGGTTGACCGATCTGGGGGGAAAGGTCCTTTGCGGACAGGCCGTCCGCCGTATTAATGTTCGCGGGGGGTATGCAACAGGGCTTACTCTGGAAAACGGGGAGCAACATGATGCACCGCTGGTGATCGGAACGGTGCATCCCAACATCGTGGTGGATCTAATTGGGCCTGAAAACGTCAAACCTTCCTACCGGCGCAGAATTAAAGGACTTGTAAATACGGACGGCATGTTTGCAGTCAATGCCGTCGTATCCGCCGATACTCACAAGCCTCTGCCCTACAATATGTTTTCCATGAAAGCCGATACCGACGGGGCGGTCCATGATGTGATCTATACGCAGCTGCGGCCCAGTGGCCGCCCCGAATCTCTATTGCTCACGCTCATCACCAGTGGGCATGACGAACTATGGCGGCCGTGGGAAAAAACGCATAGCGGGTATCGGGGCGCCGACTATGGGGCCGCAAAAATAGCGCTTGCCCATGCGCTCATTAAAAAAGTCGAGCCTGTCACCGGCCAATTGGAGGGATTGGAAATGATCGATACCTATACGCCACTAACCATTCGGGACTGGGTCAACAGTCCTAATGGTTCTGCGTACGGCGTGATGCGATCGGATAGTCAAATGTTATCGGCGGCCCTGCTGAACCGGACCGCTGTTAAAGGGCTGTATCTGGCCGGTCAAAGTGTCATGGCCCCCGGCATTCTGGGAACAATTCTCGGATCTCTGGTCACTACAAAGTTTATCGTGGGACCGGAGCGTTTCAGTAGAGAGGTTCAGTTATGAAAATTAAGTGGCCGGCGATGATGTTGATATGGTTGTTTGCAGCTGATGCGGCAATTGCCGCTGGTCTGCCGGGTGGCTCACCGATTGACGCTGGTTACACGAACACCGATGTAGTCCTTCTGGTGTCGTACATCCTGCTGGCACTTGTTTTTTCCTTCCTCTGCAGCGTAGCTGAAGCGGCCCTTCTGAGCCTTACGCCATCTTACATCGCAGGTCTGCGTGACGGAAAGCCAAAACTCGCAGCGTTGCTGAAACACTTGAAACAGGATAACATCGACCAGTCATTGGCTGCCATTCTCACATTGAATACCATCGCCCACACGGTGGGGGCCATCGGAGCAGGCGCCAAAGCAACAGTTGTGTTCGGCAGCGCCTGGTTTGGCCTCTTTTCGGCGATTATGACACTGATGATCCTTTTCCTCTCTGAAATCATCCCTAAAACCATCGGTGCCGTCTACTGGCGAAGTCTGGCCGGACCCACAGCGCAATTTGTCCGCGGGTTGATTTGGTCTTTGTATCCCCTGATCTTAATCTCGGAAGCGCTGACCCGCCTGATCGCACGGGGAAAAAGCGCCCATATATTCAGCCGCGAAGAATTCGTCGCCATGGCCGGCATCGGGGAACGCGCCGGGGAAATCGACCCGCGCGAATCGCGAATCATCCGGAATTTGTTCCGGTTCGATTCTCTGACGGCCAGCGACATCATGACGCCCCGGACGGTGATTTCGGGACTTCCGCAGGGTATGAGTATCACCGAAGCCCTGGATGCCAAGCCATCCATGACTTTTTCGCGACTGCCGCTCTATCAGGCGAATCTGGACCACATCACCGGATTTATTCTCAAGGACGACCTGTTGAACGCCAAGGCGCAGGGTCGCGGCGACGTCAAAGTCAAAACACTGAAACGGGACATCAAAACGGTAACCGGTAACATGTCCCTTTCGAACCTGTTCGGATTTCTGCTCGACAAACGCCAGCACATTGCGCTGGTGGTCGATGAGTACGGTGGGACCAAAGGTCTGGTGACCACCGAAGATGTGGTCGAAACCCTGCTGGGCATGGAGATCGTCGACGAGATGGACAGGGTCCGGGACATGCAAGCCATGGCAAGGCAGCAATGGGCCAAACGGGTCAAAACGCTTGGATTGGATGTCAATGGTGACTGAGTCGGGTTATGAACATACTTCGTTCTATGCACGCGAGGTGTCCAACAAATCCGAAAACCGGTTTCTTCTGCATCCGTACGGGTTTGCTGCAGCCCAGTTGACCCGAAGATAGGCGTTTGGGGTATAAACCATGGCTTTGATGCAGACTGAAACAAAGAGGAGGAAAAAGACGAGAAATTTTCGAGGTTTTTTCACTTTTCGGCGGACTGGTAAATGTCCACTATTTTCTGTCCGCCAACGTAATCAATGGATTCACAAACGGTGATGCTTTCCATTTTCCGGGTAGTTTCCTTGATGCGATCACACTGTTTTTTGACTTCCTGAAGGTTTTCCATATGGGGATTTTCCTTTATGGCTTCGTTCAACAGCAAGTACATGTGCTGCAACGGCTGATTGATTTCGTGACATGTGGCGCCGGCGATCTCAAGCACCCCTTCCAATTTTTCCCGACACAGTTGTTCTTCCTGAACGCGAACCCGGTCTGTGATATCGCGGGTCGCAGCGATCAGACACTTCTCATCCCCATAATCGATCATCTCAGCGGACCAGAGCATCTGCCGGATTTCCCCGGATTTCATGCGGAACTCCACCTCCAGATTGCGAACCACTCCCTTTTCCCTGAGGGTCTTGATCATCTCAGCCCGCTTTT
>JGI24023J19991_10003846_pt1 | contig 10411 bp, 9 predicted proteins | sample Cruoilmetagenom1_FD_19991 | JGI IMG/M metagenome (IMG submission 19991)
TTTTTAAATTAACTAGTTAGTCCTTCTAAAATTTAGTGTCGAATAGGACAAAATTCATCTAAGCTGTGAAAAAATCTTACGTCGAACTCAGGTTACAAGATGAAGCGAAATATGTTGGATTCTATAATGAATAGAAAACTTGTTAACTTTGTAGCTGTTTTTATTTTTATAAAATATTTTGAACACACAATTATACCTAGTTCCTACGCCTATTGGTAATCTAAAAGATATGACTTTTAGGGCTGTTACAGTCTTACAAGAAGTAGATTTAATATTGGCAGAGGACACCCGTACCTCTGGTAAATTATTAAAGCATTTTGAAATAACGACTCCCATGCAATCCTATCATATGCATAATGAGCACAAAATGTTAGATCGGATACTACAACGACTACAAAGTGGTGAAACCATGGCTTTGATATCAGATGCAGGTACTCCTGCTATTTCTGATCCCGGTTTTTTGTTAGTTAGGGCTTGTTTAGAGAATGCTATTTTGGTTGAAACTTTGCCAGGTGCTACCGCTTTTGTTCCTGCTCTTGTCAATAGTGGGTTACCCAATGATAAATTTGTTTTTGAAGGCTTTTTACCTGTAAAAAAAGGACGCCAGACTCGCTTAGAGTTTTTAGCCCATGAAACCCGAACGATGATTTTTTATGAATCGCCGCATAAATTACTAAAAACGCTAAATCATTTTACTACCTATTTTGGTGCTGGCCGAAAAGCAAGTGTTTCCAGGGAACTTACTAAATTATATGAAGAAACAATTCGAGGAACGGTAGCCGATCTTGTCCAACATTTTTCAGATAAAAATCCTAAGGGAGAGTTTGTCATTATAGTTGCAGGAAAAAATAAATAATTTTAGGCTGCTTTTTTGGTGCTTGTACTTATACCAGCTAAACAATAGCCTTTAATCCAAATTGCATCAGAATAAACACGCCAATTAAGTCGCTGAGGCTTGATTATTGGTTTTATTGTGATATTAGGCAACATAAAAAAACTACTAAAAAAGCATGGAAGTTTAAATATTACACATACCTTTGGCGTTACTAACGTAAAAAGTATGATTTCATCATTTGGCTCTAAAGAAACTGAAAAGATTTGGAACGGAATTCGTATTAAGAAAATGCCAATTGAAATTCAAAATATTGGACGCAGAAAATTAAGAATGTTGAACAACTCACAGAATATTTCAGATTTGAGAATACCACCTTCCAATAGACTTGAGAAACTAACTGGTAAGCTAAAAGAATTTTACAGTATCCGAATTAACAAACAATGGAGAATAATATTCATTTGGGAAAAAGAAAATTCAAGCGAAGTAGAAATAATCGATTATCATTAAAAACAGAATTATGGAAAAATTATCAAACATACATCCAGGAGAAATTCTATATTTTGAATTTCTCGAACCTTTAAAAATCACAGCATATAGAATTTCTAAAGATTTGAAAATACCACAAACTCGAATTTCAGAAATTATTAAAGGAAATCGTAGAATTACGGCAGATACAGCATTACGATTAAGTAAATATTTTGGGAATTCAGCAAAATTTTGGCTCGGAATACAAGATGATTATGATATTGAAGTGGAAAGAGAATCAAAAGAAAATGAATTGAAAGGAATTAAACAGTTTGAAAATAAAAACGTTGCCTAATAATATGTAAAAACGATGGCTAACAAGTTACTACGTATCAAATTAATTGCTCAAATTGAGTTTTAAATAACGTAAAAACTTTTGGTATAAAAAATCACCACTGTGCTTGAACCGACTGATAACAATGGATATTTGATAAACACATTTTAAAAAACTAATCATTTATAGCTTTAATAAACAGGCTGTCTCTTTCTTTTTTTATAGCTACTACTTCATTCATGTTTTCATTGGGAACAGCCACAGACAATACATAGTGTTGAATTTTCCATTGCTTGTCTTGATAAACTAAAACTCCTGAGCCTCGGCAAACGCCCATCCAAGTATCTAAAAGTTCGTCAAACCATGCTATTTGATTTGACGTATCAAAATAGACATTTCGTGAAATGGGTTTAAAATTCCAAGTTTGCTTTTTATCAAAAAAAGGTTTGCTAAAGTTTTGGAATGCTGTTTTAGACCAGACTTCTGTTGCATCGGTTCCTACAAAAACGGCATTATCTGTCATAGCATTAAAATAGGCATCGTAATTAAATTGGGCCACATCTTTATGCCATTTGTTGAGTATGGTGTTTATTGCTGTTTTAGGTTGGTTGGTTTGTAAGCTATCCTTTGTTGAATTACACGAAAATAGCACTAGAACTATACTTGCTAAAAAAACTGTTTTTTTCATGATTTGAAGTTTAAATATCCTTAACTAATAGCTTAGGTTCTAACATATCACGCATCGCATATTTTACACCTTCTCGACCAAAACCAGAGTTTTTAATTCCGCCGTAAGGCATATGATCCACTCTAAAAGTTGGTACATCATTGTTTATCACACCTCCAACGTTGAGATGATTAAAAGCATAATTGATTTCCTGAATAGTATCCGTAAAAACTCCAGCCTGTAAACCATAATCTGAATCATTAATCGCTGCTATTCCTTCTTCGAAATTATCGAATTTCTCAATGGTCACAACTGGACCAAAAATTTCTAAACGACATACATTCATTTCAGATTTTGTATTGGTAATAATGGTAGGTTCAAAATAAGTACCTTGACGTTTGCCACCATGTAATATCTTAGCGCCATCGGCTATAGCATCATTGACCCATGCTTCCACTCGTTTGGCATTATTTTCATCAATCATTACAGATATTTCAGTCGCAGGATCATTCGGCTCACCTCTTTTTAATAAACGTGTACCTTTAACCATTTTAGCTACAAAGCTATCAAACACTTGACTTTGAACATATATACGCTGCACGTGAATGCAAACCTGACCGGAATAGGCAAAACTACCCACTAAACATTTTTTTACGGCTAAGTCAATATCTGCATTGTTGGAAACTAGCACACCGGCATTTCCTCCTAATTCAAGTGTAATTTTTTTGCGACCTGCCTCACGTTTCATTTGCCATCCTACTTGCGGAGAACCTGTAAAGCTTAGTTTTTTAAATCGGGTATCTGTTACTAGCTGATTTCCTGCAATTCGATCCATCGGTAAAATAGAAACGCCACCTTTTGGCAGGCTAGTTTTATCAATAATTTTTGCTAATTCTAATACCGACAAAGGTGTCGAGCGCGATGGTTTCAAAATAATCGGATTTCCTGTTGCAATAGCGGGAGCAATTTTATGTACAGCAAGGTTTAAGGGAAAATTAAAAGGTGCTATACCCGCAATTAATCCAATGGGAAAATACTTAATAATTCCATCTTTTCCTTCACCTACAGGTGTCCAATCTATGGATAAATATTCGTTAGGAATTCTTTTAGATTCTTCTGCAGCCACTAAAAAGGTTTGTGCGGCACGATCAATTTCCCCTAAAGCATATCTTAATGGTTTTCCTGATTCCTGCGATAGCAATAAAGCTAATCGTTGTTTCTCCTTTTTTAATTCATCGGATATTTGCATTAAGATTTCATAGCGTCGGTAGCTTGGCATTTCTTTCATTTCCTTTTCAGCAGCTACACCTTTTTTAATGGCAATTTCTAATTCTTTATCCCCTGCTAAAAAAGTTGTATCAACTATGGTTTGATTATAGGGGTTACGAACCTCGAGTTTTGTATTGGTCTCGATAAATTCTCCTGCGATATATATTTTATAGGTTTGCATAAACTTTGAGTATTTCACACAAAGTTCGTGAAAATTTGTCATTGTTTATCTCAGATAGAGATTGATGCAATAATTTTAGACTACCGAAGTATGTATTATTCTAAAGGTCTTTGAAAAATGCCCATATTTCATCACATGCATTGATTTCTTGGCTTGTCTTTCCTATTAACCATTCCCCAAGATATTGATTACCTCCTGGCCATGTGTGTCCACCTCCTTCAATTCTATACAAAACCAAAGCACTTTCTAGCTCACAATTACTGTATGTATCTATACTCACGCTTGTCCCATCATTGTGGATATCTGGAACAGTAACCGTAGGTAATTTGTCAACACATTTATTTTTATTTTTCCAAAAATCGACATAGTCATCCGTAGAAATAATTTTACCTCTTACTTTTTTAAAAACCTCTACTTCTCCGCCATTGTATGGCACGATTTTATCATCAGTTCCATTCATAATCATCACTGCTACGGGATTGGTTGGGTTACATTTTGGCAAGTAATTTGTAGAAAGGGTAGCTGTTACAATTGCCGCACCTTTAAAAACATCTGAACGATCGCAAATTAAACGAGAAGACATAAAACCGCCATTAGACATTCCAGTAGTAAATATTTTACCTGAGTCTATCATATAGTCCTTTTTTAGTTGATCAATAATCGCAATAATAAAACCTACATCATCAATATTTTCTTCCCAAGCTCGTTCTCCCTCGAGTATTCTACCGTCATTCCAATTTTTGTCTATTCCTTCAGGGTACACCACTATAAACCCATCTTTATCTGCTAGGTCATTAAATCGCCCAAATGTAAGACTAGGTGTTTTCTTTGCTGTGCCACCACCACCATGTATATTAAAAAGGATTGGTAGGGCTTTATTCATTTGTTCTTTTGGAGGAAAATGCACTAGATATTGTCTTTCGTAGCCTCCCCAATCCATCGTAAATAGATTTCCATCATCACTGATCTCTTGATTGGTCATACTCCCACAAGATTGGAGAAAATATGTGATTATTACACTTACTAATACTATTGATACTTTTAGTTTCATTTCTTATATTTTTTAGGTTAAATAAAGAAATTCCAAACCAACCCAAAACGTAGTGTCATATCTCGATAAGGCTGTGTGGGTGTGGCAAAGTATTCTCGACCCGTCCATAAGGAAGATGCATTTTCTAATTTTAAGAATAAACGAGTTCGGCGAATCTGTCCGTTTACAAAAACATCAAACATGGGATAACCACCAATTTCGGTCGTATTTTGTAGTACAAATTCATTTAAAAGTGGGTTGAATTCGTTTGCCTGATATTGGGTGAAATACTTAAACGTAACACCTGTTTGTAAAAAAAGCGGATCTCCCTTAAATACATAATCAGTAAAATAAAGTGTATTCTCGGTTACAAATTCGGGAACTTTAAACACCTCATTTCCCGTTGCTATCTTTTGATAGAGTAACGTATTATCTAAGGTGAATTTTTTATAAGTAATTGCCTTATGTGCTTTTACTTTTAAATAACTCAAGATATCACTATACTGTTGTGGTTTTGAAAATTCATCAAAATAGGTGTAAAAGTCTTTTTGTGTAATACTCGCTGAGGCATCCAACCATTTATCTGAAGTAAAGGAAAAACCTAANTAGCGTGTGTTTTCATTTTCAAAACTAGCATGCCAATTATAATTGATATAATCACTCTGATATAATAAGTAATTAAAATTGGGAGGTTTTGATTGTAGCATCAATGTAGCTTTTACGGTAAAAAGACTGTCTTTGGTAAAACTTGCAGTCCCTTTTAAGAAATTTCCTTTTAAATCACCTTGAATGATTGCTCCAGCATTTGCTTTTAAGGAAACTGATTTTACAGTAGCATCCCAATCGGCAAGTGCTGAAACCGTGTTCCCTTTTAATTTTTCTGGAATAGTTTGACCATCCAAATACACAATACTAGAATAGCCATAATTATACTGAGAATATATTGTTTTAAAACGTAATTTCCCTAAGACATAGGGTGATTTTAATTCTACAAACAGTGCGTTATCAGTAGTTTTGTGATTGGTACTATCCGATATTTTAGTTTGATAAGCTGTTCCAAAAAAAGTACTGGCAGCATCTTGTTCAAAAGTATAATACTTACGCGAATGAGTAAACTCATGTCCAATTTGTAAGTGAGATGACTTTTTTTTAACTGTATCTTGTCTTTGCCAGATATTAAATGCTTGTTCTATATAATATCGTCTTCCTTTTAGGACACTTTCTGCATCGGTAAAATTGACATCTAGTCGTTCTCGATCTTGTGAGTCTTTATCATCTGTTGTAAATAACTCGAGGGATGGATCGGTTAGCCCTCCATTTTCTTGATTCATTAAATTATGAGCAACAAAATGCATTCTCGTTTGATAACGTTTATTTTTGGTTTCAAAGCTATTTGTAAAAGTAAAGTTTTGATGACTCGCAAGCGAATTGCGATAATCTCCTAATGAGCGTAAACCTTTATAAGCAAGAGAAATATTCAATTGTGGACTTAGGTTCATCGTAATCAATGAGTTTAATACTTGTCCTTGTTGAATTCCCGATTTATAAAACAACTCAGAAGTTGGTGTTGGAACTCGATAATAAGACACATCATCTACCTCATAAAAATTAAGATGCTTAGCTTGCATGCCTGTTTTAGGTTGGAGACTTACCTCACTAAAATCATAGCCTAGACTTGAAAAAGTTTGTCCGAGATTGTGTAATTGTAGGAGTTCAAAATTCTTTTTTCGGATGTAGTTAAATTTATGATCTTTTTTAAGAGAAAGTGTGGTATCAACTAGTGTTGTGTCCTTAAGGTGTGAAATAATTTTAAAATCGGTATAGTGTGTTTTTGCCGAAAGTTCGACTTCAATTTCATCATCAAACTTACCACCTCCGATGGTATCATTCAGTTGACGACCGTTTATGGTTCTTCCTTCAGCTTTTATCAATGCTTTTTCTTTTCCTAAGATTCCTCCAATTTGAGCAAAAGAATGCACACTCAATAAAAAGAATATAAAAAAGAAAGTCAGTTGTCGCATTATTTGATATTCAGTAATAAGTGTTCAAAATTGCATAAAAATTCCTTATTTTGCCCTATTAATACATAAAATTCGTGTTAAAATTTGCTTAAGCAATAATATATTGGTCAATGGTCAATAGAGTTTAGACGAGTTAAAATATTGAATTATCAAAAAACAAGTATGTTAGAGCTACAAGTGCATATAAACAAGATAGAAGTTGGCACTGATGAAGCGGGTCGTGGTTGTTTAGCGGGACCCGTAGTTGCTGCTGCTGTTATTTTGCCCTCTAAATTTAAAAATAAGCTCTTAAATGATTCTAAAAAACTGACCAAAAAACAGCGTGTTCAATTAAGAGCTATTATAGAAAAAGAAGCTTTAACCTATGGAGTTGCTTTTGTGTATCAAGAAGCAATCGACGAAACAAATATACTGAGAGCCTCTATTTTAGCCATGCATCGTGCCATAGAAAAGCTGTCTATTAAGCCTGAACATATTAGTGTTGACGGAAATACGTTTTATCCCTATAAAAATATTCCACATAAAACCATCATTAAAGGAGATGGAAAGTATCTAAACATTGCTGCTGCTTCGGTTTTAGCAAAAACGTATAGAGATGAATACATGGAAAAAATTCACTTAGAATTTCCACAGTATAATTGGGAAAAAAATAAGGGTTATCCTACTAAAGAACATAGAGCTGGTATAAGAGAATTTGGCAGTTGTGAACATCACCGAAAGAGTTTTAAACTACTACCTGAGCAATTGAAGTTGGATTTATAGTGTTTACTGCAAATTAATTAGGTAATAATGAATCTATCTTTGTCAAAGTTTAGAACTTTGACAAAGGTTTAAAGTTGTTATTCCTAAACATAAATAAATGCTACTTACCAATCCTACGAATACGAATTTTAAAAGCAGCAAAAGCTAAAGTCATCAACGGACTAATCAAATTAAAAAAGGCATAAGGAACATAAGCTACCGTCGCAACTCCTAAGACTCCTGCATTGTACGCACCTCCTGTATTCCAGGGAAATAAGACCGAGGTTACCGTTCCTGAATCCTCTAAAGTTCTACTTAAATTTTCTGGTGCTAAACCTTTGTCCTTAAATGCTTCAGCATACATTTTTCCTGGAACAACAATCGCTAAATATTGATCAGAAACCATTCCGTTAAAGAATATACAGGTTACCGTTGTGCTGGCGAAAACGCCAAAATCTCCTTTTGCCATACGAAGTAAAGCATTACTAATACTTTTTAGAGCACCAATTGCCTCCATGATTCCACCAAAAACCATGGCAGAAAGTATCAACCAAATGGTAGAAAGCATTCCCTTCATGCCGCCCGATGAAAAGAGATCGTTTAATACAGCACTATTTGTTTCGATACTCACATCAGCAACTATGGCATTCATGACGGCTTTATACGAATCATGAATACTTAAAGATTCTAAACCTAAAACAGCCTGTAATACTTGTGGTTGCGCAATTACTGCTACAATACCACCTAAAACAGTTCCTACTAACAGTGCCACCACAGGTTCTACTTTTTTAACAATTAAGTAAATAACAGCTGCAGGCACTAACAATAACCAAGCTGAAATATTAAATGTACTTTTAATGCCTTGTAGTATTTCTAAATTTTGCATTTCGCCATGGGTATCTTGAAAAAAACCAAGAATTATAAATAAAATTAAAGCAATGCTTATTGACGGACCTGTTGTATAGAGCATGTAGCGGATATGTTTAAACAAATCAATATTTGCCATAGCAGCAGCTAGATTGGTGGTATCAGACATCGGAGAAATTTTATCTCCGAAATATGCTCCTGAGATTACTGCTCCTGCAATCATTCCCTCGTGAATACCTAATCCTTTACCAATACCAATTAAAGCAATACCTATGGTTGCGGTTGTTCCCCAACTACTACCTGTTAATAAGGATATAATAGCAGAAACAACAACAGCTACTGCTAAAAAAACCGTAGGATTTAATATCTGCAAACCATAATAAATCATGGTTGGTATCACGCCACTTATCAACCAAGTACCCGCTAAACTCCCCACAAATAGTAAAATTAAAATGGCACCACTTGTCGTTTTGATATTCTTATAGACACTCTCGAGCATCTCATTAAAAGTTACTTGATTGCGTAATCCAATAATTGCAGCAATAAAGCCTACTAATAATAATGCAAATTGATTGGCTCCAGATGTAGCATCATCATGATAAATCATTAATACATTATAGCTTAACAATGCCATCAATAAGAAAATAGGAAGCAATGCCCAAAATATTGGGAGATCTTTAGTCGTTGATTTTGTCATAAGAATAAAGTGCTAGTATTGAATAGGTAATATTACGGAAAAAAAGGTAAAGATGTAAATATATACGAAAGCCACGAATGTACGAATACAAGACTGAAGTGTTGTATAATTACACAAATGTAAGAATGATAAATCTAGACTGTTGTAAAAGCCATGAATGCACGAATACTAAATTTGTGCATTCGTGGCTAAATTATTTAATCCTTAATTTACTTAGGCAGGTACAGACTCTAAAATCCCTACTTCTTGCATACATGCTTTAATGCCTTGGTAGGTTTTTTCTATATTATGATCTAATCCCATGGAGAAACGAACCAAACCAGCGGATAAACCCATTTCTTTTTGTTCGTCTTCGGGTACTTCACTTGAGGTACCAGTTCCAGGCGCATTAAATAGAGTTCTATAAAAACCGAGACTAACCGCTAAATCACCTAAATTCCGTTCTTGCATCGCTTGCATGAAATCATTCGCTTTCTCCAAAGTCAAGGCATCTATAGTAATCATTCCACCAAAACCAAATTCGGTATTATGTAATTTTTTAAACAATTCGTGATCTTTATGACTCGCCAATCCTGGATAAACAATTCTAGCACCATTTTTTTCTAATTTTTGGGCTACGTATAGCGCATTTTCACTGTGTTTTGTCATACGAATTGCAAGCGTATGCGTATTTTTAAGAATACTAGCACTACGGAGACTATCCATCGTAGAACCAATCAACATAGCCGCTCCATCAATCACACTTTTGGTGGCATTAATAAAATCAGCACTTGCACAAACTACACCACCAACAGTATCATTCATTCCATTAATAAATTTTGTTAAACTATGCACCACCACATCGGCACCCATTTGGTAGGGAGACATGATTAGCGGCGTAAACGTATTGTCAACTACCAATAAAACACCATGTTTTTTGGCGATTTTTTTCAGTTCAGGAATATTAGCAATCTCAAGTAACGGATTACTCATCACCTCACAATAAATCATTTTAGTATTCGGTTGGATGGCTGCTTCAACGGCTTCTAAAGAAGTTACATCCACGAAAGTGGTTTGAATATTCAGTTTAGGTAAATAATTTTTCATAATAGCATATGAACCACCATAAATTGTTCTGCTGGATACGATATGATCTCCTGCCTCACAAATTTGTAAGATGGTTGTAGATATAGCTCCCATACCTGAGGCGGTAACATTGGCTTCTTCGGTGCCCTCCATGGCTGCTATAGCATTCGCTAGGTACATATTACTGGGACTCGTATGGCGAGAATATAAAAATAAGCCATCTGATTTACCTTCAAAAG